>Ga0209013_10004469_pt1 | contig 12259 bp, 22 predicted proteins | sample Cruoilmetagenom2_FD_187291 | JGI IMG/M metagenome (GOLD analysis project Ga0209013, IMG submission 187291) | Oil polluted marine microbial communities from Coal Oil Point, Santa Barbara, California, USA - Sample 2 (SPAdes) (version 2) | ecosystem: Environmental > Aquatic > Marine > Oil seeps ...
CACCAAAAGTAACTTCTTTCCTGGCAAGCACATCAAATGCCGTCTTGATAGCCACAACATTATTAAGCTTCATTGGGTCTGATGTTTTATCAGCTTTGTATGGATTAGCCCACAATCGTCCCCTTTTCTTTAGGTGATCTTTCCACAAATCCAATTGCTTGTTTGTCCTGCATAATATCATATGGCTACCAGGTAAGTCAAGGTCAGGCTCTCTGACTATTGACACTTTTCCTTCTGGTAAATCAGAATGCGACTCACACTCAACAGGTCTAAACGCAGCACTCCCTAAACAAATCTTTGCAAAACTAAATATTTTATTTGGAACACGGTATGTGATTCCCATATTCTCTGTTTTGGCTTCAATGCTTTCATAATCCTTTGGGGATGATCCAGCAAACCTATATATGCTTTGATTAACGTCACCAATTAAATAGGTGTCCATCATTCTTTTATCCCACATTTTTATTATGGCTATTTGCAATGGCGTTAAATCCTGTGCTTCATCAACAAACAATATTTTTGCTCTTGGAGTTAATTTTTTGGCCAAAACATATCTTAGCATTGATGAAAAATTAACAACTTTCTCTTTGATACAAAACCTATTCCATGCTGCAAAAAATTGTCTGTCTCTTGTCATCCATTTTTTAACAGGGATCTGCAAGTTTGACATCAATTCAGTTCTTGCATGATAGCTCATCCTTGAATTGTAACCAACAATCTTATCAATATTAGTGTTCATACCAGAAACTGCCATATCTTTGAACTGTGGGTGAATATTAGCAAATTTACCCATTAAAGAACTCATCATAAAACGATTATACTCTTTATCATTATCGGCATCAGTGTCAACTTTCTTTTCTAATTTATTTCTCATGTCAAGAAGTGCATAACAGAATCCATGCAAAGTTTTTATATTTTTCAAAGAGTTTGGGTTTAGGTCTGTGCCTTCTGTCTCTCTATAAAATTTTATAACTCTTTGCTTTATCTCAAATACCGCTGCTCTTGTAAAAGATACTACACAAATATCTCTAAGGGTATACTGATCTAATTTGAGATACTCTTCTATCATACTGATTAGCTTTGTTGTTTTGCCAGTACCAGCGTGTCCGACAATTTTAGTTATCACTCGTCCCCCTTAATTATAACAGAGAGTTTCCCCTCTGTTATAGATTATAAATTATAGAGCATTCTCATTAAGCTTATGCGCGCCGCACCAGTCATAATCAAACACAACTGGATAACCACCCATAGCCGGAGCATTTTTTCTACATCTGCCAACAGGCATAACAGTCTTGCTATTTTCTGCATGTGCTTTTTTCACAAACCACATACAGGTCTTACACTTCATGCCTTCACTTCTGTGTTTCCACGGATCATTACTCATAACTCTATCAGCCTCCTTCCTTTCTCTTCTTAAATTCTTAGCGTTATTGATTTCTGTATCTACATGATCAAACTCATCAAGGTACCAAATAATCAAATCTACATCTCTAAGGTGTGGGATTAAAAGTGAAAACCCATTCCTTGTTATTTCTTGTGGATATATATAGTTATTGCGAGAACATCTACACTTATCAACAAATCTATCTCTAAAAAAATATTGAGAAATAAACGTTTTAACCTTAATCTCTCTAATATATGTTAATATGTCACAATGTGGTATTTTAAAGTCGTTCCCCAATATTTCACTTGTTGTGAAAGATGTCCAGTCTTTGATTTTTACTTTCTTCATAACTAAAACTTCCTTAAAACCTTTTTAACATCTCTTCTTTATTTTCAGCAAATGTTTTATTTATCAAAGCTGTTATTTTTTTATCATTAGCAACATAACCAACCGGCTTTATAGCTACAATGCTGTATACTTTACTCATTGGTACAGCAGTAATTTCAACAGGGGTATACTGATAATACTTGCTTGATCCTGATACTTTAGACACGAACCCGTCAATATTTTTAATAGATGACGCTGACGCGCTTAACTCGTGTACTATTTCTGATCCATTAACAAGCAAATGCAGGAGTCTTCTATCAGCGCATGCCTTACCTTTACCTGATGATGATGATCCCCATTCGTTATGAGGACAACCGCTACAGGTAGGATGTTGCTGGTTTTCAGCATCATCTTCTGGAGCTACACAGCCAAGACTATAACAATCAGGTTCGGACACCTCCCCATTATATGCTTGGCCATAATAAGTCTTTCTTTTTTGAACAAGTAGGATAAATCCGGAAATTTTATCAACCTTTTCATCATTAAGATTGAAAAAATTATCTCCATGCTCAATTGTAATTTGTGGGAAACCACTGACCGCAAACTCACCTGCTGTATCTTCTATTCTTGCAAACGGTGTCTCAATCACTGCATTCTCTTCTTTTTTTACTACTGCTACATCTTTTGTCATTTTATTTTCCTTTATATTTATTAATTATTTTCTTTTCAAAACTATCTGTTAATGTTTCAATTATACCACTTAGCGGGCAATCTTTAACATTTCTGCTACATTTATCATTTACTATTCTATTACACACCCAACAAGGATCACACTTGTTGGTGTTCCAACTAAATTCATATATATCATCTTCAACGACACATATAAATGACCATACAGTATCTATATCAGGAATATAGACATTACCCTTAAAAGCTCCCTCCTGAGTAGGGTTAAATATTGCAATTCTTGTATTCATCATAGCTCTTCCACTCCATCATTATAAACCCTGTCTTTTTTCTTTTTATTTATATTTTTATAAAGCCATAACGCCTCGCTATTTTCCACCTGACCTTGTGCTAATAACTCCTTTGATAATGTAAACCCCTTGACGCCATATGGCGCAGAGGATTCTATGGCCAAAAACAAGAATGTCGCGTCAATCCCTGTAATAGCCTTATAACCAGAAAGATAAAGTGCAGCCTGTCTGTAATACTTATACTTTTTTACAGACCACTTAAACTGCTCCACGTCATAAGTCTTTTTTAGGTCAATCAATAATGTTTTATCATAAATAGCATCAATTTTCATTTTACAATCTATGCCATCCTGCTTCCAAAACCCTGCCACCTCTGTAACACTATTTTTTATAATATCCCTTACGTTTATACATGGTAGATCAGGTTTTTTCTCTATCTCAAATGGATTCTCTTCGCCTGGAGTCGTTAACCTATACTCTGCCATAACCTTTTCAATACCGTCAAGCATTTCTTGATCTTTACCAGAATATAAAATCTTGCCCTTATTGTCTGCTCTAAAAGCCTTATATTCTTTGGTTCGCTTATCAAGTGGTAGTTCTAAAACATAAGTGTTCGCGAATACCTCTGGTTCAAGAAAATATCTATGGATCATTGTCCCGGTCTTCATTGCCGGGGTAGGTATCATTGGAATCTTAGCATGTGCCAAGCTCTTCGATAATCTAACCAGAAAAGAATTTGACGCCGCCGGTAAACTAAAATATTCCTTATCTGACATTTTTTTTAGCATGTTACATCCTTATTTATTTCCATAATGCTTTAACTTTGCTTGTTAATTCTTTTAATCCTTTTTTTAAACCTTCTACTTCATCCTCTAAACCTTCTACTTCATCCTCTAAATCTTCTATTTTAAATCTTAAATTAAATATAAAATTTATCATATTCTCTTCATTATCATATAAATCAGCCTTATCTAATTCCATAACTACTCCTTTATTTATTTTTAAGAGTTTTTTTAACATCTTTTTTTAAATCTATTTTTAAATCTTTTATATACTCTTCCAGATAGTCTTCTTTGTCAATATTAGTATCATCATAGTAAAACCACAGGTCGTTCTCGTCTGGGGAGTGTTGATTAAAATAATAAATAGCATCATCTACGTTATGCCCTGTGGGTTGAATATTATAACGAAGGCCATCTCCATTATCATAAAAAACAATTTCTTTCGTTCCAATTACGCTTATTCTGTCAATAGTATACTGGATTTGTTTTGTCATTGATCCAGCCTTAGATTTTACCTTTATTCCTATTTCTTTAAATTTTGTTTTTGCTTTCATAATTAAATCCTTATTTTTAAGATAAATCCAATTTATCCTCTTTCAAAAAAAAGCTCATCGTTTAAGCTTTCTACTTCTTTTTTTAATTCTTCTACTTCATAGTTTAAATCTTTTATATTTTCCGTTAACTCTTCGTTTTTATCTTCCAGTTCTTCGTTTTTATCTTCCATAACTTCTATCTTATCTTGCAGCTTTTTCATATTGTTTTCTAAACAATCGATTACCATATCTGCAAGTATTAATTGCTTGTCTATTGCCATTCCCATTGTTTAAAACCTCCCTGATGATCCAAATCCATCCTTACCTGTCTTACCAATATCATCAACTATCCTAAACACATTATGACTGTTCCCGAAGAGTCTCAATGCTCCTTGGCTTACTCTCTCCCCAGGTACTATCGTATAGGGAATATCAGAAAAGTTAATCAGCATTGTACATACTTCATTATGATAACCAGCATCAATTGTTCCAATGCAGTTTGTTAATGTAATTCCATGCTTAACGGTAAGCCCTGAGCGCGGTCTTATAATTAGTTCATATTTTGGGTTTAAATCGACACAAAACCCGTTTCGGATCTTCGTTGAAAATGTTCCCGTATGCCTATACGGTGGTACAACAATAAGTTTTTCCTCTGCTGATCTTAAATCAAAGCATGCATCCAGTTTGCTTTGAGGACGTAGCTCACCCCATTTTTTCAAATCGTAGTTATCTAAATATTGGATCTTATTCATTCATTTCTCCTTTTATTTTTTTGTTATAAATTTTATCTTTCTCTATTGCTATAGCTTCCAACAGTTCTTGATCTGCCCCATTTACCCAACAGGCATAATTATAACACCACTTACCAGTCTTGTCTTTCTTTATTACTGCATCTTGTAGTAATTTTTTATCTGACATAGATACTCCAATAATAGAAGCATAATTATAACACCACTCACCAGTGGTATCGAGGTCTATTAATTCAGCAAGAGTTAATTCCCTGACGATTGTTATAGAGTTTGTTACGTATTTATTTTCGTCTTTGAGAGTATGCTTATCAGGTATAATTTCACAATATCTTGAGTATGCATTGTAAAATATCAAAGTATCACAAAGATCATCGCAAAAGTGAAAACCATAACCACAAAGCTTTATTTCTTTGTCTGTTGTATATGTTTTCCCAATTTCATATTGAAACCCACGGCATTTAAGATCTTCGGTAAAGGCTTTAATATACATGGTGTCTCCTTTATTTTTCTATTGTAGTTTTAGTTTTTAATATTTCTATACAGGGTTTTGGAGGCTTCTTAACAAAAAGATACTGCCAACCATCAGCATTCTTATTAATTGAAACAACCTCCAGTAACTCACGACGCTTTAAGCCTTTTTTATTCATTATCTACCTTTATTTTGGTTTAAATTATCAATAAAAAAATAATGTAAATCACCTGATTCATCTTTTTGAATAATAGCGGCCTCAAGCTTTTTAAGATTTACACCTCTTACATATAAAGAGAGGAGGGTGCATAATTCACCTGTTTTATCAATTTTAATTATAAAATCCTCTATATCTGGTAGATTTTTGCTAAAATTTTTAATATCCATGATTACCCTTTATTTATTACTTAAATATTTTAGAAACTCCTCTGATTGTTCTGATTTTCCGGTCAAAGTTTTATACAGTATAGCATCAGCCGTTCCGTTTGCCAATAAATAATAATAAATACATTTGTTTTCTTGGCCTGCTCTATGGATTCGAGCTAAACTTTGTATATACTGCTCTGTAGAAAATGGTAAGCTGTAATAAACTGCATAAGATATCATGTGTAATCTACAGCCCCATGCAAGACACCTGTTCGTAATCAGGTACTGTTTCTGGCCAGAAGTGAATTGGGCAAGAACTGATGTTTTATCCTTTGTGTCTCCTGTAATCATTGCAGAGTTTGGCAGCATCTTATGTATTGCTGCTATTTCTGCTTTATATTCAGCCCAAATTACTACCTGATTATTACCAATTTCGTCAAGAAGTTCTTCCAGCTGTTTAATTTTGCTTTTAGAGACTTCTTCTGCAACACCTTCAACCAAAACGTAACCTCCAGTGAACTGTTTTAATTTACCAACAATAGTAAGCATATGATCAAAGGTTATGCTCTCGTCCTCTGCAAGCTCAAGTGTTGCGTCTTTTTTAAGCTGTTTGTATTTTTTCTGTTCTCCTGGAGTCATGTCGAAGTTTCTCAAAATGTGTTGCTGTTCTGGAAGATCCAGAACGTCATCTTTTCTGCATGATATACTAACCTGCTCCACCAAATTAAGCAAGTCATCTTTTTTTTCTGGTTTTGTTTCATATTTAGGATACAGGTGATTCGGTCTGAATCCCCATAACTCCTCTTGATGGCGCATGTTCCGACCAAACAACAAAGGGTTAATCAGGTTAATTTGTGGTATGTACTGTAGCTCACTGTTGGGTGCCGGTGTTCCAGAAAGTAAAATTGTTACCGGAACATGCTGAGCAAATAAACTTACAGCTTTGTAAATCTTTGTTTTCGGGTTTGACACCTTCGTTGACTCATCAATGATAAGTGATTTAAAATTATAATTGATAACATTTGAACGCCTCCAGTATAGCTCAAAGCCACAAACATAAACATCAGCTATTGGCAGTTCCTTTGTTTTTGGTGATTTAAGAACTTTTGATATATCACATACTGTCATATGTGGTGCGAATCTTTCAAACTCCTCTAACCATACATGTATTAATGTGGTCTTGCATAATACAATAGCTGGGTTGCAAGAGCAAGCTAAATTAACACCTATCAGAGTTTTTCCTGTACCACAATCATACCAAATACCGGTTGATCCAATATCGTTTATTTTTTCTATGGCCTTCACCTGATGATCCCTCAAACAGGGCAGGGGATCAACCGATATTTTAACTTGATTACCAGACAACAACTTTCTATGCTGTGGCGTATCTGGTAATAGCCATGACATAGACCGCCTATAAAACCTTGCTCCCAATTTCTGTAATTTGGCTTTTAACTCATGATCTGGGTTTTGGAATCTAAGCTGTTTTGCCATTAGAATAACCTTTTTAGCCTTTCAACCCATGACTGCTTGCTCTCGGCTTTTATTCTATAAACTTCGTGTGAATATGAAATATTTTTAATATCTAATTGTAAATTGTGAATAATCGTCCTAAGCCGCTTATTTTCAGCCTTAAGCTGTTTTAATTGTTTAATGTTTCTTAATATATTTAACATTAGAACAGCCACCTCCATAATCTTTGAAGCCATGTTTTGTATTTGTACTTATTACAAAACATCCTTAGCCCATTACTATCAACATCAAGCATGTAGTCATTATTATAGAAAAGGTTATAAACATATGCTCTACATCTACCAACATGGTTATACCTACAGTTTTCGCATTTCATAATATTTTCTCCTTTATTATTAATATGTTGAGTTATCTTTAAGGTCGCTAATTTCATCTCTTAGCTTAAAAACTAAGAGCTGTAATCTTCTGTTTTCGTCTTTTAATAAATAATATTCATCATCACGTATATCTATATCCGCCTTCATCTCTTCAACCATCTCCTCACATTTTACCTTTTCATATTCCAGCTCATCTTTTAATTCTTCGCATTTTTCACAACTCATAATGTCCTCCTTGTATATTTTTATTCAAACATCATGACTGAAATGCCATGTTTTTCAATCCACATTTGAGCTACCTCTGATTTTCTGGTAGCAAAAATAACATCTTGACCAGAGTATAAATAATATACTCCATCAGAAGTATTAGCCACGATTGAATAATCTTTTGTTTTGTCATCTTTCATATTAGATCCCTCTCTATTAAGATATTGGTCATATGCTCTATGACTGCTTTTCTGCTTGCATTTTTTAACAAGAAGTGACTACCAGAAAGCAAACTATAATACCATAATCCATGTTTAAGAGTTACAAAAACACTTAGATTTACAAAATGGGTATTTAAATTTTCATACAAAAGCTCAGCGGTATCAATAGCCACCTGAAGATATTCAGGTGTAAGATATTTGATTTTCCTTTTATCAAGGGAGTCTGCTTTTTCATAATTATCAGCTATCCATTTAATAACGCTTTTTGTAGATGCATAAATATGTTCGTCCTCTGTAGATCCAAACCATTCTTTGATATTAAAGCCATGTGTATAAATCAAACCTTTATATTTCATAATATTTACCCTCCTAAACTATTTGATAGATTTATAACTGCTTCTTTTGTGAGCTGGGCAATTTTTTCAAGCTCTTCTAAGAAATCTGATAAACCAGTAAATGTAGCTTTTAGGTTATTTGTAATTAGATTAAAATTTGTTTGGCTATTTTGGGCGTTTCTTACTTTAATAGTCTTTTTTCTATCCATTTTTTGGTGTATTTTTAAATGGCACGGTCTGCAAACTATTTGCAGATTTATTGCTGAATTTTGGCCTCCTTGAGACACAGGTTTAATATGATGTGCCTCGGCTGTTGTCATTGAAACATGACAACTGCATATTTCACATCTATGATTTGCTCTATGCAAAGCACGTTTCTTCATTTTCTTTGAAAAGCTCTTTTTGCGTCTCATATTATACTCCTGTTAAGAAGTCTCTTGTCTTATTATAGGCGTCTGTTATTATCTCAAATAAGGACATTTCTTCGCCAGCATCCCCTTGAGAAAAAGTTAGATCATATTTTGGTTTTGGTTTTTCGCTTACAGTATATACAGTAGCTTTTACAGTTTTCAGCCTAATATAGATATTAATCTTTTTATTCCCATTGAGTTTTATTTCATAAAAGATATCAGCTAAGATATTGGCAACAGCGTTAGCTTTAGCCTTTTCTATTTCATGGAATTTCTTAAAATTGATTTTTTTTATATAATCTTTCATAATTATACTCCCTCTGAATGGATATCAGATCCCAAACATAATTTACAATTAAGTTTGGTCACCTGATTATAATCAACCAATAAATCGTTTAAGAATACTGTTACTTCATTATTATCAACAAGCTCAGAGTCTCTTAATTCGTTGATAACTTCGTCCTGATCTGTTTTTGCAAGGTTTTTAATTTTAGGATAGATATTAGATGTCCAGAATTCTTCGTTAATTGCTGTTTTCATGTTTTCTCCTTCGATGCACTTCTGTTTATTAATGGATTAATATTTAATTATAATACTCAACCTCAGCTTCAATGCCTTTAAAATTAAAATTAACAGAGTCAAACTCTGCCCCGAAACTTTGACTATAAAAACATGCTTCATTTTCTTCTAATTCGGGGAGCTTCCAATCCCATGATGATTCAATATTTAACTCCAATGTATTAACATTAATAGAGATAAAGAAACACTCTTCATTCTCAGTAAGCTTGTCGGCATTATTTATTTTGTTTTCTATCTCATCAAGTCTTGACCATATACTATATTTAATTTCTTCTATTTTTTTATTATTTGTATCATTCATAATATTACTCCTTATTTGTTTATTTGTTTTCGTCATCTATAATATAGTATTGCATTATCAATGCCAAGGTAACCAGAAAGTAAATTATTTTGTATACTGTTGGTATTGCTGAATAAAACAGGCCAGAAAAGAAATAATCTGCATTTACTGTGTTTGTGAAGCCCTGTAACTTTTGTTGCATATGTAACTTTTATATGCAACTTTTGTATTTAATTGGAGGCTGGTTATGATTCTTAGCTACGTAAGCTTGCCTCCCTCTAATTTGTATTGCAATATCCTTACGCCATGCCCCAAATTTGTCCTGATCTTTAGCATTTATTGTAGCAGTGCGAAGTTTCTCAAATCTTTCACCGTCTACCATTGATGCCATAGCACAAGTATATCTACCAACTGTGTCTTTTTCTATTATAGAGTCTATTATAAGGTCTATGTCTTGTACGGTACAAAGTCTCGCAAGTGCATAACAAAGTTCGCCTGTTTTATCGCTCTTGATAACATCTTTTGTAAACTCTTTTATGTTATCCCCTCTGTAAACTGTGATATCATATAATGTTGTCATGATGTTTCTCCTTATTGTTTGTTTGTTTAGTATTATATAGTGCATTATCAATGCCAAGACAACCAGAAAATAAATTATTTTATAAACTGTTAATAATACTGAATAAAACAAGCCAAAACAAAACAGGTGATATTTACTGTGGTGGTGAAAACCGTGTAACTAACGTATGATTTACACATTATTGAGCAATTTATGTTGCAATTACCTGAAACACTCAGTATTATTAACGGTTTATAGTATGTGTTAAAAACCGTGAAAATCACAGGTGATCTGCTGAAGATCACGGTTATTAACCTTGGCTATACTGCTTGCCTTTTATTAAAATTGTCCATGTCTTTCAATTTTCTTGCGTCGGCCAACCAGTCAACGAAGCTGAAGTTTATTGTTTTTGATACTGGTGCTAATGTAGATTCAAGTTTTGATTTGACAACCTTAGACTTAATTACTGGTGCTGATCTTCTTACTACTGGTTTCGGTGCTGGTTTTAGTTTTTCTACTATATCTAAAACCAGTTTGTTATTTTTCTCCTGCATGAATCTCATGTCGTTACGATGTGTAATCTGTTGCTCTTTCAGTTCTTCGCGTAGATGACATATCCTTAGATCGGTATCTCGTTTGTAATCCCTCATTGCTTTGTCAGGGCTTAATGATTTTTGAGCTTGTGTTTTCATACTTTTTAATATATACTGTTCCATTTTGTTGAAAGCTTCAATATACATTTCTTTGAAGTTTGCTGCTTTCTTACCAGTGAAACCCATTGTCAAAAATACCAGACCATCACGGGTTACGTTATACATTGTTCGAGACTTACCTTGTTTAGTAGTATATGAGGACTCCTTAAAATTAAGGTATCTAAACCCCTTAGAACATTCAACATTTTCGAGTTTTTGCAAAACATTATCATGTCTTTTTCCAAAAACCTCTGCTACTTTCAATGTGGTTGTTGTTGCTATATTGTCCTTATTTACTGTTATTAAATTATTCATGTTGTTTAATATCCTTCGCGTAGCTCAATCCTCGCTGCGCTTCTGCTTTATATAATGGTTGATTCTAAATGTTTGTTTGTTAATAACCCGATTAATCGGGTGGTTGATTCTGTGTTTGTTTGTTGCGCTTGCTTTATTATATTGCATGATGCAAGCCAAAAGGTAATATTGATGAATAATATCTTGTAAGTGGCTGTTATTACTTGGCTAAGATACTCGCTGAAAATGGCACAGGCCACAACAAGCTCTGAAAGGGTGTAACTTATAGAGACAATGTAACATTTGTAGGCAACTAAGGTTGCAAATGTATTTCACAAGATACATACCTTATATATAAGCAGGAATATAGAGGGTTGAGAAACGACTCTGTGAGATTGCCCTGGTTGAAAGATATTGAAGTGGTCAATGCAATTGTATGCGTGAAATATACGCCTGCAGTATACGAGACATGCTCTGTAGAGTGTTGCTATTGGCTATCGCGCACAGACCACAAGGCAAGCTTAAGGGTTATTGGGTAATCCGATTGAATCTGCATTTACCGAATTGTTGAATAATGCGATTATCTGCATTTGTAGTATAATTTGGTATAATATAACATAATGCATTCAAGCTGGTTGGAAAACAGGGCTGTGAGATTGTCATGAACGAAGGTTTAGATGATGGGCAATACAATTGTATGGGGTAAAAACATATGTTATACACGAGACATGCAATTGTTTTGTGCTTGGCTACTTTATGGTTTTTTGGATAGTTGAAGCAGTTAAAGAATTACTTAACCTTTTGGTGAAATTTGAAGTGATGGTGAAATGATTTGAAATTATTTTGGGTTGATGAAGATGATTATTTGGAGGATAATTTGGCTGATTTTTGTAAAAATATGTTTTTTTGGGTTTGGGATTTTGATGTGGATTTGATTAGAGGCTTTTTAAGGGTATGAAAAATGGTTGGTGTATATGTTTATACAGGTGTGTTATTTTTCTTTCGGTAAAGGAGGTAATAAGGTTGATTAAAATGATGAAATAAGGTTGTTGAGATGTGTGTTTTTTGAGGGTTTTTAGAATGACGATTGTAAGGTGGACGAAAACAGGATTGTGGGTTTTTGAAGGGGATTGAGGTAGATGTCCACTTGACAAGGCTTGTGGACGGATAGGTTCAAATTGGTTCCTATAAGTAGCCCTTTATTTTTATTTTTTTTTTTTTTACACTTTTTTTTTTTTTAAAAAA
>Ga0209013_10004470_pt1 | contig 12259 bp, 12 predicted proteins | sample Cruoilmetagenom2_FD_187291 | JGI IMG/M metagenome (GOLD analysis project Ga0209013, IMG submission 187291) | Oil polluted marine microbial communities from Coal Oil Point, Santa Barbara, California, USA - Sample 2 (SPAdes) (version 2) | ecosystem: Environmental > Aquatic > Marine > Oil seeps ...
ACTGAAGATTTTCATTGGCTAACTATTTAAACTCTAAAGTTTTAAGTTAACAACACAACTATTTTATTTGCGGTCTGGACGGGACTCGAACCCGCGACCCCCTGCGTGACAGGCAGGTATTCTAACCAGCTGAACTACCAAACCGTTGCTCTTGGCACGCCTACCTCGCGGTAAGCAGGTGCAAATATAAGCTCGTTTTTTATATTGGCAAAACGATTTTTAACTTTTTTAAAGAAATCGATTCCTGCTGATGAAGTAGGAAGTTAAAACTTTGTCGAAACCCTCTCTAATATCCACAGGAACATAATCTATTTTGTATTGTAAGCATTTTAATTTCAAAGCATTAAAAAAAATCTTTACTACATTTTTATAATCCTCTTTTATGCTGTCAGCAAACAAATTGATCTGTTCACCGGTTTCAACATCTAAGAATTTTTTGGGTGCCTGGTCATAATCAAAATTGTATTCCAATTTACCATCAAAAACATGAAACAAAACTACCTCGTGTTTGTTGTATTTCAAATGTCGCAATGCTGCAAATAAAGCCTCATCATCTTTGTCGGCTTGCAACATATCAGTGAATAAAAATATTAGAGAACGACGATGTATCTTATCTGCAATTTCATGTAAAACGTCATAGGTGTTTGTCGACTTATCAGTTTTATGAGAAGTTATATTTTTTAACTCGTTCAATAGCATTCTTCTATGATTTTCATTTCCTTTTGCAGGTGCATAGTAATCATTTTTATCGGAGTAGATACTCATTCCAAAAGCATCTCTCTGTCTTTTTAAAATTTCTAGTAAAGCAGCAGTAGCAATTGCGGCAAATCCAATTTTATTGAATTTTTCGATGCTTATTTTTTCAACAGTAGGAAAGTGCATTGATGCCGAATTATCAATTATAATATGACACCTTAAATTGGTTTCCTCTTCATATCTTTTGACGAATAATTTATCGGTTTTTGCATACATCTTCCAGTCAATATGACGAGTGCTTTCCCCTTTATTATAAAGGCGATGTTCAGCAAATTCCACCGAAAAACCATGGAATGGACTCTTATGCATTCCGGTTATAAACCCCTCTACAACTTGCTTGGCTAATAATTCAAGATTTTGAATTCCGGATATTGTATTAATTTGCGAAAAATCCATGAGTCAAATGTAAGAAATTATGGGTCGTAACAAGTCTTACTTACTAAAGTTATTAGCTTTTTAAGAAATGTGTTCTGTGGTATCTATAAAAAGAAGTCCCTCTGAACTATTGAATGCTCTTAATAAAATTTATAAATAGGATTCAAACCACCTCCCTCTCCTTAGTCGAGTGCTCTCCGCCTGAACGGACCGGCGGGCCTGCCTTTTCCGGTAGGCAGGCTCCTTAAATAGCAGGAGAATTTATTATGAATTAAAATAGGTAAAGCCAAAGAATTCCCCTCCTTTTTCAAGGAGGGGTGGCTCTATCGGTGGATAGAGACGGGGTGGTTATCCAGTTCACAATTACTATTTAATAAAGATGAATCGAATTTATTTAGATTTACCTCAAACAAAAAAAGGTTTGATTCTAAATTGAATCAAACCTCAAACTCTAAATTATTGATTATAATCTATAAAAGACTATTTAATTTTTCAGTATAAACATTTTTAGGAGCTACTCCTACTTGCTTATCTGCTACTTCACCGGCCTTGAAAAATAAAACCGTAGGGATATTTCTAACTCCATATTTAGCAGCAAACTCCTGGTGGGCATCTACATCAACCTTTACAATCGTTACCTTATCACCAAAATCGTTATTTAATTCGTCAACAATTGGTGTTAACATTCTACAAGGTCCACACCATGCCGCCCAAAAATCAACCAAAACAGGTTTGTCTGACTTTAATACTACTTCGTCAAAAGTAGCATCTGAAACTTCTATTGCCATAATTTTTATTTATTAAGTATTTCTTTTCTATTTATATTGCAAAAATAAGCAATTATTTTACTATTAATTAAATTGTCAATTTCTTTTTCTTATAGTAGTATTAAAATCACTGATAAACTTACATAACGGGGGTGTTTAAAAAACCTCTGAAGCGATAGCTTTTATATTATCTGATTTACCCATGGAATAAAAATGTACAACTGATGATCCAGCGGCTATTAATTCTTTTGACTGTTGAATGGCCCATTCAATTCCTACTTTTCTAATTTGCCTGTTATCTTTGCATTTTTCAATCTCTTTTACCAAATCGTCAGGTAGATCCAGTTTGAAAACCTGCGGTAAAACCTGCAGATGTCTCTGAACGGCTATGGGCTTTATTCCAGGGATAATTGGTACTGTTATTCCTATGTTCCTGGCACTCTTTATAAATTCAAAATATTTTTGATTGTCAAAAAACATCTGTGTCACCACATAATCTGCACCCGCATCTACCTTTTGTTTTAATCGTCTCAGATCGGCATCCATACTGGGAGCTTCCATGTGCTTTTCAGGGTATCCCGCTACACCAATGCAGAAATCAGTTTTAAATGGTGTTTCTATAATATCATGTAAATATTTCCCTTTATTCAGATCTCCTATCTGTTCCACCAACTCATTTGCGTATTTATTACCGTTTGTTGTAGGAATAAAATAGGATTCATCTTTTCTGGCATCCCCTCTTAATGCCATAACATTATCTATTCCTAAATAATGGCAATCGAGCAAAACATATTCAGTTTCTTCCTTAGAAAATCCCCCACATAGGACATGAGGGACAGGGTCAATGTCATATTTGTGTTTTAATGAGGCACAAATACCAACAGTACCGGGTCTCATCCTAGTAACTTTTTGTTCGAGAAGCCCTCCTTCTTTTTCTATATAGACATATTCTTCCCGAGAAGTTGTTACATCTATAAATGGTGGTTTGAATTCCATCAAAGGGTCTATATTATCATAGAGTTTTTGAATATTTTGTCCCTTGAGTGGAGGAACAATTTCAAAAGAAAACAATGTTTTTCCCTTTGCTTTATTTATATGTTCTGTAATTTTCATTATTCGTATGCCAATTCCCTGTGTTCTAAATATAAGCTCGTAAAAATAGGATTGTTTTTAGAACCAATACAAACTTTTTCTAAATTTTTATTTTAATTACTAATTGAGACCTAAAGCGATAACCCTCCTGCAAGGTTTTAAAAACCTTGTAGGTATATTTATTCAAAGGTAAATTTTTCACTTAATACTTCATTCTTATATTTATGCACATATTTAAAATTATAAAGATCATCAAATAAACCAATTACTTCTTTTGAATTTATATTCTTAGATGTGTCATTAACTATTTCTTTATAGGATGAATACCTATAATTTTCAAAGTTATCGGTAAAACTATGCTTTATGGGATTCGTGTGTACGTAAAGAATAAGGTTTAGCAAATAATTATCAGATTGTAATTTAATACGTTTAAAATGTTTTTCAAATAAACTACCGGTTCTATTGTGTTGCTTGTTAAATGCTTTTGCGTAAGCATTAAAAAAGTTGGATAATTTTTGTGTCACAATTTTTTCGTCCTCATCAACACGGATGATAAAGTGATAATGATTATTTAGTAAACAGTACGCATAGATATTTATATATCCTGTTAAATATTTTGAGAAGAGCTTTAAAAAATAATTGTAATTATTATCATTTTTAAAAATATCACATCCATTTATTCCTCTATTGTATATATGATAATATCGATCTCTTTCTAAAGTTTCTAATCTCATTGAATTAGTATTGATCCTACAAGGTCTCAAAGACCTTGTAGGTATATTTTTCTAAAGTTACATTTCACCAAGTTCTTCCATTTTAATCCTGCAAGGTTTTAAGAACCTTGTAGGTATATTCATTCTAATGTAAATTTTTCACTTAGTTCTTCCATTTTATATTTATAGGATCATCTCCAAATGAGATTACGTACGTTTGTTCCACGATTTTAGAAATGATAACATTGATTTCTTTAAAATTTCTATTTTTTTATTTTGAATTTAAGACCTTGCAAGAGAACTTACAGGAGAGATTGTTAAATTTTTAATTTTCAGTGATAGTTATTTCACTTATGGATTAACACCTACAAGGTTTTTAAAACCTTGCAGGAGAAGAGGATAGTATTAATCCTCCCAATGCATGGATCGTTTAACGGCCTTTATCCAATTTTTATATAACTTCTCACGTTTTTCTACTTCCATTTTTGGAACAAATTCTTTGTCAATGATTCTATTTTTAAGAATATCTTCTTTTTTCCAAAGACCCACTCCAATTCCTGCCAAATAGGCCGCTCCTAAAGCGGTGGACTCAATAATTTCAGCACGTTCCACCGGTGTGTCTAAAATATCTGCTTGAAATTGCATTAAGAAATTATTTGCGCAAGCACCTCCATCTACTTTAAGGGAGGTTAATTTAACCTCAGAATCTTCTTGCATAGCGAGGATCAGATCTTTACTTCTGTATGCTAAAGACTCTAAAGTGGCCTTAATAATATGGTTCTTACCGGTATCTCTTGTCAGGCCAAAAATGGCACCTCGCGCATCCATATCCCAATAAGGGGCTCCTAATCCTGAAAAAGCAGGAACTACATAAACCGAGCTATCTCCTTTAACTTTGCTTGCAAAATACTCTGAATCTTGTGCGGCATCAATTATTTGTAAGCCATCTCTAAGCCATTGAATGGCCGCTCCCGCAATAAAAACACTACCTTCTAAAGCATAATAGACCTCATTATCCAAGCCCCAGGCAATCGTTGTGAGCAAACCATTATTTGAATATTTTGGTTTTTTGCCTGTGTTCATAAGCAAAAAACATCCTGTACCATAGGTATTCTTGGTTTCTCCTTTTTTAAAGCAAGCCTGACCAAAAAGTGCTGCTTGCTGATCCCCTGCCATTCCAGTTATTGGAATGGAATGTTTATCAAAGACAAAATTCCCGAAATTAGTGCTTGATGCCTTTACTTCGGGTAGCATGTCAGTAGGTATTTGTAATCTGTTTAACAATTTTTCATCCCATTCCAGGCTGTTAATATTAAAGATCATGGTTCTGGATGCATTAGAATAATCCGTTGCATGCACGTTACCATTAGTTAATTTCCATAGTAGCCATGTGTCGATGGTGCCGAAAAGTAAATCACCATTTTTTGCCATGGTTTTGGCTTTTGGAACGTTCTCTAATATCCAATGAATTTTTGTAGCGGAGAAATAGGAATCTATCACCAAACCGGTATTTGAATTCACATACTCTTCCAGGCCTTCCGATTTTAATTTTTTACAAAACTCGCTCGTGCGAACATCTTGCCATACAATGGCATTGTAAACCGGTTCCCCTGTTTTTTTGTTCCATACAACAGTCGTTTCTCTTTGATTTGTTATGCCAATTGCTTGAATTTCTGAAAAATCAATTTGTTGGTCATACAATACCTTGTGCAACGTTTCTAGTTGAGACTGGTAAATTTCAATAGCATTTTGTTCCACCCACCCTGGTTTAGGATAGATCTGTTCTGTTTCTTTTTGAGCAATTCCACAAATAGACCCTTCTTCATCAAACAGAACCGTACGAGAACTTGTTGTGCCTTGATCTAAAGCAACGATATATTTTTTTGACATAGTTTAGTTAATTTTCTTTAGCTTCTTTTTTATTTTTCACGATCACCATTATTATAATAACCAATACAATGGCTAATACGATCCAATATTTAATATTCAGATCCATCTCATAAAGAATTTTATAGGCCGAGGCTCCTAGTAAACTACCTAGTATTGGTCCCAATATTGGAATAAAGGCATAGTTCCAATCCGAAGTACCCTTACCTCTAATGGGTAAAAGAGCATGAGCTAACCTAGGCCCCAGATCTCTTGCCGGATTAATAGCATAACCGGTTGTCCCTCCCAAAGCGAGTCCAATAAGCATAATAAGCGCTCCCACCACTAATGGATTCAGACCTTCCGTAAAAGTTGTGGTTCCAATATAAAGTAAACTAAAAATAAGTACGGCAGTTCCAATCATTTCACTAACAAAATTATTCAAATAGGAACGGATCGCGGGAGTAGTTGCAAAAACAGATAATTTGGCCGTTTTATCATCTGTTTTAGACCAATGGGGTATGTAAAATATCCACACTGAAAAAGCACCACTAAAGGCACCAAGGATTTGTGCCAGTACATAACCGGGAACTTTTTCCCAAGGAAACTCTCCAACAAATGCAAAGCCAAGGGTAACTGCTGGATTAATATGTGCACCACTAATACTACCTACGGCATAAATGGAAAATGTAACTGCTAATCCCCAGGAAATCGTGATGGTATTCCATCCGGCATTATAGGCCTTAGATGTTTTTAAAAGTACACCGGCCACAACACCTCCACCAATTAAAATAAGAAAAAAGGTACCAAGAAATTCTGCTAAATAAACGGACATATATAATATGATTCTAAGATTATTATGCCAAATTACATATTATTAGTGAAACTCCATGTTTTTAGCCTGATTTCGTGTTTCGGGTTTGATGTATTTGCAATTCATGAAGTTCAATAGACTTTTAGACATTGAGTCATCTACCCAATTTTAACTCGAAGTATTCTTCAATTTTAAAATAGCCTGGAGGCAACTAATTAAGAACAAAGGTTATTCTTTGATCAATATTACAATCTGTTAATGCAACTTGTTCCCCTCTAGAGAGGGGTTAGGGGTGTGTCATACTTGTTATTGATATTATGCATTAATGATTTCAAGGAAAAACCACAAGACTTTATGAAACAAGTTCCCCTCTTGAGAGGGGCTAGGGGTGTGTCTCAGATTTCATAGAAGTTAACTTTTTAAATAACTCTCATCAAGAATTAAAATATACATTGAAAAGAACAATCATACCATATAACCCAAAACTTAAAGAATATGCACAACAATTAAGAAATAATTCAACAAGAACTGAAATTTTGATTTGGCAAAATTAAAGAGAAAACAAATGTATGGCTATGATTTTCACAGACAAAAACCAATTGATAATTATATTCTGGATTTCTTTTGTTATGAGTTAATGTTGGGTATTGAAATAGATGGTTATTCACATGAATTGATTGAAGTATTTGAAAAGGATACGAGGAAAACCAAAAAAATGAAATATTTTGGAATTACAATATTAAGATTTAGGGATTATCAGGTGTTAAAGGAAACGGAAAATGTATTAAGGGCGATTGAACAATACATTGTTGATTTTGAAAAAACAAAACATTAATACACACCCCTAACCCCTCTCTAGAGGGGAACTGTTCTGTGCATTCTGCCATAATTTGTCGTGTAAAATTGATTACTCGAATATCGAATATTAATCGGAAGTTCATTAGACTTTTTATAGCCCGAAGTATTAATCATACCTGAATTACCACAACCGGCTTATTTATTCACCAAATATTTCACTATCCGGATAAAATGCCAACCAGGCAAATGCAAAATGATTACTGTGTGGTTGAATTTTAAGCTGTTTACCCTTTAATTCACCCTCATAACAATAACCAGTAATATCCCAAAAGGAATTGGTTTGGATATCCTTGAATTTACCCGCCTCTTTTTTAAAAGTCAAAGTCATACCATCTAGTTCGCGATTATAAACTACAACGGTTCCAATATCTTTAGAATCACTGATATCTTCCTTATCTAAAATGGAAACCGTCCCGGCTTGATGAAATAATACAACCTCACTTGTTTTAAAAGTGTCATTGATAACTCCAGATGCGGCTATATCGTTAAAAGTATAAACTTTATATTTTCCATCATTTTCAATGTCAACTATTCGTTCCATAGGAGGTAATCTATCGTCTATTTTTGTATTATCAAAAAAACGAGATTTAGGCTTGCCATCTTGTGCGTCATAATTTACATATGGATTTTTTCCGTAATAAGCCTCAGAACTTGAAAACCCTGTATTTTTAGATAATATTTCTCCGAGAGGGTATCTCATAAAAAACTCCTCCACCGAAATAATTAAGGAAGGCAGAATATCCAGAGTTGCGGTATTTAATTCCCCAACTATCGCCTCTCCCATTAATTGCTGCCATAAAGTTTCTGTATTCCGATCGAGCATCACCATATCACTCATTCTTAGCATGCCCGAAGCCTCAAATTCGAGTAAGTAGTCCTTACCCTTAAAATTTAGATTTCTATTATAAACAATACCTGAATTGCAAAGCGGACAATAAGTAACCAAGACGGGGACATCGCCAAGAATGTCGTTTGAAATTTCATGCATGGTTAATATATTCAAAGAATAGGCCTTTGCCTGACCATTAATTTCGATAGCTATTACGGGTTCTTTTGAAAAAAAAGTTTCTAAACCTTCTTCTCTGCCAACGAATTTTGGAAAGTCTAATGTTGGGAACGATCCTTTCGGCAGCACAATTTGTATTTCAGAAAGATCTACAGAATGTATGCTTGTATCCGTTTTCCAATCGAAAGGAATATTTTTAGGGTTCTGCATTTGAGCATTCATTGTGGTGAGTATGAATAAAAAGAAAAGATTTAAATAACATTTAGCTTTCATGTTGGTTTATTTAGTTCGTGTTTCGTCGTAATAGTTGATTTATTCTTACTTTTTTAAAAGTAAATATTATTTGCTTTTTAGTGGAATTCAATCACCTAATATTTTGGCACTACCGTTTGTCTTATTGTGTATGTCATGATACTGTTTGGGAAGTGTGAATTTGTCATTTCGACCCTGCCTACCGGCAGGCAGGTGAAATGGAGAAATCTCAATACACTGATACTAAATAAAATAGATTCTTCGACTTCGCTCAGAATGACATTATAAAATCAATCTAGGCAGTCTCATATAAATTCAAATTTCATTATCTAAAATTTTCCAATTAGGATTAAAAGAATTTATAGTTTATTTTTCTTTTCTCTTTTCCAGCCCTATAATTGTTTTTCTCTCTCTATTGCTTGATTGATATACGAAAAATGCTCGTAATATATTAGAAAGAAAACTTTATACTTTGCTGTAAATGATTTGGTATTTGTTTTCGGATTTTTATGAACATACAATCTTTCTTTTAAATTATTTGTGACACCAATATAAAGAACCGTTTTGATTTTATTCGTCAGTTTGTATATATAATAATTATGGGTACCTATTGTTTTCTTTGGGCGAAAATAAATTTATCGTATTAAGTTCAACGGTTAATTTATACAATCATTACAAAATTCTAATGCAAAATGCAGGTTAAAAGAGATTCCTCGTCGCTCCCATGGTCGCTCTGTCGGAATGACATTTGTCAATAAATTAACAGTCATACCCGTATAATTTTGAAATTCCTTTCCTATTACATTCTGACTCGTCTCTTCTTTGGTATCTGGTCTGCAGTCTAGGTTAACAAAATTATCATCAATATTATGTCGGCCCTTATTTTATAACTCATTCAGACCTGCAAAATTTTTACGACACGGACTACCGATAGAGATTGAAGGTGTAAACGTTACTAATATTAATTTTAAGAAGATTCCCTACCTACCGCACGCAGACTCGTCATTCGTTCCTAACTCTGTCGGAAAGATGATAGCCTTAAAAAACCATTGTACTAATTTTTACTCTGGTACCACTAAAATCGGCATTTCCTGTTAATTTGTCAATTTTATTGCTGTCTGTAAGATCGTTAATACTAATGCCTGCGTTATTTTTAGCAATCTCCATTTTGGTGTTACTATAACTGTGTCCCCAACCATGAGGTATGCTTACAACACCTTGCATCATTTCATTATTGATTTCAACAGAAATATTAACGCTGCCAACATTCGAAGTTACATTTACCTTTTGTTGATCTTTAAGCTTTAATTTTTTAGCATCTCCTTCATTCATCAAAAGGGTGCACCGATCTTTCCCTTTAACCAATCGTTCGGTGTTATGCATCCATGAATTGTTCGATCTTAAATGCCTGCGACCAATTAATAAAAAATCGAATTCTGGATTGTTCTCTTTAATCCAATGTTCTATTTTCTTTTTTAATCGTTTCAGATCATTAATAAAGATCTCAGGCGCCAGGTCTATTTTCTTATCTTTTGTAAATAATCGATGAGGTAAACTTGGTTGAAGATCACCAAGATCTATTCCATGGGGATTATCTTTCAAAGTTTTTACAGAAATCTTTTGGTCTTTATAAGGTCCTTTTCGCAACATATAATCTAAGACCATTTCAGGTGTTGCAGGGTTGTCTTTTCCCGACATTCTTTTGGTTAATGCATTTAATATTTCCCAATCATGTTTTTGATCATTATTTTTAGAATACAGAGCTTCGGAATATTTTGCCGTATTTCGAATGGCCAATTGATGAAAGGCCAGATCATAATGAGATGTTTCTAATCCTGTGGTAGTAGGTAAAATTATATCTGCATATTGAGTTGTTTCATTGATATAAATGTCAATGGCAACCATAAATTCTAATTGCTCCAATGCTTTAGCCAATTGCCTGCCATTTGGTGTAGATAGTACCGGATTACCTGCAATTGTTACTATGGCTCGTATTTGACCCTCACCATCGGTTGCTATTTCTTCCGCTAAAGTCGCAACTGGATATTCTCCTGAATATTCAGGTAAATTTCTAACCCTGCTTCGTCTTCGGTCAAAGCTTCCTGTTTTTCCTGAAATGGCCGACATACCAACCAAGTCAACAGCAGGTAGCGTAAAAAGGGCACCTCCTTTTTTATCGAAATTACCCGTAATAATATTGAGTACATTAATCAGCCACTGACAAACACCACCGAATTCCTGTGTTGAAACACCTAATCTTCCATAGCAAACCGCAGATTCAGCATTGGCAAATTTTCTTGCTAAATTTCTTATACTATTTATCGATATGCCAATAATGGAAAACAGCTTTTCGGGTGAATATTCTTTAGCTAAATTTTCAATGGTTTCCCAATCTCTTATGTGAGGACCTAAATGACCTTTGTCGGTAAGATTTTCTTCAAAGATCACATGAATTATAGCCAATAAAAGAAGGGCATCTTTTCCCGGTTTTATGGTTAAATGTTGATCTGCAATTTTTGCTGTTTCTGTGAATCTTGGGTCGATTACTATAAATTTACCTCCTCTTTTTTGAATAGCTTTCAAGCGAGTGGAAAAGTCGGGAGCTGTCATCATAGATCCGTTGGACACTACCGGATTAGCTCCTATGATGATCATAAGCTCTGTATGGTCAATATCAGGAATAGGGATCAACATATGATGACCAAACATTTTTAAAGAACTAATATGATGTGGTAATTGGTCAACAGATGTAGCTGTATATTTTTGTTGAGTTTTTAAACTTTGAATAAAAGGAGTGCCAAATAACATCATTCCTAAATTATGAACATTAGGATTTCCTCTATACGTTCCTACAGCATTAGGGCCATATTTTTCCTGAATAATTTTTAATTTATCCGCAACCTCATCAAATGCTTCTTCCCAGGAAATTTTTTCCCAGCCGTTAGGTGTTTTTTTAACAGGTGTTTTGAGTCGGTCCTTATCATGATAAAGATCCTGTAATGCAACAGCTTTGGGACAGATATGACCTTTGCTCAACACATCATTTTTATCTCCTTTTATAGAAATGATCCCGGACTCATCGTGCTTAATTTCCAAGCCACACATGGCTTCACAAAGATTACAGGTACGATAATGTGTTTGCATATTATCCATTATCATAATGTCTTACAGGCAATTAATCCGCCATATTCTAATGCGATGGTTCTATCTTTTGCTATTATTTGATAGTCAGGATTGGATATCAATTTTAAAAAATGGTTAACTGACGGATATTCCACCAAATAGATCAGATCAGGTTGGCCCTTAGAATCCCCAACTACAGTGGAAGCGACAGCTCCTTTCCAGATTAATTTTGCTTTTGATAGGGCAACCAAGGGTTGAACATTTTTGAAATAACGGGTATATGCTGCTCTTCCGGTTTCATTTCCATTTCCTGTATTTTTCTTGAATTTTAAAATATTAATCATTGTTAATGGTGTATCCTTTGGATAGGCCATTAATTGCGCCATTTGTTCTTCCGATGATTTTATTTGAGAGAGATTCATATATAGGATTTAAATTAGTTTTGTAGTGGAAGGTATAAAATAATCAGAACATAATGTTGCATCAAAATTTTATTCAAGAGCAGTTGTTGGCCTTCAAAGAGAAATTGTTTCAATCAAAATATGTGTTTAGTAAGATCGGGAAGTTCCGCAGAGGGTCTCAAGGAAATCAGCCGACCGCACTTAATGCATATGAAGTTTGAGATGATTTCTATTTG
>Ga0209013_10004471_pt1 | contig 12255 bp, 9 predicted proteins | sample Cruoilmetagenom2_FD_187291 | JGI IMG/M metagenome (GOLD analysis project Ga0209013, IMG submission 187291) | Oil polluted marine microbial communities from Coal Oil Point, Santa Barbara, California, USA - Sample 2 (SPAdes) (version 2) | ecosystem: Environmental > Aquatic > Marine > Oil seeps ...
CACCTGGCGCTGCCTGCCGATCTAGTGCCCGGCCGCTACCTCCTGTGGGCAGGCATGTACGACTACGATACGGTCCGTAACCTTGGGATTGTGGCCGTGGCGGGTACCACAGCCGATGCCAGAGCAGGCAGCGGCCGCATCCTCCTGGGCGAGATCGAGGTGGTGGCGCCATGAGCCAGCAGCAGGATCGCTCCCTCGACTTTTCTGGGGGCAAGCAGGATAGATCCGGGGTACTGCTCGCCGTCGTTCTGCTTCTCTACCTCGTTCTGACGGTCTGGTACAGCGCGACCATCCCCCTGGGTGAAGCGCCGGACGAAGTACCGCACTTTACCTACGTTCGCTACCTGGCGCAACATGGCCAGCTGCCAACCACGCAGGAGGAGCACGAGGCTTTCCAGCCGCCCCTCTACTATGTGCTGGGTGCAGCGATGACATTCTGGATGGAAGACGAGGAGGACACAGCTTTCGCCATCCGGGCCAACGCTCACTTTGATGTGGCCGACGCCCGAGCGCCAAAGAACCTGCTCCTTCACACAAGCGCCGAGGCATGGCCCTACCGCGGCTGGGCGCTGGCGTGGCACCTGGTCCGCCTCCTGTCGGTCGTGCTTGGAGGTGTCACGGTCTGGGCTGTCTACCGGCTTGGGCGCGTACTATGTCCTTCCCAGCCGCCGATTCCGTTAACGATGGCTGCCCTGACTGCCCTTACCCCCCAGTTTATTTTCATGTCCGCGGTTGCGAACAATGATAATGCAGCACTGACCTTCTCGGCATTGATTCTGTGGCAGGTAGTCGCCCTGCTTCACGACAGGGAGTCTCAGAGTCTCTGGAGGCGCAGCGCCCTGTTAGGCCTCCTGTTAGGTCTGGGACTGTTGAGCAAGGCAAGTCTGATCGGGCTGGCGCCTGTGGTTGGCCTGGCAGTGCTGGTTGCCAGTTACAGGTCACAAATCGCGGGGGATAGCGAGCGGGAGCCAGGGCGCCGGGCATGGGTTTTGCCTGCCGCTGGCAGGTTGCTGCTGGCCTTTGGCCTGGCAGCATTCCTGTCAGGCTGGTACTTTGTCCGGAATTGGATCCTGTTCGGCGACCCGATGGGCTGGTCCTTCCTGCTTGAGATCAACGCCCGTCGCGAGGGGCCGCTGAGCCTTGACGTGCTAGCCTGGTTGTTCAAGGGGATATTCCGCTCCTTCTGGTTGGGTTGGATCGGTATTGCCTTCGACGGTGTGATCTACTGGGTCATCGGGTCTCTCTGCCTGGCAGGGGCGGCCGGTTTTGTCATGTGGCTAGTACGCCGTTGGAGCGTACTCGACGCAAGTACGAAATGGAGCCTGGGCCTACTGGGTCTGCACGCGGCCATCACGTTGGGCTCGCTGCTGCAGTGGACAGCCACCGTCCTAGGTACTGACCAAGGCCGGCTCATCTATCCCATTATGCCTACCGTAATGCTTATCCTGGTCGTGGGCTGGGCGTGGTGGGCGAGGGGACGGGCGCAAAAGTGGGTACTTGGGGGGCTGGCAGCGGGGATGTTGGCACTGGCAATTGTCACGCCAATCCGTTACATCGGGCCGATCCATGCGCCCTCGCCAGTGGCTAGCGGGGCGGACCTTGCCGCCGCAGTGCCCCTCAACGTGGACTGGGGTGACGTCCGGCTACTGGCCTATCGTCTGGAGAACGCCCAAGTGCAACCTGGCGACAAGCTGCTGCTGCACCTCTACTGGCAGGGACTCCACCCTGTGAAACAAGACCTGATGGCGCTCGTTCAACTGGTGGACGAGGAAGGCAAGTTCCTGATGTATGCTGATGGCTCGCCAACTGCCGGTCGTGACACCACTGATCGCTGGCGACCGGGGGTGCCGCTCGCCTCGCTTCACCTGCTGCCCGTACCCGACTATGGCCAGCCAGGCGACTACTCGTTGACTATTAGTTTACATGCCTTCGGCGAGTCAACTTGGCTGCCTGCCAGGGGGTCGGATGGCTCCCCCTTGGGGGATCATCTTGTCCTGCCCGAGACGGTGCACTTGGTCGCGCCCTGATCGGGGGTGGCTGGGGTCTGCCAGCCCCCCTGTCGGGGCTTTTATCTTCCCTGCCAGGCCCGCAGCCAGCGCTCCTCCAGATCGCGGGCATCCAGGCCAGACATGATGGCTCCTGCGTCCTCAAAGGACAGTGGGTTGCCCAGGATCGGCTTGGCATAGTTGTCGCCGCTATAGTCCAGCACTGACTCGTTTGAGACCATATCCTCTGGACCATCTGGGAGCAGAAAGCTGGTATGCCTTCCACCTTCGGCGACGGCGATCTCGGAGCCAATGGACCGGAATGCAACGCCATGCGGCCCCTTGAACTCCAGGCGATCCGCAGCGCAAAAGAGCGCGCAGCCCCCATAGGGCATGGACAGCCAATCGTGCCTGCCACCAACGACCACGCCTCTGCGAAGGACAGAATCCTGGTCCAATATCACGGAATCGACGAGCACGGAATCCCGGATATCGGCTGAGGGGGAAATGCTGCTGCGGACAATGATGTTGCCATTCTTGTCCCGGTCGTGGGGGATACCAAACAGTTCCCGGGTTGCCCTGCCCCGATCCGACTCGGTGGTCAGGGCATCCATCGTTTCCCGCAGGGTCTGATGCAGCCCCAGATCCGCCCAGAAAGTTTCTCCGAAGTCCAATACCCCAATTGCCAGGGGCCGTCCGGTTTTCGACTCGAGTGCATTGCGCAGCCTGGCGAGCTTTGGATAGAAGTCTGGATAGCGCGCCTCTAACTCTCGCATTCCCGTCCTGCCGAGCTGTTCCTCGTGCGCTGCTTCCGCCCGCCACTGGCCCTCATCCTGGCAGCAGAGTGCGATCCAGGCATAGGGGTCCCAATTAGTCCACTTGATTGGATCCAGAACATCGTCGCCAAGAACCTCAAGAGCTGTCTCCAAAAACGTATAGCTTATGGCCAGGCTGCCGAGGTTGACACCAACCTGTACGTCATTTCCAAGATCCGCTATTCTACTCCGCAGTGTATCCTGAGCCTGCCTGGAAAACTGGAATCTCATTAGGCCGGTTGCCGAGTCCGTCACAACCCATTCCTTTTCCCGGGCAAGGTCTTCGGTGATCTCTGTCTGCCACACAAAGCGAACTGCGTCTACCTTGCTGAGGTCACGCGCCTCCGTATCCCATTCCACCCCAGGAATGACTGCTTCGTCACCCCACTTGACGATCATGCCCCTGAAGCCGCTCTTGGCCAGGTGGCGTATCCAGGAATTGGCAGAGAGATTGGCGAGATCGACAGTGCGGAGGAAAACGCCGGATTGCGGTGCCTTCATGGGAGTAGGAAAAGCCGGCTTGCGGTTGCCGAGTGCCTGCGTAAAAGGACTCAGTCTCTTGCCCTTTCCAAAAACCATGCTCATGAGGGCAACGTCTGGAAGCTGTATCTCGCTGGCGGCAATGCCTGGCAAGGCTTCCGCCCAGGCGTTGAGCGTGCCCAGAAAGTTACCCCGCAAAAACCTCTCGTAGACCGAAGCCACGTACGTGCTGCCATCCTGGCGAAAGACATCGCCGGATGTTCGGCAAAAGTGTTCTCCCCAGTAAGCCTGGTCCGATTCGCTACCAGATACGACGATGGCCACGGCCGGACCTGCATTCTGCTGCACCAGGCCCACGTTGTCGCGTATATTCCTGCTCCAAACGTCGTACACGTGTCATACCTCCATTGGTACTATGCGCTTTTGGGGCCAGGCCTCAGTATACCTTAATCGACTGGAAAATGCAACGAATTGCCGGCAAGGTCCAGAAGCCGGCGGACATCGTGGGGGCTCCGGCGTCGCCAGAGCATGCCGCCTTCGGGGTGCTAGAGGACGCGAACCAGGAGCTTGCCGTCAATGGGTTCAGGCGTGTTTCTCTCGTTGATGATGTAAGAGATAGCGAAAGTTGAGACTGCCTCGACATCGATAAAGGCGGCGTAGGCGGGCGGCAGCTGAACGGTGCGGTGTTGCAAGCAGACATCAACCAGCCCCTGAAGCTCCCGCCCCTCTACCAACCAGCTATCTGCCTTGGAAATATCGACGGGTTCAAAAGCAGCCAACCAAGGCAATACCGTTGTATTGTAGAGATCCGAAATGGCCTCGTTCATCATCTCCATGTGTGTTCGTGGCGGCCTTGGTGGTTGAGGCACTTTATCGCCGACACCTTCGAGCCATCTCAGTCTTTTTGGCAGAGACAGGGAAAGGACCACTCCTTCTGCCGCGGCAGTCCCAGAATTCGCCAGTCCAAACTCCAGTCTGACTGTACGCCGCGTGGGGCTTAGGGTCTCCGACCTGCGTCGTAGCCACTCCTCACAAGTCTCAAGGAAGACCTGAACCTCCTGCCTGTACCTTTTGAATTCCTCCTGGGGATAAAGAATCGCGTTGGTCAGCATAGAAGCGACTTCCCTGTCATCGATCCCAGGCGTTGCCTTGCTCTCTCTCAGGCGCAGTGGTTCCTGGAATTGATCTCTCAGTTCAGCCAACTGGGCGGCTACCATGTCGGCGCTGCCGAGGATCTCTTCTTTTGGTCTGACTTCCAACATGTGCGAACCGTTGTCGAAGCGTAGCTCAACCTGCGGTGCACGGCGTTGTTGCCGGGAAGGATCCCATCGAGATCCTGTCACATCATCCTGCATTGTCCCCTCGGCCGGCGGGAGCCGGGTACCAGGCGGCAGGCTGATGCTTTGAAGATTGAGTCGATGGGCCTTCAACCGGCGGCGCACGTCGTCGGTCAATAGCAGCACGGTGTCAGTGCCATGGATCTGGCTGTATTCAAGGACGCTGGCGATGATGACATCGTCCCGATTGTGGGCGTCCAACCGGTACTCTTGGAACGTCGTCTGCCTTGGACTGTAGCAAAGGGTTACTTCCACACCAGGGCGGACAAGCCCATCATTCATCTCCGTCCAGGTGCGAATCGTGCGCAAGCTGTTTTCAGAACGCTTGCGTGTGCTCAATCGGGGATGATCCCAACCCTGCCGTTCGAGGTCCTCAATCACGGCTGGCGCGATAACCAATTCCACGGCATCGCACTCGAGGACCTCAGCCAAGTCGAACTGGTCCAAGGATTGGAAGTAGAGGAATACGGTCGTGTCGGGAAATACGAATTTCTTCATACGATTGGCTCTAGTCCTTGGCCACGTCCTCCAATTGCCCCAAGAGATCAGCGAGGCCCACCTGTTGTTTTAGGCGGGTACCCATTTCAATCAGGAGATCGCTCAGGTCAAGCCGGTTGGCTTTGTCATCCTCCAGAGTGTGTACGGCCTCAGAGAGCTCGCCCCGTAGATCCTTGGCCTGCTTTTTCAAGTCCGCGGCCAGTTTGCGGTCATCGGACTTGAGTCCCGTCACCTGTTGGTCCAGATTGGTTTCCAGTTGCTCATGTCGAGCCGACAGGGAACGCTCCGACTGGGCTTGGCTCTGGCGCAGATCTTCCTCAGCCTGGTGGGTACGCGCTTCTTGATCCTCTTGCTGCTGTTCAAGGGCAGCACTCAGGTCTTCCAATTGTTTGCCCAGCCGGTCAACTTGAGCTGCCACCCGCTTGAACTGTTGCTCATAATTGCGCATCTGCGGGCCAAAGATGATGTCCCGAATGCGGTCCACCTCGGCAGGGGTCTGAGCTTCCTGGTTGACGGTATCACCTTCTTGACTCATCATACTCCTCCTTGTGTTCCAGGGCTGCGTGGGGCTGAGGCCTATGGTAATGCCACAGGTTCACCTGTCTGCAACGCGGGCTCGTAGTGTGGCCCTTTCGCGGTACTGGGGACATGCCTCAGCATCCAAAGCCGTACGGATATTCGAATCCCTGACGGGATTTCCTGTGCTGATTATACCCGAGAATCCTTTTTCCTGCAAAGTGGAGTCACTCGAACTGCGAGTTGAAAACGAGCTTGACCAGTTCCACGACAGCAGGGATAAACAGGGAGAAAGAGAGGGTGCGGAGCATGGCCGTGTCATAGGGCCATGTCCTTGTCCCACGGACACGGCCTTCGTATGCGACCAGAGCATTGATCTCTGCACCCAAGGGGCCGCTGGATTTGCCCGCGGCGACACACTCCATCAGGGTCCTGCTGGCCTGAAGGATGTTCTTCTGGACCGCTTCCAGTTCCTTCCGTTTGGCAGCGCCCAGTACACGGTGGGTATCGCGCATGTTGAGGAAAAAGACCAGGACGATGACACAAGTCAGAAGGAGATAGAAAAACCAGTTCTGCCAGGCACGGATGTCTAGCTTACCAAAGTGGAAAACCATGCTCAGCAGGATGCCGCCGACAAAGACCAGGGCGAGCGCAAGGCTTTGCCGTCCGATCGGCTCGAAAGGTTTTGTGTCAAAGATGTCGATGCGAAGTGGCTGGCGGTGCAGCGCGGAGGTGAGCCTGGTGCTGGCCACGGCAGCGTAAACTGCCCAGCCCAGCAAACCAAACATGACGACGCCGGAAAGCACCAGCCAGAGTCCCAGCCAGAAGTCGTCATAGTCCTCTATCCCTACAAGACCAACCCATACCCCCAAGGCCGCACCCACACCAAAAGCGATCGCCTCAGCAATGGGATTGGCGCGTGATGCCCGGACGACCAGTTGCTCGAAGGCACTGTCGTCGATCCGTACCAGAGGCCGGAAGGCCTCGACTACATTTACCTCCATGCGCGTGAGGATGGGACCGACGAACAGAATGTAGAGGATGACTGCGGCGGGTAGGTATACAACTTGCCAATAGCCCTCGACAAAGAAAACATCCAGTGCCCCGTCCAGGAAAGCAGCGCCAATAGGAAGGAGTACGAGCAACACGACGATGGCGACAGTAGCCGGTAGGGTCCGTTCCGGCCCTACAAGCTTGTCGAATATGGATACGGTGGGTCTATCAGCAAACTCAGTGCTCATGGCACCCTCCTGTCACCAGTATACGATAAGAATCCGCCCGGGTCAAGCTGTCGTTGCATTTTCTGTTTGCCAATGGTATGATATTGCCGGAGTTGGAGAGAATGATTTCACGCAACCAAGGTTCTGGCAATGAAATCTAACCTGGCGCGTGTGCTGTTGGTGGCCGATACCCACCTTGGCTTTGACTTGCCCTTTCGACCAAGGATCCAGCGACGCCGAAGGGGCCACGACTTTTTTGCCAATCTTGAGAGGGCGCTGCAACCAGCGCTACAAGGAGCTATCGATCTAGTCGTCCACGGTGGCGACCTCTTTTACCGGAGCAAGGTCCCTGCGGCGCTGGTTGAGATGGCCATGACCGCGCTCGTTCAGGTCGCGGATGCAGGCGTCCCCGTATACCTCGTGCCCGGGAATCACGAACGCTCCCGCATCCCCCTGCACCTCTGGACAGCGCATCCGAACATCCATATCTTTGACCGGCCAAGAACCTTCAATTGCTCGCTGGAAAATGGATCGGTTGCCCTATCGGGCTTCCCCTTCGCCCGAAATATCCAAGAACAGTTTCGAGATCTGGTTGACCAGACCCAGCATGCGGACGTGCGAGCCGACGCCCATCTCCTGTGCATTCATCAGGCTGTGGAGGGGGCCCGAGTGGGTACCCATGACTATACGTTTCGGAATGGGTCTGATGTCGTACGAGGGCGCGAGATCCCAGAAGGGTTCAGTGCAGTTCTGGCTGGCCACATCCACCGTAGCCAGGTGTTGCGCCACGATCTGATTGGAGATCTGCTCCCGGCGCCAGTTATCTACCCGGGATCGATTGAGCGTACATCGTTTGCCGAGCGAGACGAGGACAAGGGCTACATGATCGTCAAACTTGGATTGGCGGGCTGCGACGGGGATCGCCTGGTCGATGTATCGTTCGTCCGGCTGCCGGCCCGGCCGATGATCAGCCTTTCGATTGAGCCCAGCACGATGGAAGAGCCGTCCCTGGCTGCTCATCTAGCCAAGCAACTGGCTGCACTCTCTCCCGACTCGGTTGTCCGCGTTCAGGTGCGAGGCCCGGGTGCTGCGGATGCCCACCAGGTGCTGAGCGCGGCGTATCTCCGGCATCTTGCGCCGCCAAGTATGAATATTACCCTCAGCGCTCGCGATCCTAAGATTTTGGCCCGGTGCGGATGATGTCAGCGATTGGATGGAAAGGAGAGCAGGCGAACGCCGGTGTCAAGCTGGAAGATCGGTCTCGGCGTAACCGCCGTTTTCTCCCGGAGGGAGGCCAGTATGCGGTGTCCTACTGTGAGGTCACTATTCGCCACTCGTGCGTGTAGACATTGAGCGTCTTGCCCCGCAGGTAGCCCAGCAGTGTGCAATTCAGCGCGTCGGCCAACTCGACGGCCAGGGAGGTTGGAGAAGAGATTGATGCTATGATCGGTACTCCGAGCCGCACGCCTTTGGCCACCATGTCGTAGCTGGCTCGACCGGTACTCACCAGCAACTTGTCCTTCAGAGGGATGCCCCGCAATAAGCAATGGCCCACTGCTTTGTCCACGGCGTTGTGCCGGCCAATGTCCTCGCTCACGATGACGCACCGGCCGTCAGTACCGAATACGGCGGCTGCATGAATGCCGCCTGCCGCGCGGTATGCTATCTGCTGGCGCGTGATCTGACCCAGCAGCCTTTGGAGTACCTCGACTGATATCGTGGTGCCGGCATCGACGGGGCTCAGGTTCTCCACCAATGCGCCTACCCCGCTCCGCCCACATCCGGAACGGATCAATTGTACGGCGTCGGAGAGTCCAGCTGGGCTGGCGGCCTGGTCTGTTGCTGATCTGCCGGCCCCAGGTATCAGGGTCACATCCACCAGGTTGCGCGATTCGTCCAGGGGATCGCCCTCAGAGGTTTCTGTGGGTACCGACCTTCCGCAATGGCGGACGAGAGCAATGTCCATGAGGTCAATCACCAGTCCTTCACCCAGCACAAAACCGGCAGCAAGCTCCTTTTCTCTGCCCGGCGTGCGCATCAGTATCGCTACAGACTGGTTGTCCACGCGGATTTCGAGCGGTTCCTCAGTGACAATGCTGCCGTCAACCTGCTCATTCCCCTTGTCACTCAGACGCCAAATTGGCCAGGGCATCAGCCCAACTGTCTCACTCGAGTCCCCGTTGGCCTCGCTCTGGCGATGGCTTTTCCGGTAGCGCTTCAATGCTTTCCCCATAATAAAAGGTCTTCGCAAAACCGCGTACACACGGTCCGACAAAGACCTTGCCACGGAGACCAGGGAGCCCCTCGCTGCTGTTGGGCCTGGTGATCAGTACTGTGCTGCATCAAGGGTAGCGCCAACATGCGAATCGTCACAGGATCCCGATGGCCTGTGATTACTGCTGCGACAGGAGGAAATCCTGTCCCACAATGATCCGGATGTCGATCTCGCTGCGAAGGTTCGGGCAGCGGCGCACGTTCTCCGGTGCTGGCTGAAACAGCTCTATCAAGCGTTCCAGGGTATAGGTTTTGCCGGTATAATCCACAATGACTGTTGCCGGATAGTCCAGGCGGTCGGCATCGCCGAATTCTACCACCTGGAAGCCCTGTTCCATCAGCATGGCTGCCACGCGCGCCGCAAAGTTAGGTTGTGATGTCCCGTTCTGTACGGCGATACGCGCGCTTTCACCCGCCAACTCCTGCAGGTCTTCGATCTGGACCGGAGCCAGTGTGGGCGTCGGTGTGGGCAGGGCTGTAGGCGCCGGTGTTGGTGTCGGCTCTACTGGAAGTGCCTGCGGCGCTGCGAACAGATCGGCAATCACAGGGTTGATCAAGTCCCACTTGGGCAATTGCACCGCGGCGCCGTCCTCGCGGCGGAACGCATACACCAGTGGCTTTTCCAAGACTGCTTGCTTGATGTTGGCCGTGTCAATCTGCGGCGCCAGAGGCGCCAGTTCGGCCATCTCTTCCATCGTCATGTCCATCTTGACGTTGTTGGCCAAGGTCGCAGCCAGGGTCGGCAACTTGGGCAGCAGATTCAGATTCAAAGCTTGGTCACGGATGGCGACGAGGATCATCTGCTGCCGCTTGGCCCGGTCAAAGTCGCTGGTGCTCATGCGTGAGCGAGCATACTTGAGGGCACGTTCGCCATCCATATGCTGCCAACCAGGATCAAAGTGGATCGTTTTAAAGGCATGCGGATCGCCGGGCCTCGGATCGGGGTACTTGGTATCGTGCAGTACGTTGGGTACGTTTACATCGATGCCCCCCAGCGTGTCGATAATCTCGACGAATGCCTTGAAATCCACCATAACATAGTAGTCGATGGTAATGCCAAAGGTGGACTCGATCGTCCGCTTCAAAAGAGCCGGACCGCCTCCCGGGTAATCATACTTGTAGCCCCAAACGTTGGCTGTGTTGATCCGGTCGTCCCCATTTTCCGGGATAGACAGTTGAAGATCACGGGGTATGGAGAGCATCCCGGCTGTCTTGTTGACCGGATCTACAGTGAGGATGATGATTGTATCAGTGCGGTAGCCCCAGCCTGTTCCCCCACGCCGGTCGATTCCCACCAGAAGGATGTTGATTCGCTCACCAGTCGGAGCCGGAGGGGGTGGAGGTGGCGCTGAGTAGACTACCTCTCCTGAAACGGCAACCGGCGTCATCTCTGGCATCTGGGGCAGTGGCTCCAGAGACTCTTCCACATCAGCCACGGCCTCGGGCAGGCTGAATGATGGCATCTGGATGACGGGCAGCGCTGGCAGCTCGGTGTGGGCCACGATCTCCCGGACAGTGACGTAAAAGAGGTAGCCGGCGTAGAGCCCACCGAGGAAGAACAACACCAGGAAAAGACCGATGAGCGCACGCACCCACGCAGGAGGACTACTTTGCCTCCTGGGTTGATTCTGACTATGCGGTTCCGTGTTGCTCAATCAAACCACCTCACAAAGGTCGCTGAAGCCTGGTTTCGGGCTATGACCGGGCTCAGTAAGGGCAGGCGAGTGCGGGAGCGATTATACCACATCTACCAGGCTATCGCAAAAAGCAGCGAGTGTCCAGATTGGTGATCTGCGAATGACCAGGCTTCTCCTGCCCGGGGCTATCACCCCGCGCCGGGAGACCAAGCCTGTGCGCCCGCCGTTCCCAACCTCTGGCACATACGCACCAGCAGCCCCTCCTTCCGGAGGGGCTGCTGAATCTACCAGCATGACACAACCAGCCGCCGGGCGGCTGGTTGTGTGTGACTGTCTAGTACTGCGGCATGGGCGGAGCAGCCGGCGCCGGTTCCTCTTCAGGGATGTCGCTGATGAGGGCCTCGGTGCTCAGAATCATGGCCCCGATGCTGGCCGCGTTCTCCACGGCGCTGCGGGTAACCTTGACCGGGTCGATGATGCCCTGCTCGACCATGTTCGGGTATGTGTCACGCAGGACGTCAAAGCCGACGTTGGTGTCGCCTTGTTCCTTCTGCGCCCGCTTGACGTTCTCGACGATGACGGCGCCGTCTCGCCCGGCATTGATGGCCAACTGGCGCATCGGCTCTTCCAGGGCGCGGCGGAGGATGGTCACTCCGGTCTGCTCGTCGCCAAAGTCCATCTCGATGCCATCCAGGGAGGGGATGGCGTTGATGAGGGCCACACCGCCACCGGGCACGATACCTTCTTCGACGGCGGCGCGGGTGGCGCTCAGGGCGTCCTCGACACGGTGTTTCTTCTCCTTGAGCTCGACCTCGGTGCCAGCGCCGACGCGGATGATGGCCACCCCGCCGGACAGCTTGGCCAGGCGCTCCTGGAGCTTTTCCTTGTCATAGTCGGAGGTGCTGGCCTCGACCTCGGCCTTGATCTGGTTGATGCGGGCCAGGATGTTGCTGCTGATGTCGTCGTCTTCTATACCGACGATGGTCGTATCATCTTTGGTGGAGATGACCTTCACGGCCCGACCCAGGTCGGCGACCTGCGCGGTCTCCAGCTTGCGACCCATCTCCTCGGTGATGACCTGGCCGCCGGTCAGGGCGGCAATGTCCTGGAGCATGGCCTTGCGACGGTCGCCAAAGCCGGGAGCCTTGATGGCCAGGACGTTAAAGACACCCCGCAGCTTGTTGAGCACGAGGGTCGCCAGGGCTTCGCCGTCGATGTCCTCGGAGATGATGACCAGGTTCTTTTTGCCAATCTGGACCATCTTTTCCAGAACAGGGATCATGTCCTGGGCAGAGGAGATCTTTTTGTCGTGGATGAGAATCAGCGGGTCGTCGAGGACGGCCTCCATGCGCTCGGGGTCGGTGACAAAGTAGGGCGAGATGTAGCCACGGTCGAACTGCATGCCCTCGACATACTCGGTCTCAAAGGCCAGGCCCTTGGACTCCTCGACGGTGATGACGCCGTCTTTGCCGACCTTTTCCATGACCTCGGCA
>Ga0209013_10004472_pt1 | contig 12255 bp, 10 predicted proteins | sample Cruoilmetagenom2_FD_187291 | JGI IMG/M metagenome (GOLD analysis project Ga0209013, IMG submission 187291) | Oil polluted marine microbial communities from Coal Oil Point, Santa Barbara, California, USA - Sample 2 (SPAdes) (version 2) | ecosystem: Environmental > Aquatic > Marine > Oil seeps ...
TTAGCCAGGCGTATACCCAAATGCTGGGCTATCCCACCGAGGATTTACTGAGCAAGGGGCCTGACAAAGAGGAGCATTTCTTCACTCACGAGGATAAAGACAAAGTTGTAGAGATCATAAATAGAGTACTTCAAGGTGAGGAGGCCGCCCAGGAAGTCGTGTATCGACATAAAGATGGCCGGCCCATCCACACCAGAATAACCGGAAGGCCTTTAGAGCTGAATGGAAGGGCCATGGCGCTGTGGACTATCACTGACCTTGCTGAGCTTGCGGAGAGCGATAAATTCAATCAAACTCTGATAGAGAATTTGCCGGCGGCGATTTGGATGGCTGATGAAGAGGGTAGGTGCTGCTTGGTGAATAAAGAATTTACCCGACTCTTGGGCTGGGAAAGGGAAGAGCTTCTGGGAAGATTAACTCCGGAGTTTCCTTATATTTGTAAGAATGGTTTACCTTATACAGAGCAGGGAACACTGGAGGCATTGAGCAAGATTTGGGAGAAAGTCATACAGAAAAAAGAGCTTGCGGTAGGGGATATTCCTTTCCTGACTAAGGACGGCAAGGTTGTAATCCACCGAGGTGTTGAGATTCCCTATGGCAGAGGGAAGGCAAGGCTCTGGATGTCTACTGATATTACTGACCTGCGCAAGCAAGAACAGGAGCTGGCCAGGGCCAAGGCATATTCAGAGGGGGTAATATCTGACATAGCTGATGCCCTGTGCGTGGTGGACAATGAGGGGAAATGGTTTATGGTAAACCCGGCCATGGCCAGGTTTACGGGCTACACTGAAGAGGAGCTTTTAGGCAGAAGGACCCCCGACCAACCCTTCTGCCAGTTGCCGGAAGCCGAACAAGCGATAAAGGATATGTGGGGAAAGCTACAAGCAGGAGAAATTGTTTCGGGTATAGAGATGCCCTGGGTGAGAAAAGATGGCCAAAAGGTAATAATATCCGCCTCTGAACAAGCACTGAAGGATGATAAAGGGAGTGTTATAGGAAGGGTACTTATAGGGAAGAATGTAACTGAGCTTAAGAGGGCAACTTCCGAGGTGGCCCGGGCAGCCAGTGCGCTGGCTCTCGGCGACCTGACCTGGAAGGTCGATGTATCAGGTTTAAGCGGTGACTTAAGGGAAATGGGGGAGAGCATAAATAAGTCCATAGATTCCCTGGATATGCTCATCAAAGAGACCAAAAGCACCGCCCAGGTGGTCTCCTCAACATCCCAGTCTCTGAGCGCATCTGCCGAGGAGCTAAGCGCCAGCGCTAACCAGGTCTCGGACAACATAGTTCAGATAGCCCGGGGAGTAGAAAATCAAGCCCAACAGGTAGAAGAGGTAAGAAAAGCCACCGTTGACTTAAGAACATTGAGCAGAAGAGGTGCCTCGGAGGCAGAGTCGACAGCCAGGCAGACCGCCAAAGCTGCCCAGGAAGCTCTGATAGGTTCCCAGGCTGCTCAGGAGGCCATAGATAGAACTACCAAGATATTCAATGTAACCTCTGAATCAGCTTTGGTGGTCAAAAGCCTGGGGGAGCTGATTGAGGAGATCGGAGCCATGGTGGAGATGATCACCAGCATCGCTGACCAGACCAACCTTCTGTCCTTGAACGCGGCTATAGAAGCCGCCCGGGCCGGGGAGCAGGGAAGGGCATTTACGGTGGTGGCAGGTGAAGTAAGAAGGCTGGCTGAGGAATCCAAGGAATCGGCTAAGAAGATAGCCAGCATGGTAAAAAGGATAGAATCGGAGAGGGCTAAGGCAGTAAAATCTATGGATTCGGGCTTAAAGGAGGTGACGGAGGGAGGAGAGGTGATCAATAAAGCTCTAAATGCCCTGGATAAGATTGCCACACTGGTGCAGGAGATTGCTGGAATGAGTCAGACCATTCTGGAAGTGAATCGTAAACAGGAGGAAGCCGCCGAGACGGTGGGCAAGACCATAGAGGAGATAAGCACGGTGGCAGAGCAAAATGCCGCCGGGGCTGAAGAAGTATCTGCCTCCACTGAGGAGGAGACCGCCAGCGTGGAGGAGCTTACCACCACCGCCCAGGAGCTAGCTAGTATGGCGGAGAACCTCAGCGGAGCGGTGACTAAGTTCAGGATAGTAGAGATGGCATGAGGAATCGTCAAAAAGGGGGGCGGAGGAATCCATGGGCATAAGAGCACTGATAGCCGATGATTCTGCCTTCATGAGAAAGGTTATCTCGGACATGCTGAGTTCTGATGATGAGATTGAGATAGTGGGCACTGCTCAGGATGGGGAAGAAGCGCTCAGGAAAGTAAAAGAGTTGAGCCCTGATGTAGTCACCCTGGATATAGAGATGCCCCGGATGGATGGACTTACCTCCCTGGCTTATATCATGGTCGAGCACCCCGTGCCTGTGGTAATGCTGAGTGCGATGAATAAAAGGGAGGCGGATGTAGTTATTAAATCTTTGAAGTATGGTGCAGTGGACTTCATTCCCAAACCATCAGGAGTTATCTCCCTGGATATAGAGGATATAAAGGGTGAGATACTGGCTAAGGTGAAGATGGCGGCCAGGACCAGGGTCAAGCGAGCTAAGCTTTTACTGCCCAGGCCAAGGTTTGTCCAACCCTCGGTTAGATCCAGGGGCAGGAAGGAAGTAGCGGTCATCGGGGCTTCCACGGGGGGACCTCAGGCTTTAACTTATGTTCTATCCCATCTTCCGGGAAGCATACCCTTAAGGTTTCTGGTGGTCCAACATATGCCTTCTACCTTTACCGCCTCTCTGGCGGAGCATCTAAGCTGGCAGTGCTCCCTGGAGGTTAAGGAGGCCGAAGACGGAGAGACAATAAGGCCCGGTCTGGTCTTAATCGCTCCTGGCGACTACCACATGATCGTGAAGGGAAGCGACGAAGAAAAAGTGAGGCTAATTCAAACGCCCAAGGTCCACGGGGTCAGACCTTCGGTGGATGTGACCATGAAATCCGCGGCTGAGGTATACGGGAGAAAGGTTCTAGGAGTGATTCTAACCGGCATGGGCGAAGATGGGACACAAGGAGCGAAGGTCATCAAGGAAAGAGGAGGAGAGATAATAGCCGAGGATAAATCTTCCTGCGTCGTCTTCGGCATGCCCAGGGCAGCCATAGACTCGGGATATGTTGATAAGGTGGTGGCACTATCCCATATACCGCGAGAGATTATGCAAACAGCCTAGAGCGTGAAATGCCAGAGAGAACAAATCTATACCAGGCCGCTTTCATAAGTGAATCTCAGGACATCCTGGAGACCATCAATCAGTGTTTACTGAGTCTGGAGAAAGAGCCCCACAATACAACTGTCATCGATGAAATCTTCAGGGCTGCCCATTCGCTTAAAGGTATGTCCGCGGCCATGAGCTTTGATGAGATAACTGCTCTAGCACATGAGATGGAGGATACGCTAGACAAGGTAAGGAAAGGAGAGGCGGAAGCCTCCCTGGGCATTGTGGATAACCTGTTTGATTACTCCGATGCCCTGGCAAGTTTGGTAAGGGGAGTCATTGAAGAAAGGAAGGAAAAGACAGTAAAAGCTCAAATACCGGTAGTCACCAAGGAAATGCAGAGTGTTAGAATCAGCACCGAGAGGTTGAACTCCCTTATGAACCTGGCCGGTGAGCTTTTGATAGCCAAAAATAGGCTTAAGAATATTGCCCAGGAACATAAGGTCGACGAACTGGATGAGGCTTTAGCTCCCTTTGATAGGCTGGTAGCTGACCTTGAGGAAGAGGTTTTGAAGGCCAGGTTGGTTCCGGTAAGGCAGACCTTCGGCAGGTTCCCCAGGATGGTGCGCGATATAGCCAGAGACCAGGAAAAAGAGATAGAACTGGCGATGGAGGGAGGGGAAATTGAGCTGGATAGGGCCATACTGGATAATCTTGGTGAGCCACTGGTTCACTTACTGAAGAATGCTATCGATCATGGAATTGAAAGCCCCGGGGAGAGGGGGAAAAGGGGCAAGCTGAAAGTGGGAAGAGTCGGACTTCTGGCCCGAAGGGAGGAAAACAAGGTAGTGATTGAGGTACAAGATGATGGTAGGGGAATGAACCCGGAAGAGGTAAAACAGGTGGCGCTCCAGAATGGGGTGGTGGGCCTGGAGGAGGCGGCCAAGCTGAGCAATGATGAAGTCCTGAAGCTGACCTTTCTTCCTGGATTTACTACCGCTAAAAAGGCTACCGGGGTATCGGGGAGGGGAGTAGGCCTGGATGTGGTCAAGACGACGGTTGAATCGCTGGGGGGGGCCGTGACCATAAGCTCAAAACAAGGGGAAGGAACCAAAGTCAGCTTGAAGCTACCCCTGACTACCGCCATTATCCAGGCGCTTCTGATAGGGTTGGGAGAGGAGGTCTACGCTATACCTCTGGCCGATGTTGTGGAGGTGCTCAAGGTAGGCCCCCAGGATATAAAGACCATCCAGGCTAGAGAGGTCATAGTCATACGGGGAAACATCACTCCCCTTATACGATCACGCCGGCTATGGGGCATTAGTAAGGATGGTGCAGACACCTTTCCGGTGGTGGTAGCCAGAAGGGGTGAAGGATGCATAGGTCTGGCAGTGGACTCGCTTCTGGGTAATCGAGAGATAGTGGTCAAGCCTCTGGATCCGCTGCTTAAGGGTATGAGGGAATTTGCTGGCACCACCATCCTGGAAAATGGGAAAGTGGCGTTGATACTGAATACCTCGGGGTTATCCTACGCTTAAGGTTGGCATGGCTGGAGAGAAGATACTGGTAGTCGATGATAGCAAGGTCAACGTGAAAATGCTGGATGAATACCTCAGGGATGGATATGAGGTGGTGAAAGCATACAGTGGTGAGGAGGCCTTGCGTAAAGTGAAGGATAACCCTCCCGATCTTATACTCCTGGATATAATGATGCCAGGTATAGATGGGTATGAAGTTTGTGAAAGGCTGAAGGCAGACCCCAGGACCAGCTTTATCCCCATTGTGATGGTGACCTCTCTTGAGAAAGAGGAGGAGAGAATAAAGGGCTTGGAGCTGGGGGCGGAAGATTATATAGTGAAGCCCTTCAGCCCGGGGGAGCTTCGGGCCAGGGTGCGGAGAGTTTTATCCCGTCCGGGGATGGCCTCTCTCAAGAGCAAGCCCTCTCTGGTTCTGGGAAACCTGGTGATCGACCCTTCACGAAAGGTGGAGCGGGAGGAGGATATGAACGAGGAAGATTATGAAGGAGGTGAAAGGTGAAAGCTCTCATCATTGAGGATGACCCTCAGATTGTGGAGTCGGTCTCCTTATGCTTTGAACTTAAATGGCCGGAGGTGGAGTTCATCTCCAGTCTGAATGGAAAAGGGGGAATAGAGCTGGTAAAGAAGGAAAATCCTGACATTGTCGTCCTGGACCTGGGTCTCCCGGATATGGATGGATTTGATGTTCTTCGCCACCTCCGCTCCTTTTCTGATGTTCCAGTCATCATTCTCACCGTGCGAAGGGAGGAGGCCAACCGGATAGAAGGTTTGGAGCTGGGGGCTGACGATTATATAACCAAGCCCTTCAGCCCAGGAGAGCTTATGGCCCGCGTTAAAGTAGTTCTTCGCCGATCAGGCCGAGTAACCCTGCGGGGAAGGGAAATAAACCTCACCCCAGTTGAGTTCAAGCTTCTTTATACTATGGCTCAACATGAGGGAGAGATGCTCCCCCAGGGCTTCCTGTTAAGAGAGGTATGGGGGGAGATGTATGTCGATTCCCCTCAGTACCTTGAGGTGTGTATACAAAGGCTACGTAGTAAAATGGAGTCAGAACCTTCCTATCCCCAGATGGTCCTGGATGTGGAGGGAGGATACATGTTTCTTTCCGGCGAGGGAAAGAAAGGTAAGAAGGGCAAGATTAAAAAATGATACTGCCTCAGAGGGTGAGATATGTTCGGATCGTCCTGGCGTTTACCATCCTGCATGTTGCCCTTCGCTTTTTGATAGTTCAGCACATCGAAAATCCGGTGATACCCGATGGGGGACTTTTGGCTCTGGATATGGCCCTCCCTCTTATAGCCGGGATTCTGTTCGGCCCCATTGCCGGCTTGACCGTGGGTATATTTGGCCCGGGGGCAACCTGGCTTTTAGCCCTGCTTTTGGAGCCCGGCTTTGACCATCAGTTGCTTTTGGGCACCATTCTCCCTTTAGCCGGAGCGGGATATGCCTCAGGGATCCTAGCTCGAAGATACTCCCTTCTACTCTCCTCTCTCCTTATCTTCCCTGTTCATCTCCTTTCCCTGGGATGTTTTTGTGCGTTCGGCTTTCGCCTTCCCTCAGAGGTTTTCACTGAATCTGTCATCCTGGGGATTACCGGGGAGTCAATGATCGATATCCTTCTCATAAATCTTGCCTGCCTGGGATACTGGCGATTTTCGGCAAGGGAAAAGCCTCCTCTTCAGCTAAGGATAAATCATGCAAACTTCATCCTACTGGCTATAGCTTTGCTTACCGTCGCCAGCCTGGCCATAACCATCTGGCGCTTTCCCTGGGAGGTAAATCATCTCTTTCTAGGTTATATAGCCATTCTCATGACAGCTATTTTCTACGGGCGTGTGCCGGGGCTTATCGTTTCTCTCCTTTTTGCCTTTCAGGGAGTAGGCATCATCATAGGTATTAGAAACTCCGTCGGTCCTTCTGAGGTTCCGGCGGAGATGGATAGCGCTTTCCTGCACACCGCCTTTTTCGGGATCCTGACTCTTACCATTTCTGAGCTGGTGGAGGGGAGGAGAAAGGCCCTGGAGGAAAACATTCTTCTCCGCACGGAGAAGGAAAGAGCAAAAAGAGAGGAACAGGAGAGGGACGATTTCATCAATGCCCTGGCCCACGAGCTTAAGACTCCTCTTACCTCCGTCATGGCTTCATCCGGGCTTTTGCCTGAAGCTATAGGAAACCAAAACATTACCCTGCGCTTAGCCCAGAATATTCATGTTGCATCTGAGGAAATGGATGGAAGGATATCTGAGCTCCTGGATACCATCAGGGTAAGAAGGCAAGGATTTGAGATAAACCAGGGCGAAGTAGACCTTAAGGCTTTGCTTAAGGGGGTGGCCTCCTCATTCGAGTCTCAGATCAGGGATAAGGAACAGTCGTTCACGCTTAAGCTTCCCCCATCCCTTCCCATAGCGTGGGGGGACAGGAAAAGGATAAGGCAGGTAGTCCAGAACCTCCTTTCCAATGCCACAAAGTTCACCCCCGCTGGGGGAAGGATAACCTTAAGGGCAGGAAATGAAGGAGATAACATCGAGGTGGAGGTGGAGGATACCGGGCCAGGAATTCCTCCCGAGGCTAAGGAAAGGCTATTTGAACCCTACTTCAGGCTTAAGGAGCACAGCCACTTTCCGGGGGTGGGTCTGGGACTCTACCTTTCCCGAAGATTGGTGGAGCTGCACGGTGGTAAAATGGGGGTGAAAAGCGAACTGGGAAAGGGAAGCACTTTTTCGTTTTCCCTTCCTAAAGGAGGCGGAGATGAAGATACTTCTGATTGAGGATAATCCCAGCATTGTGGATACAGTATCTTTGTGCCTTCAGATGAGGTGGCAAGATGCGACCATAGTTTCCAGTCCGGAGGGAGTGAAGGGGGCGGAGATGGTGGAAACTGAGAATCCAGACATGGTCCTCCTGGACCTGGGCCTTCCGGATGTGGATGGGTTGACAGTACTGCGGGAGATACGCACCTTCTCCGAGGTTCCTATCGTCATCCTCACAGTGAGGGGGGAGGAGCAGGATAAAGTGGTGGGGTTGGAGCGGGGGGCGGATGATTATGTGGTGAAGCCATTTAACCCCGGTGAGCTCCTGGCTCGCGTCCAGGCTGTACTTCGTCGCACCAAAGCCTTTCCATCTCATAATGAACCTCCTCTTACGGTGGGCGACATTACCATTGATTTCGGGATGAGGAAGGTGATGGTCAGGGGACAGGAGGTAAAGCTAACTCCCATAGAACACAACCTCCTCTATCTTATGGCCCGAAACGCAGGAAGGACGCTCAGTCACGAGTTTCTGCTGTCCAAGGTATGGGGGGAAGAATACGTGAGTTCCCTCAATTATCTCAAGGTATATGTTCAAAGGTTGAGAAATAAGCTAGAAAAGGACCCCAAAAACCCTGCGCTCATTATTACCCAGAGAGGGGGCTACCTTCTGGCTCGTAGCTATAAAGGGTGAGATTTTGGCTGTATATACACAATAATTTTGCCGATAAAGTCCCCATTGCCTGGCCAGTTGGTGGGCTCGCTTAAAACCGTCCCTTTTTTTGAAATTCACCGCCCAAAATTTCTCCCCCCCGATCTCCTGACCCACTTTGCTGACCATATCGTAAAATTCACGATTCTCGAGTGCGTCTAGTATACTTAAAGCTAAACGCTGGTGGTTAGATCTCTCCTCTTAAACACATAAAACGAGATCCCTCCCAGGAGGACGCACCAGGCGAGGAGCACCAACGTGGCCTGAGTAATACTGGGGTACATATTGGAAGCTATGATGGTCTCTGTCTCCTCATAGTCCTCTAAATGGATAAAGACGTCGCTATTAGGGCTGATCAGATACCGGGAAATGTTATCCATCCATCCTCCAGAGTAAGTAGTAATGGATAGCACGGTTGTCTCCAGGATAAAGGTATAGCCTAGATATCCTCCTATTCCCACCCACGCTGAGCGACCCAGGGTGGTGAATAGGAAAGCTAGGAAAGCGTAAGCAACAACTGCCAGCACTGTCCCTCCCAGCATCCGGGCCACCCTCCCCACAAGAGAAAGGTCAATGAAATCAAGATTTAAGTCACCCGTGAGCGAGGTAGTGATTGAGGCAAGGCCAATGCCCACAGCCAGAGAAATGAATATGACGATGATGGCTATGATTATAAGCAATACCACCTTAGCCCCCAGATATTGGAAACGGGCCCCGGTTCTGGCTACGGTATACCTGGTGGTTCCCCATTTGTATTCATCACCTATGACAAAGGCAGTTATGATAGCCAGTAGTATTCCCCCTATCAACCGGGCATTGGGGAACAATAGATATTCAAAGGTATCAGGAAACTGGAGCCATTGTTTGAGGCCCAGGCTATATTCTGAGCTTTCCGCTGCCAGGTAGTAGCCAAAAAATATGAGGCACAGGAAAGTAAGCAGGATAGCCAGCAGGATCCAGGTTGCTCGGCGTTTCTTAAGCTTTTCAAGCTCTATGCTTACCAACGCCCTCATCTATTCTTCCCCTGGGGGTCAGGGAGCAGAACACGGATCATTCAACGTCTAGCCAAAACCAGCAGAACTTATCCGTTCCCCAGGTGGATGAGTCGTTGAGGAGGTGCTCAGCCCATACTGGGTCGTCACCAAACTCGAGGACCCTGGGTTCTCCCCCCACCATTTCCATGTGAGGAACATGCTCTGGACTGCATATTGTGTCCAGTAATATCCAATCCCCCCCCATCTTCTTACCCCGGAAATCCTCCCCCAATTTCCACCTTCCTATTCCCCACCCCTCATCTCTCAAGAATACGTAGTTATGATAGACAATAGTTCCCCCTGGAATGGGCCCTATTCCTCCCCTAAGGACAAAGGAAGGGAAAAACCCCAGAGCCACATCATAACCGCACAGCTTAAGCAGGGCAGCCAGGACCATTGTCTTACCCATACACTCCCCTTCTTGCCTGGATATCACTTCACAGGGGTAGGCCGCCGCACCGGTCACCGCGGATACGGGTATCCTGCCTATCAAAGGTATGCGAGACAGGCCGCCTTTAGCTTCTTCAGGAAAGGAGATATGGTCTCGTACATAATAATATAAAAGCTGGGCCTGGGAAAGCCTATCTAGCTCCTCAAACGAGAGCACCATCCTTTCATCCTGAACCCCGACCTCCTTTTTCTCTCTCAGCGGCTGTATAACATACTCCAGAAGATATTGCCTGGCCACATTTGAGGTTGGGCTATTTTCACCTCCAATGTCATGAAGAATTATGTTTCTTTCCTGAGGAAATATATCCCCGGGCCCCCCCAGACAAGAGGTAGCAGTGCGGAGGATACCCTTCTTTTGACTTTTATAGTAGTCTAAAAGGTCCCGGTACTCTGGATGCTCCCCGGATAGCCCCTCCAGAGTGGGTGGCTTTGGCCAGTCATACTGCCTGGCTGAAGTCAAAACTGGAGCTTCCAGTGTCAAAAGGGCAATTAAGACGGCCAACATTATTCTTTTCATAGCACCCCCCACCAGAAAGGATTGGCCCCCTGAGCGCAGGGATTGAGGTTTATGAACTTCGAATCTATGAATTTCGTCCATCCCGGATCCTCTCCAAACTCAAGGGCCTTGTGCGGACCCCCCACCATCTCCATATAAGGAGCGTGCCTGGGGCTATGAATAGGGTCCAGAATGATCCATTTCCCGCTCATCACATTTCCGCTCCCATCCTCCCCCAATTCCCATCTCCCCACTCCCCACCCTTCATCTTTCAACAGTACATAGTTATGGTAACCCAAGAAGATAAGGCGACCATCCAACTCTCTCCCCATGGGGATGAAAAAGCCTATTGCTACATCGTATCCGCATAGCTTTAGAAGGGCAGCCAGGGTCATGGCCTGGTCATTGCAAAGCCCATGATGGGAGGAAACAGTCTCACAAGGGTATTTAAACACAAAAGGGAGGCTACGTAAAGCTACCCCCACATAAGGGAGGGACTTTAATGTTCTTTCTAACCCCTTGAACTCCTCAGGATGAGGGTAAAGGATATAGTCCCGCACGAAGTAGTAGATAAGCTGGGCCTGGGCTAATCTGGAAAGCTCATCAAATTGTATAACTTTCCCATCCTGAAGGCGAAGCGATTTTGCTTCTCGCAGGGGCTGGATCACATTGCCCAAGAGATACTCCTTAGCTAGCTCAGATGTACTTTCATTTCTTCTTCCGATGTCGTGAAGGATCATATTTTTCTCCACGCTGAAGATATCCTGTGGCCCTCCAGCAAATCCATAAAAACCCCATTTAAGAGAATGGGCGCTTCTTTCTCCTTGATAGTAATCTGAAAGCTCTGGGGAGAGAGGGGTTATATTCCACTCCGAAGCCTGAGCCAGAGATGGCATAAGCAAGAGAACTAGGCCGAGCAAAACACTTACTATCCTCTTCGTCATTGTTATCAATATTATAGACGTAACCGAAGAAGTAAAGGTTCAGCTCAGGAATGACATAAACTCAAAATGTTTAGGTCCTTTGGACTTTAGTCATTGGGTATTGTTTAGGATTTAGGGCTTCGGATTTAGGATTTAGGGTTGATTTGGATATAATAATTAACAAACCATGGCCTATAAAGTAACCCTTATCCCCGGGGACGGGATCGGTCCCGAGATAACCAGGGCTACCAAGAGAGTTCTGGAAGCCACCGGGGTAAGCTTTCGCTGGGAATTGGCAGTGGCGGGAGACAGAGCCCAGGATATGTTTGGTACCCCTCTTCCAGATTATGTGCTGGATTCTATAACCCGAAACAAAGTGGCTCTCAAGGGGCCCATCACTACCCCGGTGGGGCATGGCTTCAGGTCAGTTAACGTAGCCCTGCGCCGTACCCTGAATCTCTATGCCTGCCTTCGCCCCTGTAAGACCTACCCCGGCGCCCCCAGTCTATATTCAGATGTGGACATCGTAATAGTGAGGGAAAATACTGAGGGCTTATACGGCGGTGTGGAGTTTGATGCGTGGTCCCCGGGAGCGCTAAAGCTCCAGGAGCTTATATCAGAGGTGCTGGATAAACAGGTAGGAAAGGATACCGGGTTCAGTGTAAAGATCACTTCAGAGAGAGCCAGTAGAAGGATAGTCAAGTTTGCCTTCGATTATGCCAAAGATCACGGGAGGAAGAAGGTTACTGCCGTACATAAAGCCAATATCCTGCGCTCCTCCGATGGTTTTTTCCTGGATATTGCCCGAGAGGTGGCCAGAGAATATCCCGAGATAGAGTTTGATGAGGTGATCATAGATGCCCTATGTATGGAACTGGTGCGTAAGCCGCATCTGTTTGATGTGCTGGTCCTTCCTAACCTGTATGGAGATTTTATCTCTGACCTATGCGCGGGGCTGGTAGGGGGGATGGGAGTCGTTCCGGGGGCCAATATAGGCGATGGGATAGCCGTCTTTGAGCCCAATCACGGCAGTGCCCCCAAGTATGCGGGAAAAAATAAGGTAAACCCTATGGCCATGATGCTCTCGGGGGTGATGATGCTTCGCCATCTGGGTGAGGTAGAGGCAGCCGATAGACTGGAGGGGGCCATCACTCAGGTAATAGCGGAGGGAAAAAGTGTCACCTACGACCTTAAGC
>Ga0209013_10004473_pt1 | contig 12254 bp, 8 predicted proteins | sample Cruoilmetagenom2_FD_187291 | JGI IMG/M metagenome (GOLD analysis project Ga0209013, IMG submission 187291) | Oil polluted marine microbial communities from Coal Oil Point, Santa Barbara, California, USA - Sample 2 (SPAdes) (version 2) | ecosystem: Environmental > Aquatic > Marine > Oil seeps ...
CGCTGGCGGCGGTGCGTCACCGCGCCCGCAGGGCGCGAGTAACTCAAAACTCAAAACTAAGAACTCAAAACTGGTTTTCAAGAGGCGCCGCGGGTCGATAAGACCGCTGGAATCGTCTTGAGCAGGATCTTGAGGTCGAGCCACAGCGACCACTGGTCGATGTAGGCTAGGTCGAGGGCAATCCAGCTATTGAAGTCATCGAGACCAGCTCGACCCGACACCTGCCACAGCCCGGTGATCCCCGGTTTCATCGACAGCCGCCGCCGCTGCCATCGCTCGTATCGCTCGACCTCGTTCGGGATCGGCGGTCGTGGACCGACCAGCGACATATCGCCGCGGAAGACGTTATAGAGCTGCGGAAGCTCGTCCAACGACAGTCGGCGGAGCACTCGGCCCACCGGGGTCACCCTCGGGTCTCGACGCGCCTTGAAGGCCGGGCCGTCGACCTCATTGAGGTGGGCAACCTCGTCGAGGCGCCGATCGGCGCCCTCATACATGGTGCGGAACTTGAGGAGCCTGAAGTGGCGACCGTTGAGACCGCAGCGAATCTGCGAGAAGAAGACGGGGCCGCGCGAACCGAACTTGATGGCGGCTGCAATCATCGGCATCAGCGGAGCCGTCAGGACAATACCTAGCGTCGATACTGTGAGGTCCTGGAGGCGCTTGACAAACATCGGAAACGGCGCGCCCGGAGTGTTGGTAAAGGTCAAAAGCGGGATGCCCTCGAGCTCCTCGAGCACCACCCGCGCCTTCATGTGTGGAAAATAGAGGGCCACTCGTGCGCGGATGCCGAGCTCTGAACACAATAGGAAACTCTCCTCGAACTCCTCGAGCTGGCGGCGCGAGAGCACGAAGATGACCTCGTCGACGACTTCGTTCTGCAGGATCTTCGGAAGATCGTCGGCGCTGCCGAGCACCGGCGCTCCGGCCACCTCCTCGGCATGCTCACCGTTGGGGGCGACAAAGCCGACCAGCTTGAGCCCCCAGTGCGGGTGCCCGGAGATGATCTGCGCCACCTCTTCGGCGCGCGGGTTGATGCCGACGATCACGAGAGAGCGGTAGTTGAAGCCGCGCCGCCGCACCCGTCGCGCAGCGAGGCGAAGGAGTAGCTTCCCTGCGATCAGAAACAGGAGGTCGAGGGTCCCAAACAGGATCAGGAACGGCCGGGACACGAAGTCGAGACGCAGTAGCCAACCCGCTGCGGCAAGGGTCAGAGTGCCTGCGCCCACGATCTGCACCACCTGCCAGATCTCGGATGCGAGAGCGACGGTGCGGCGGGACGTGTAGGCCTCGCGGGTCACCAGCAGCAGGGTCCAGATGGCGAGGACGAGGGGCAGCAAACCGAGGTAGCGCGACAACGGGTAGAGTTCAGTCGGGAAGACCGAGGGAGCGAGCTGTGGTGCGACATGGGATCGCAACCACCACGCCAGGAGAAAGGCCCCGGTGGTGAGCGACAGGTCCGCGGTCCACACCCAGTAGGCGACGACCTTTGCCCTCTCCTTCAGCACAATCCCTCCAGCACCTCTTCGTAACGGTCGGCGACATCGGACCACCGGTAGCGTTCGTCGACGCGCTTGCTCGAGAGGCGGCCCATTTCGGAAAGCCGTTCCTCGTTGTCGATGACGCCGCCGATCACGGCTTCAAGGCTGTGTTCGCCTTCAAAGGTGAAACGAACACCGTCGTCGCCCGCGACCTCCCGGTTTTCAGGGGTGTCATAGTACAGCACCGGCCGGCCGGCGCCCATCGCCTCGACCAACGCCGGATGGGTACCACCAACCTCGGTCGCGTGGATATATGCTCTGCAGTTGAACAGCAGTTGCCGGTAGCCCTCGCCGTAGATCGGACCGGGGAGGAGCACTCGCTCATCGGCGAGCTCGGCGACGCGACGCGTGAGACCGCGGGCATAGGGGGCGCCACCGACCATGACCAGTGGCCGTGATCCCTTCACCCGCTGGTAGGCCTCCACGACCCGGTCGGGGTTGTTCTCGGGTTCGAATCGGGACACATACAGCAGATACTCACCCGGCTCGAGACCGAGCTCTTGCAGTCGATCGGAGCTGGCCGGGGGCTCGAGGTCGCCGCCGTAGACGATCATCTCGGAGGTTGCCCTGTAGGCTCGTCGGTAGTAGCGGTGGATGACTTCGGCATCGGTGACGAGGGCGTTTGGGAGGCGGGCGGCGAGGTACTCGCCTAGACGGTAGTAGCTGCGGCCGGCGAATCCCCATTTCCGTCGTTTGCGCTCGAGACCGTCGACGTTGAGGGCCACCGGGACGCCTGCCAGTTGCAGGATACGGACGAATGGCGCGTTGGCGGCATTGCACATCAGGACCACATCGAACCCCTTGCGCGCGGCGTGGAGGGCCGCCACGAAGGTGTGCGATACGGTTTCCAGGTGCTTGCTGCGCAACGCCGGTAGGACCACCAACTGCATCCCCCTGTATTCGCCGAGCGTCGGGTCGATGAAACCGCGCCGCCCGTAAACCGTCACCTGGTGACCGCGTGTCGCGAGACGCGCCCCCAGCTCCTCGGCGAATGTCTCAAAGCCGCCGTAATTCGCAGGCACCCCGCGGGTACCGATGATCGCGAGCTTCACTGCCCTTCGACCTCCTCCACCCGTCCTCGTCTACGGAACCAACGGGTGATCTGTCGGGGCGGTGCGGTGCGTCGCTCGAGGACCCAGCTGCGCCGGTGACGGGAATCGCTGCGAAGACGCCAGACATCGCCCAGAGCGGGCAACGAGGCGCGCTCCATCGTCAGACAGGCGCCCACCACCAGGAGATCGCGCAGCAGCCACCACGGGAAGCAGCGCAGGTACCACCAGAAGTCGGCGCAGTGGCGGCGCAGCAGGAAGCGATTGCGCACCGAAAAACGGTTAACTGCCACATGACCGCGCCGCCCAGCCTCGGGCCGGAAGCCGCGGCGGTGGGCCGCGACCGCCGATGGTGTGTAGAGACAGCACCAGCCGCGCAGCTGTAGACGCCAGGCGAGCTCGGCATCCTCCCGGTAGGCGAAGAAGGACTCTGCAAAGAACTCTTCGTCGGGGTAGGCAACGTCGTCGAGGGCTTCGCGTCGCAGGAGAACCGCTGCGGCGGTTCCGCCAAAGACCCACGCCGGCCGGTCGAAGGTTCCGTCATCGTCGGTCCCGGCCCCACGGTCAAAATGACGTCCCGAGCAGGTCACGACCATGCCTGCCGCATCGATGACCGACTGTGGTTCGATACCGGGTCCCTCAGCGCGCAACAGCTTCGGGCTGACGGCTCCAACGCGCGCTGCCTCCGGGCGGCTCGCCACAGCATCGAGGAGCCTGTGAACGAGGTCCGGCCGCGGTGCGCAGTCTGGGTTGAGGAGCAGAATCCACGGCTCGGAGGTGATGGAGATTCCCCGGTTCGAGGCTGCGGCAAAGCCGGTGTTCTGGTCCTCGCGGATGATCGTTGTGGCCAAACTGTCAAAGTGTTTTTCGGCGATCTTGGCTGATCCATCGGCGGAGGCGTTGTCGATCACCACCACCCGCGCCGGAGCCGGCTCGAGACCCTCAACTGCCGCCAGACAGGCGGCGAGGGTTTCTGCGTGGTCATGGGTGACGATGATCACCGCATATTCGTCTTGCGCGCTCACAGGGTCATCTTGGCACAGGTTCTCCGTCGGTGCGAATCGGTTCAAAGGTCTCCAGCCGGTACGGGGCTGTTGGAAAGTCTTCCAGCGAGACGAGATCGAAACGCGGATCGCGGGCCAGCTGCTTTCGCGTCGGCCCCAGCCAACTGGTCTCAGCCTCGAAGCCGGGGCGTGAAGCCGAATCGGGATTTGCTGACAGGACCATGACGAGGTCGGGCGGGTCGGCGGTGAGCCACCTGACGACGTTCCTGCGTCGTGTCCGGCCGGTTGGCTCTTGTGGCACCTGGTCTGGATCCATCGACGGATCACGCTGGAAACAGCTCCACTCCACCAACCAGGGGCTGAGGTGGTTCCACGTGCCGAGAAGGACCGAGACCTGGACCGCGGCTGCTCGGTCGGTGATAGCGACCAGAACTTCGGTCGTGGAGGCGTCCACGGTGTGTCGACGGTGGCCTCGGAGCAGGCGGTCGGCGTCCTCCGCGGTTGTGGCCACGGTGAGAAGAACTACGGCGGCCGCAGCAGCGGCCGTCCAACGCCGGGTTCTTTCTCCAACCCGGCTGATGATCCGCGCCCCGAGATTCACCGCTTCCCGAGAACCGGCGAACCACAGCAGAGTCGCGGTGAGAAAGAGGAAGCGCGGCTGCTTGTAGGGATGAGCGACGGCGGCGATGGTCGAGAGCAGGAGGGCGAGCGCCAACACCCGGCCGGCCTCGTCTGATCCACGCAGTCGGCGCAGGGCAGAGGCGGCCAACAAGAGTACGACGACTCCGATTGCTGGGGAATGAGAATATTCGCCGACAAAGACGCGGGGATAGAAGAGGAGGCTCTCGAGACTCAGTACCGGGGGCCCTGTGGAGCGGTTGACGAGGAACGTCACGAAATTGATGGTGTGCGACGGCACCACCATCCACAGCGCGACCGGGAAGGCTATGGCGATGAGCATCGAGCGAGCGCGAGAGTCGGAGTGCGCGAGCAGCTGTCTGATCATCCGAATACTGCGTCGCGGTCGGAGAAACCATCCAACGAGGGTCAAGGCGTAGAGGGCGTAGAGAAAAGGCCCCGCCGAGCTCACGCTCACCGCCCTGCCGCCAACCGAGAACTGCCATGGCCCCGCGATCTCGATGATCGCTGCGACCAACAGCCCGACAACCAGCAGTGCCGGCCACGGTCGCTTGAGAGCCATTCTGAGGCGCTTCAACGATTCCGAAGGATGAAGTCCCGAGGGTCCATGGGCCCGCAGCACCTCATTGGCCATCATCGGCAATATCCAGATCAGACCGTAGTTGTACTTGCAAAAGAAGAGCGTGGTAGCGGCGACGCACGCGAGGGTGAAGTCGCGGGCGTGGCCTGTTTCCAGGGACCGCAAGTACAAGCCCACAGCGAGTAGCAGGAACAGGGTTCCGGGAACTTCGAGCATGACGATTGTCGCGAAAACCTGGGCCATCGGGCTGGTAGCGACCAGTGCCGATGTGAGGGCGCCAACGGCGAGGCCGGAGCGGTGGTGGCTCTGCAGCCCGCTCCAAAACGCAGCGACAATTGCCGCCGCGAAGAGCACGGCGACCAGCCCTCTGGCGCTGGCGAAGCCGGGGCCGGCGAAGAGGAAGACCGGGGCCTCGAGGAGTGGAAAGACGGGTGGCCACACCTTGAGGGCGTTGAGGTGGCGGAGGAACGCGAGAGGGTCGATGTCCTGTACGGCCCTCGCCAGGCGGAGGCCGCTGACGCCGTACTTGGCCATGTCCCACTGGGGGAGGCGTGCGCTGCCTACCGCCAAGGCCATGACCGGCGTGGCGACCCGCAATACCGCCACCAGGAGGAACACCATCACGGCCGTTTCCGGCGCTGCAAGGTGCCGAACCCGATTCAGTTTCCCTCGAGCCATGTCCAATGGTAGCCGCACCAACTGTGATGGAGGCCGGTCCCGGTCGGTATACTCACTGGGATGCCGAAAGTGAATTCGGGAAAATTTCCATGGTATCGATGACTTCTCAGCGCGTTGCTGCGTGCGCCTCGACCGTGGGGTTTGCACTCCTCGCAACGGTATTGGGCGGCCTCGGCGCCATCTCCTGGCCCGAGGCGATCCTGGCCTCGACGTCGGTGGCGCTGGTATTTGTACCCACCGGTTGGTGGGCGGCGGCCGCTGTTCGCAGGCGGTTGGCCGAGGCGATGCTGGTTCCGGCGGCCTTTGCGATGACCATGATCGGTGGGGCCACGATGCGCCACATGGTCCTGCCGCCACTGCTTCTGCTCGCAATCTGGGCGGCCGCAGCCGCGGCCTGGGAGCGCGTTCCGGAGGGCCGCCTGCCCGTTTTCGCCGCCCTACTGGGATTGGCAGCGCGAGCCGCAGTAGGGCTCGGGTTGAGCGGGTTCGGAATTCTACCGGTGGCGTTGTCGATCGCGGTTGCAGCGCTCCTCCCCTGGCTGGCCATTCGACGCTGGGGCCGTCGAGCTGCTGAGCTTGCCGCTCTCTTTGGAGTCGTTCTCCCGTGGCAGATTTGGCCGGTGGCCGCTGGTGTGGCGATTCTGGTGAGCCTGGCCCTCGGCGTCGCCGCGGGCTCCCGCGATCACGACCACACGGTCGTGGGATGGCTACCGGGAATGGGCGCTGTGGCACTGCTCGCCGCCGCCCTCTCCTCGTGGCCGGGTTCGGGTGTATCGAATCTCTTCCCGGACCACGGTTGGTTGGCGGGGGCGATTGTGATCGCAGCGCTGGCAGTCACCGCCCGGTTGCGTCCGGGCGTGGCCGGTGCGGTGTGGCTCACCGCAACCTTGGTTCTCGTTCCGGCACGGGCCCCAGCGCCAGAGCAACGCGCGTTTGTTCTCACTCCTGAGCTTGGGAAGCTCACGATGTCCGCCGGCACCGGTGGCGACTATGTCGTCGATCTCGCCGTCGAGAACAACGAGAGTCTTGCCACGGACGTGCCGCTGGCAGTACTGCGGTTCGCGGGCAAAGATCATGTGATTCTCGCCGGTTCGTCAGATCACGGCACCGTGTGGCGGCCGCATGGGTTGGGTGCCGGAACGCAGTGGCGAGCGTCGGCGCGAAGCCATTTCGTGGTCCCGGAGGGCGAACGGCCGGTGCTCTCTCGACACCTGGAGCTTCCGGGCCAGGTGAATGTACGGGTGGAGACCATCGGTGCGGTGCGTGCGACCCCGCCTCGCGATTGGATGCTCCCAAGCTGGTTGGTGGCTGCGGCGGTGGTGGTCGCGGTGATCCAGATCGCCTCGGGGACCTGGCTGTCCGGCGTCGGCTTTTTGCCATGGATGCTGCTGGTCCTCGGCTCGCTGGTCGCGAGATCTTCGGTGGAGCCGCTACGTCTCCTTGGCGAGCGGTTGGCAGTCGATCTCGCGATGGCGGCCCTCCTCGCGGCCTGGCTGCCGGCGGCGCGGGTCTGGCTTCGAGGGCGAAGGGTGTTTGTGACTGTCGCCGCGATGCTGGTGCCGTTGGCCCTCGCGACCCCTCATCTGACGCCGCCTCTTTACGGTGATGAGCCCTTCCATCTTGTGGTGATGGAATCGCTGGCGGGAGATCGGGATCTCGAGATCGGTGACGATCTCGACCTTGAACTCCACCCCCAAAACCAGCTCTATGCTCCCGGACGGCCGCTTTTTCATTCTCCGGCCCTTGGTCTCATCCTGCTGCCCGGCTATGTGGTGGCCGGTCGGGCCGGTGCACTGGTTCTGTTGGCGCTGATGGGTGGTGCACTGGCGGTATTCATCGCCAAGCGATCGCGCGACCTCGGTCTTCATGAGGCTTCGGTCGGTGTGTTGATGTTGGTGCTGGCGTTGACCTATCCGTTGGCCACTTTTTCGACCCAGATCTGGCCTGAACTGCCGGGTGCGCTGGCGGTTGCGGTGCTGCTGGTTTTGGCGGCCCGATCACGGGGCGGACGGTGGCTGGCTCTTGCCGTGGCGGTGGTTGCGGCGGCGGTCAAGACCAGGCTCGCCCTGTTAACCCTGCCGATTGCTGCAGTGACCTGGCTGCGGCGCCGTCCCCTTCGGGGCCTGGTCGCCTTGGTGCTGGCGTCGGGGGCCGCCCTTGCTGTTGGTTGGTTGACCATGGGTCATCCATTCGGACCCTATCGCCGGCTCCACCACCTCATCCCAACCGATCCCGGCCTCGCGGCACGGGTTGTCGGCGGGCTCGTCTTTGATGCTGCCGGTGGTCTCGCATTCACCGCGCCGCTGCTCGTCGCAGCCTTGGCTGGAATCGCGATGCTGTGGCGGCGAGGCGGGTCGGGAGAGAGGGCGATGCTGGTCGGAGGTGGACTCACAGTGGCGGCCTTGCTGCACTCCACCGAGTGGTACGGCGGCGGCGCACCACCGGCGCGCTATCTGGTGCCAATGCTGCCTGCCTTCGCTCTCGCCGGCGGCCTGGTCCTTGCCCGTCCGTTGAAGTGGCGGCGGTTGTTGCCGATATTGTTGCCGCCGTCGATTGTCGCCTGGTGGGTTCTGATCACTCGACCCCATCTGTCGGTTAATCCGGGTGACGGTGGTTTCTGGCTGGCCGACGCCCTGTCTCGTCGATTTGCTGCCGATGGGCGGAGTTTTTTCCCCTCATTCCTGGTGATCGACACCGCCACCCTGGCGGTGCCGGCGATCATGGTGCTCCTCGTGCTGTCGATGGTGTGGGTTGCAAAAATGAGGGCCGGTAGAGGAGCGTTTTTGGCGCGCGGGTGGGTCGCTGTGTGGATGGTGGCGGCGGCGGCACTGGTGCTGACTCTCGGTCTACGCCCGGATCGCGTCGTCGAAGCGGAGGCGCCGCAGGTTCGAAAGAGTGGCGGCAGTCCGGTGCCACAGGCCGGCACGGTCGCCCGCTACAGTCACCGGCGCGGTTGGCGTCTCGATGATGGCGATCGCGTGACTGTGCCGCTGAACGTGCGCGGGGGTGCCCGGGTCGTGCTCGAGGGCTGGCTTCTGGGGACGGCTCAAAAGGCGGCACAGCTCGAACTCCGGTGGGACGGTCAGGAGCCGCAGATGGTTCCTTGGAGTGGCGAACGCGCCACCGAAAGCCTTCAGATGCCACCGCCGCCGGGGGAAGGCCGCCACCGCCTCAGCATCACCTTGCGCTCTCCACCCCACGGTGCCGTGGTTCTTGACCGCCTGGTGGTAGAGGGCGGAGAAGACTGACATCCTTGCCGTTCCGATTCCGGCCAAGCTCTTCCTCTCATCACAGTTCCGAACGACCCCGGTCGCGGGCTGTGGCCCTCAACGCTGCGCGGAGCGCCTTTTTTTGGCTGGGACGGAGGAACATCCGCATCGAGAGGCTGATCTGAAGGCCCTTGCGGATGAAGCCCAACCGGCCGGGATGGTGGCGGGCGGTGTAGCGCAGGAGATTGGTGTAGTAGGCGGTGAAGAAAGCCTCGCGGCCGAGGGTGGCGACGCTCGATCCACCACCGTGGCGAAGACATGCGGCGGGCTCGACGACGAAGCCCTCGTCGGCGGGAAACCCAGGTTCTCCGAGGCGATCGCGGAGGCGTGCGCAGAAATCTACATCCTCCCACCATGCGGGCTCGAAGGTGGGGTCGAGGCCGCCAAGGGCCTCCCACACGGTGCGGCGCACCAACCACGCTGCGGCGGCAGGCTGTTCGACGGCAATCGGAATCTCTGGTGGTGATGAAAAAGACGGCGCACCGGACAGACCGAAAACAAGCCGCGCTGTCCCCGGGAGGCGCCGAAGCTGCCATCGGTGTTGTGAGGCGCCGTCAAAGCCCTCCAGCAGCGGCACCACACCTGCGGCTCGAGGGCGGTCTTCGAGCAGATCGACCATCGAATCCACCGCGCCTGCTTCGACCTCGATATCGGGGTTGAGGAGCAGCAGTAGCGGTTCCGTTCCCTCTCCAGCCCCGCGGTCAGCCGCATACGCGAAACCGCGATTGTCAGCAAGCGCGATGACCTCGACGTTCGGGAAATCGGAGGCCAGGCGCTCGGCGCCGCCGTCACCCGATCCCGAGTCCACCAGAACCACGCGGGCGAGGCACGAACCGGCATTGGCGAGCAGTGAGCTCAGGCAGCGACGAACCTCGTCGCCACCTCGCCAGCGCACGACGACCGCCTGGATAATGCCGGTCATGGCAATCTCTCCGGTGATCGTCCTGCGAGGATCGCAGCAGCGCCCAGTACGGCCGGCAGCAGGCTTCTTCGGGTGCCCTTGCCAAGCTCGGGCAGGGTCTCCACGAGCGGTTGCCCGACCACCGACCACCGCCAGTCGTCGCGGGCGTCGGTCAACACCGCACGACAGCGTCTCTGCGAACGCTCGGCGAGCAGGAGGTCGAGGGCCGCGGCCGTCAGCTTGGCGTTACCGGGCGGAACCACTGCGCCCCAGCCCTCGGAGTTGGCGACGTCGGAGGCGGCTCCACCCTCACTGAGAAGGAGGGGCACCGCGGCCCACACTCCGTCGAGAACGCGGGTGCGAAAGCTGAGTGTCGTCTCTGGGCCCGGCTGATGAAGGACGGCGAGGACGGCGCTTCGATTGAGAATTCGATGACGCTCGGCGTAGGGGACCCAATGCTCGAGCGGCACGATGGCAGGTCTTTGCAGGCCGTGGCGTGCACCGGCGGCCTCGAGGTCGTGAGTCGTCAGGTGGGTGCGGCTGCCCGGCCGGTCCGCGGTCGGCACAACCACGCTCACCTTCGCTGAACCGAGACGGGCACGAGCGGCAAGCAGTGTGTCGAGATCGAGCCATGGCCAGACGCCGCCCCACCACAGGACGACCGACCATCCGGCGGGAACTCCTGTGATGGAGTCGATGTCGGTTGCCGGATCTGCGTCCGGAATGCCGAATGGAACGTGGATCAAAGGCACGTCCATCCGCCCTGCGAGATGGGTCGACCACCATTCAGCCTGCTCGTCGCCGGCAACGAGGATCGTGTCGGCGCGGGAGGCCACAAGCGGCAAACGGGCACCTGCGGTACGGTGCCGGCGCACGATTTCTGGCGTCGGAGGGCTGGCGGAGAGTTCGGCGAGGAGAGGGGTGACACCGTCGACCACCAGCAATTGGCTGCCAAGGAAAGCTCGGGGCGGCAGGCACCACGGTGGTGAGAGGACGGCATCCGCCCATCGCCACGGCGGCTTTGTGACCACCGGCGGCCCATGTCCCTCGGGATGCGAGGACCCGGACGCGGATGAAAGTATGACCTCGTGGCCGGCGCCGAGTAGGACCCGCGCGAGCTCCCAGGCACGGAGGGCGGAGCCGGCCATGGACGGCCCCACCAGGTCGTCGGTGAGAACCAGGACCCTCATTGTGGGATTTCCGGAATCCTGTCGAGCCGTGGGCCCGGCGTTTGTCGTCGCCAACCGCCTACCACCAGCAGAGGGAAACCGGCAGCGACGGCAGCGGCGGCTGGCAGTGCCCGCCAATTGCTGCGGCAAAGGGTCCGAATTGCTCTGATCTCGCCGCGCAGAAGACTTGGTAGCGCCCCGACAAAGCCGGATGGACTCATATTGCCGGCAAGCGCCCGCCACCGGTTGGCGAGAACCCACCACGGGTGGCGCCAGCGCAGCGAGGGGCCGGTGGCAGATCCAAGGTGCTTTGTAGTTGCACCGCCAATCCATAGGGCATGTTGGCCCAGGCGGAAGAGGCGGAGCCCGAGATCCAGGTCCTCAAGGTAGCAGTCAAAACGAGGGTCGAAAATTTGCGATTGAGTCATGGCTACCCGGCGCAAGGCGTCGATTCGATACAGACCGGCGGTGCCGGAAATTGCGAGGATCGGCCGCTCCCCCTGGTCGTTGTCGAGGGCCTGGCCGCGGTCGATCTGCACCGGCAGTCCCCAGCGATCAAATGCGATTCCGCGACCGTCGATCGAGGCGAGGCCGTCGGTCACTACTGTGCCCTGCACCGCGGCCAGATCCGGATCGTGCTCCAGAGCGGCGGTGAGGGCGCCGAGCCACCCAGGCTCCGGCAGGGCATCATCATTGAGGACGGCCACTGACTCGACACCCATGGGCAGGAGGGAGATTCCGGCGTTGATCGCCGCCGCGAAACCTAGCCGGTCGTGGTGGTGAAGGACGTCAAAACCTGCGGACCGCGCCGACGCGTCCGCGCCTCCGGACAACACGAGGACTTTCACATCGGGTGCCGGGTCGAGCCCTGCAACCGAGTCGAGACAGCACTCGAGGTGCGGTGCACCGAGAGACGGAATCACGAGAGCTGTTCGCATCGGCATCAGTATAGCCAGCGGTCAGGGTTAAGGGTTAAGAGTTAAGAGTAAAGCGGAGAACGGCATCTCCTTCGCGAGAATGAACCGCAAATTATACTCGGCTCGCACTCTGTTCCTTAACCCTTAACTCTTAACTCTTTACCTTTCGAAGCCGGATGATGAAAATCACTCGTTCAGCACCATCCAAAAGGTGTTGGCAATCAACGCTACAATGGCCGCATGGCATTGCGTTTGGCGCTGGATGGACGGAAACTGACCGATTTCGGCATCGGCACCTATTTGCGCGCTCTTCTGCGTGGCCTCGATGCCCGACCCGACGTTCATCTGACCGTGTTGGCTCGTTCCGGTCATGAGGAACGGGTGGCGTCGCTTGCTCCGGGTGCTCGTGTCATCACGACCTCGGCTCGCGGTTATAGCGTTGCCGAGCATGTCCAGATTCCGGCAGCCTTGTGGCGGGAAAAGGTGGATCTGGTCCATTTCCCACAC
>Ga0209013_10004474_pt1 | contig 12254 bp, 13 predicted proteins | sample Cruoilmetagenom2_FD_187291 | JGI IMG/M metagenome (GOLD analysis project Ga0209013, IMG submission 187291) | Oil polluted marine microbial communities from Coal Oil Point, Santa Barbara, California, USA - Sample 2 (SPAdes) (version 2) | ecosystem: Environmental > Aquatic > Marine > Oil seeps ...
AGAGCTTGATAGTTTTGAATTTGCCAAACTTCTTAAGGATAGGGGAGCGGTGAATTTTTTTATAGGCGGTGCATACGGGCTTGAAGAGCGTTTTTTGACACAATGTGATACGGCGATATCATTGGGTAAAATTACGCTTTCACATAAATTGGTGAAGGTTGTGTTGATGGAGCAGATTTTCAGGGGTCTGGCGATCAATCATAACCACCCATATCATAAATAGAACAGGATGTATGCAATGCTTAGCGAATCGGAATTAGAGAGTTTTGAAAAAGAGTTACAGGAGAGAAGAACCCAGATAGAAAAAAACCTTAACGGTACCAGTCTCGAGCTCAGTGCCATGAGAAATCTTGACCTTAAAGACGAGGGTGACCATGCAGCTGTCTCTGCAGGAACGATTGTAGATAGTGCCATTTTAGAGCAGCAGCGCAAAGAATTAGCAGAAATTGAACTTGCTTTGGATAAAATCATACAAGGAACTTACGGTATCTGTGAAATGTGCGAAGAGCCGATAGGGCTTGCCAGGCTGAAGGTCAAAACATTCGCGCGTTTTTGTATCACTTGTCGAGAGATAACTGAAAAAGAGCACAATTAACAAAAGGATAATCTATGCGAATAGGTCTCTATTTCGTCTTCGCCCTGATCCTGACAGGATTGACCGGGGCATATATACATACACTTCATCTGGGAAATCATATCCATAAAATGCTGGGCATAGATGTGAATCTGCCTATCGCAGTATGGGTCATCCTCCCTATGGTTCTACTTTTCATTTTTACTATGATACACTTGATGTATTATGGTGTTATCAACTATTTTGGGAAAAAGAAATGGATAAAAGATGCCGGTACACTGCAGGATGCACTCTACTGGTCACTTCTCAAAGAGCCCAAGGAGCACAAGTATTTGACCAAAGGGATCAGAGACAGTGCCAAACTTCTTGCCAAGTCAACAGTCGAAGTGACAGGATCGGTCGAGGGTGTTTCTGAGAAGTTCACCAATGTCATTGCATTGATCAAAGATATTGAGAGGGGTGAGTATGTTGATCTTAAGGAGAAGAACCTGGAAAAGAAACTCTCCAAAGACAACCCCATCTATATCAAAAATACACTCAACAGATTGGATAGTGATTCAAGATTTGTCGAAGATGTGCTTCAATCTACAGCATCATATAGCAAAGGGACGGTCGCCAAGGCACTGAGGATCTTTGCTGAAAATGAGACTTTCTACAAGGCAAAAAAATATGTGAAGATATTTAATGTGGATAATTTCTTTGTGATACTCGAGAGAGCAGCAGACAGCAAAGAAGACATGGGTATGAATGAAGATATGATCAAATCCTTTATCGCTGAATTGCCATTTGGATGTAAAGAGTATATGCATCTTGCCAGAATCTGCATCAAGAAGTTTTCCCCCGATACAAATCTTGCAATGTTTAAAGGGTTCCGAAAAGATGATGAGAAGGCCAATCAATCCTACCTCTATCTGCTATTTGAATATGAGATGCTCGATGCGATAGAAGAGTTCTTGAGTGAATATGGCCAAAAAGAATTCGTTCGATTTCGAGCACTCTACACATTGAAAAAAATGAACAACAAATACAATGTAGAAGATATGGTGAGCTCCTACGCAGTATGTGATGAAAATTGATTTTTCAACCCCTCTCTATGTATTAGCCCCTTTGGCGGGCTTTACAGATCTTCCTTTTCGTTCAGTTGTCAAAAAATTTGGAGTTGATCTCACAGTGAGTGAAATGCTAAGTTCAAACGCTCTCGCGTACCAAAGCAAAAAAACCCTTAAAATGGTTGAAAAAAGTCCGCATGAAGATCCCTATTCCGTACAGATAGCCGGTTCAGACCAGGAAGTCGTTCGCAGGGCAGTAGAACTCCTCAATGAGCAGGAGGGAATTACCGCCATCGATCTCAACTGTGGCTGTCCTGTGCCCAAGGTGGTGAACAATCTGGCGGGCAGTGCGCTATTGACAGATCTGCCCAAGATGGGAAAAACCATAGAGACGATTAAAAAATATTCCAATAAAGAGTACACATCTGTCAAGATCCGCCTTGGGTTTGAGACAAAAAATCATTTGGAAATCGCACGGGTATGCCAGGAGAGCGGCGTGGATTTTCTCGCAGTGCATGGCCGTACCAGGACGGGAAAGTTTAAGTCTGAAGTGGATTATGATGCGATAAGAGATATCAAGAAGAGTCTCTCTATACCGGTCATCGCCAATGGAGATATCGATTCTCCTGAAAAAGCGAAATGGGTTTTGGGGCATACCGGTGCAGATGGGATTATGGTAGGACGGGCAGCCATCGGAAAACCCTGGATATTTCATCAAATGAAAGAGGGAAGCAGCAGAGTCGATAGCGCATTGGTTAAAACTGTTGTCCTGGAACACTTTGACCAGATGGTTTCCCACTATGGTGACTATGGCGCTATTTTATTTAGAAAACACCTTCACACTTACTCGAAGGCAGGCTATCAAGGGGCTTCGGCTTTTCGTGATCAAGTAAACCATATTGACAACGTGGCAGAGATGCGAGAAGTCGTGGCAGGCTTTTTTTCGCAACCTTATCTTGTTGACAGCAGAGAACTCTAGCAGGAGAGAAGTCTTACAATGGAGCAGATTATATTATCATTTATCGGTGTCGGTATCGGAGCACTCTCCGGCTTTTTTGGTATCGGTGGAGGAACAGTTCTGGTGCCTATATTACTGCTGATGGGGATGGAGATGAAAGCAGCCGTGGGTATCTCTGTCATGCAGATGGCCTTCAGCTCGGTATTCGGTTCTTATCTCAACCATCGCAAAGGTTTGCTCGAAGTGGGTGAGGGGATCTATGTCGGATTGGGAGGCTTTGTCGGTGGATATCTGAGTGGGTATCTTACGGCACAGATACCTGATAGTGTTTTGCAATATACTTTTATTTTATTTGTCGTCTTTGCACTCTATAGATTGTTGGCGGCACCCGAACCGCATCCGGATACAGAGTCCAAAAGTCTGCCCAAATGGCTTCTGTTTGTGATAGGGGTGGGGATCGGTATTATTGCGATCAGTATCGGAGTAGGCGGCGCGATCATTCTGATACCACTTCTCTCCGGATTTTTGCATTACCCTATCAAAAAGGCAGTGAGTGCCGGACTTTTCTTCGTTGTTTTCTCCTCGGTAGCAGGTTTCCTGGGTCGATTGCTTCATGGTGAAATAGATTTAATGAATGGTACGATTATTGGTGTTGCTTCACTTTTCGGTGTCTATTTTGGAATTTGGCTCAAAGATAAAATACATGCCAAAAGTCATAAGAATTTTATTATCGGGATGTATATTTTTATCCTGGGTATCATGGCGTATAAAATGTTTTTGAATTAAGAGAGGGTAGGGGTAATAGTGAGTATCAAAAAAGATAAGATTCAAGTCTTTGGCGCAAGAGAGAATAATCTCAAAAATATTAATCTGGAGATACCAAAAAATAAGCTGGTTGTCTTCACCGGTATCAGTGGAAGCGGCAAGAGCACACTGGCATTTTCGACACTTTATGCAGAAGGGCAGCGCCGTTATATCGAGTCACTCTCCAGCTATGCCAGACAGTTTCTGGGTAAAGTAGGAAAACCCGATGTGGATAAGATAGAGGGGTTGACACCGGCGATTGCGATCGACCAGAAGACCACTTCCAAAAACCCCCGATCAACAGTGGGGACGATCACGGAGATCTATGACTATCTGAGACTGCTTTTTGCGCGTGTCGGAAGGCAGCATTGTCACCAGTGCGGCAAGCCGATCTCTTCGATGAGTGCAAGTGATGTTATCGAGCAGGTTTTGAAGCTGCCCAATGGCACCAAGCTGGTCATACTAGCACCTTTGGTGAAGGAGAAGAAAGGAACCTTTGCTGATATGCTTGAGTCATTACGGCACAAGGGCTATGTCCGTGCGATGATCGATGGGGTTATGGTGCGTCTGGATGAGGAGATTGAGCTTTCTAAAACAAAAAAACATACGATCAAAGTTGTCATAGATCGTGTCGTGATCAAAGAAGAGAGCCGAGACAGGATCGGCCAGGATGTGGAAAAGGCCCTCAAAGAGAGTTATGGTGAAGTAGAGCTTGAAGTGCTCAATGGTGAAGAAGTAGGTATCGATCAGTCCCATATTCACTACTCTGAGCATTTGGCGTGTTTTGATTGCAAGCTGAGCTTTGAACCATTGGAGCCGGTCTCTTTCTCTTTTAACTCACCTAAAGGTGCCTGCCCGACTTGTGATGGATTGGGGATTCGTTATGCGATCGATCTCAAAAAGGTTATCGATCAGGAGTTAACGATAGAGAAGGGCGCTATTAAAATTATGTACGGCTTCAATAAAAGCTACTACACCAAATTTCTCAATGCTTTTTGTCTGCAGAATGATATCAATATCAAAATCCCTTATGCCCAACTCGAAGAGCACCAGAAGAAAGCCATCCTTTATGGTATTCCCGGAGAGGTGAAATTTACCTGGAAGCGCCATGCCCTCAAAAGAGAGTGGCCGGGGATGGTCAAATTCGCGTACGATATGTTCAGTGATGAAAAAGATTTGAGTGAGTATATGACAGAAAAAGTCTGTGATACCTGCCAGGGGCATCGTCTTCGCCCCAGAAGCCTGGCGGTGAAGATCGAGGGAAAAAATATTGCAGATCTTATTGATCTTCCTATCGAGGAGAGCTATGCCTACTTTGCTGAAGGAAAAAACTTTTCTCATTTGACAGAGCAACAGCAGGTGATCGCTGAGTCAATTCTCAAGGAAATCAAAGAGCGGCTCTTTTTTCTCTATGATGTGGGCTTGGGATATATTACTCTGGGTCGTGATGCACGGACGATCTCAGGAGGAGAAGCGCAGCGTATCCGTATCGCGTCACAGATCGGTTCGGGATTGACAGGCGTGATGTATGTTCTGGATGAGCCCAGTATCGGCCTGCACGAGCGCGATACAATGAAGCTGATTCGTACCCTCTATTCTCTCAGAGATAAAGGCAATTCCGTGATCGTGGTTGAGCACGACAAAGAGACGATTGTTTCAGCAGATTATATCGTGGATATTGGGCCTGGTGCGGGAGATTTTGGCGGAGAGATCGTCTTCTCGGGCGACAGCAAAAAACTTGCCAAAGCCAAGACCCTGACAGCGGATTACCTCTATGGAAAAAAAGCCATCTCTTATGCCCACAGCAGACCCCAGAATGTTTGGCTGGAGATTAAAAATGTTACCCTCAATAACATCAGTGATCTCGATGCAGAAATACCGTTGCGAAATTTTGTCTGTGTCACCGGAGTAAGCGGAAGTGGCAAGAGCTCACTGATTCTTCAGACGCTTTTGCCTGCTGCGAGAGAGATCCTCAACAATGCACGAAAAGTCCATAAAGTCGATGGTGTAGAGATCATCGGTTTGGATCATCTCGATAAAGTCATCTATCTCGACCAAAGCCCTATCGGGCGAACACCGCGCTCCAATCCGGCCACCTATACCGGTGTCATGGATGAGATACGAAAACTTTTTGCACAAACCAAAGAGGCAGAACTTCGCGGCTATAAAATTGGACGATTTTCTTTCAATGTCAAAGGCGGCCGATGCGAAAAATGTCAGGGTGACGGGCAGATCAAGATCGAGATGCACTTTCTCCCGGATGTGATGGTGAGCTGCGATACCTGCCAAGGTGCGCGTTATAATGCCCAGACTCTGGAGGTCTATTATAAAGGAAAAAATATCGCCGAAGTTCTGGCGATGAGTGTCGGTGAAGCACTGGAATTTTTCAAAGCCATTCCTGCGATCGCGACAAAACTAAAAACACTCACGGATGTTGGTTTGGACTATATCACGCTGGGACAAAATGCCACAACGCTAAGCGGAGGAGAGGCACAACGGATCAAACTCTCCAAGGAGCTGAGCCGTCGTGATACGGGGAATACGCTCTATATCCTGGATGAACCGACCACCGGTTTGCATTTTGCAGATGTGGATCGATTGACGGGCGTACTGCACCACTTGGTAGACTTGGGCAATTCAGTCATCGTGATCGAACATAACCTCGATATGATCAAAAATGCTGACTATGTGATAGATATGGGCCCGGAAGGCGGTAACAAAGGAGGATTGATTATCGATACAGGTACACCTGAAGCATTGGCATCACATCACAAAAAGAGCGGAAGTTATACGGGCTATTATTTGGAAAGAGAGCTAAAAGAGATGGCTGCGTATAGCAAAAAATAGAGATACCTGAAAAATAGATCAGGGAATTTTAAATTTCTTGCTTTTCTTGTGCTCATCCACTCGGAAGAAAGAAGCAAGCCACAACTTAGCAATCCAGAGCAGTATCAGGAGAGCTACTATTTCATATCCTACCGCCCAGGTAATAAGGAAGGAGTGTTCACTGTTGAGCGAGAGGAAAACAGTCGTGTCACCCTTACCAATATAGAAAAAAATAAAAAGCAGTCCGGTGATATAAGGTACAGTGATAAAGTAGACTGCAAGCATAATGTTTTCATACCCTTTAGGAAACAGAACTGAATCGACCAGATCGACTTTTTGGTGCATGAAGCCCAAATCATTATAATCTTTATCCTTTTTTTTGCGCTTTCTTCTTCCCTGAACCGATGTATCCTGATGAAATGGATTATTAGCAGAATTATTCCCCATATTGATTTTTTGCCTTTCCCTTATTTTTTTTCTAAATCTATTTTACCATACACTAGCAAAAATATATTACTTTTCTCATAAGAATATTTGGGGATTCATTGGGTAAAACTTTTAGAATGGGGATTATTTTGCTATAATAATCAAAACAAGAGTTGAAGGGGAGGGAGAGTTGTTACGTATTTTTTTTGTCCTATTATTTGCTGTCTCGTCCTGGGCGATGCCTGTTGCAGAGAAATATCCCAGCTATAGTTATGTCTTTGGTGAATTTGATGTTGACAATGATTATATCTACGATGAAACTTTCGTCAAATTTCTCCAAAAAAATGAAAAACGTTATCATACATTTTATAAAAATTCACTCGAACGGGGCGGGCATCTGATTCCCACATTTAAAAGTATGCTGATACAAGATGGGCTCTCTGACCTCTTTGTCTATATGTCGATGATCGAATCAGGATTCAGCACGGATTGTGTTTCGTGCAAAAGTGCCGTAGGGATTTGGCAATTTATGGAGGCGACCGCAAAACAATACAATCTCAGTGTCAATTCTGATTTTGATGAGCGGCTCGATCCTATCCTGGCGACCAGTGCAGCGATGAACTATATGCATAAACTCTACAAAGATTTTGGCAAGTGGTATCTTGTGGCGATGGCATATAATTGCGGTGAGGGAAGACTGCAAAAGGGTATCAAGAAAGCGGGAACAGATGATATATCCGTCTTGATGCGTGAAGATGCAGGCTATATTCCAAAAGAGACACGCAACTATATCAAAAAGATACTGCTGGTTGCGATGATCGGAGAAAATGTATCGTTGGGCCTCGAAGAGATGGATGATGCCGTAGTGCAGCTCTATGGCAAAGATGTTGTTCAGGTAGAGATCGATCCGGGTGAAAGTCTTGATCAGGTTGCGAAAATGATCAATATGGAACCAAAAGATCTTCTCAAGATCAACCATCATTTCAAAAATGGTGTTGTGCCGGTAAAGCTTCCTTCTTACAAGATGAATATCCCTAATATGAAAGTTGTTGACTTTTATGCAATCTATACGCTCCAAAAAGAACTTCAGAGATATTCAAAATCACACTATCTTTCGCATGTTGTCAAACCAAAAGAGAATTTGAAGCAGATCGCAGATAAATACAGTACCTCAGTGGGTGAGATAGCAGTAGTAAATCCTACGCTAAAAGGTAAAATTCGTCGTGACCAGGTTCTGGTGATACCCGTGACAAAGAAAGTATTTGACAAATTTTCCAATTGGTCATAGCTGAAACCTCCAATAACCTTGATGAAAGAGAAATATGGGGATAATTTGTTTCTAAAAAATGGTTTTAGGCAGGGGTCAAGAGAATGCGCGTAACTATTGAAAGAGTAATAATTTTTCTACTGTCATCTATGTTACTCTTGAGTTTTGGCGGGTGCGCTTCCAAGAAACCCAAAAAATCCTATAAAAAAGGTACACCGGCAACACAGCGCAGCTATAATGTCAGAGGAAAGCGATACCACCCAACCTATGTCAGGCTTGGTCAAAAGATGAATGGTATTTCCAGTTGGTATGGCCCGAATTTTCATGGGAAAATGACCAGCAATGGTGAAAAATACAATATGCATGCACGAACAGCTGCACACAAAACCTGGCCGATGAATACGATGGTAAAGGTATCCAACCTGCAAAATGGCAAGAGTACAGTGGTGCGCATCAACGATAGAGGCCCTTTTGTAAAAGGACGAATCATCGACTGCAGCTATAGGGCAGGAAAAGAGATAGGTTTGGATCGTATGGGGATTGCCAAGGTACGGATAAAGGTACTGGGTTTTGCAGGAAAGATACAAACTCCTGCCACAGCAAAAAAATTGCCAAAGTCAGCACAAGAGGTCAGACTTACCAATTTTGGTATCCAGGTGGGTGCTTTCAGGCGACTGGAAGGGGCACAGATATACGAGCGCAGTCACGCCCGGCTTGATAAGAGATACAAGCCTGTGATCAAACATATGCATGATGAAGAGGGGATACCGCTCTATCGTGTTTGGCTGATGGGGTTTGCGTCTGAGAATGAAGCCAGAGACTTTAGAGATCAGCACGGACTTCCGGGAGCATTTATTGTCAGGAACTAGAAGTATATTATTTTGAGGAGAGATAGTCATGATTGAAGTCACAAGAGAGACAAAAGAGACAAAGATCAGCGTAAAGCTGAATCTCTATGGAAAGGGTGAAGCGAAAATCGATACGGGTGTGGGGTTTTTCGACCACATGCTCGAAGCTTTCACTAAACATGCCCATATTGACTTGGAAATAGAGTGCAGGGGCGACACCCATATTGATGATCATCACAGTGTCGAAGATGTCGGCATCGTAATAGGAGAGGCACTGAAGCAGGCAGTCTATCCTGTCCATGAAATTGAGCGCTTTGGCAATGCTACAGTAGTGATGGATGAAGCAAGTGTGAGTTGTGATATCGATCTCTCCAATAGGGGGTTTTTGGTTTTTGAACTGCCGATTGGGGGGAAAGTAGGGGAGTTTGATGTTGAACTGACCGAAGAGTTTTTCAGGGCTTTGGCTTTCAATATGCCCATGACAATGCATCTGATCTATAACCGGGGAAAGAACAAGCACCATATCATCGAGGCGGCCTTCAAGGCATTGGCAGTATCTCTGCGTCGCGCAGTAACTCCCAATAAAAATGCAGGAGTGCCGAGTACCAAGGGCGTACTATGAGTATTGAATTGATCGTTTTGGATGTTGACGGGACGATGACGGACAGTCGTATCACCTACAGTGAAAGCGGTGATGAGATCAAAGCATTCAATGTCAAAGACGGTCTGGCGATCGTCTCCTGGATGAAACTGGGAAAAAATGTGGCGATTATAACGGGGAGAAGTTCAAAAATCGTAGAGAGACGAGCCAAAGAACTTCGTATAGAGCACTTCTATCAGGGGTGTGATGACAAGTTGACAAAATTGAAAGAATTGGTTAAAAAGTTGGATATCAAGATGGAAAATGTTGCAGTCATTGGAGATGATCTTAACGATTATCAGATGCTTAAGGCAGCAGAGATTTCCTTCGTGCCGCGTGATGCCAGCAGTTATGTAGACAAGATCGCATCTGTTGTGTTAACCCGAAAGGGCGGCAATGGAGCAGTGCGCGAAATGATAGAATATCTGGTGAAAAAAGAGAGGCTCGAAAAGAAATTTCTCAACCTATGGAGATAATAAATGGGTAGATACCTTAAAATCGAGTGGTTGGCCATCGTGATGATTTTGATCATGCTGGGTGTCTCTTACCTTATCAAAGTCGAAAATGACAAAGCAAAAAACAAAAACTCTGCCAAGGAGTTTGAAGTCTTTGACTCAGTCACTGTTGAGATCAATGCAACTGACGTAAAGAGCATACTCTATTCAGACTATACCGTGCAGAAAAGTGGCAGTATACAGATGGTATGGCCTGATTATTCCGGAAAAACAGCCAAAAAACTCAGGTCGAAATTTGGGAGAAGTATCAATGACATGTTTTATCTTGATGTGAATGTCACAATGCTTCAGGACAATGGCTATTATTATGAGGCCGATCATGCAGTTTATGATAAAAAGAGTGATATTTTTTATACTACAAGCCCTTTTGTCGCGTATGTGCATGCCGGCAATATCATCCATGGTGTTAACCTAATATATCATATCAAAGAGAAGGTTACGACGGCAGAAAATGTTGATGCGGTTTTTTATACCGATGATTGAGATATTCTTATGCTTGAGATGCTATAATACATCAAAAATTAGGTATGTACTATGAAAAAACTGATTCTTCTTTTGGTTCTACCCTTTTTACTCTATGCAGAAAAGGTTGAAGTCACTTCAAAAAACTTTTATGCAAAAGATTCAGAAAATCAGGCACATTTTATCGATGATGTGTTGGTCAAACAAGGCAAAACCTGGATACACAGCGATGAACTGATCGTCTATTTCAATGATAATAATGAAACGATACAATATGATGCAGTCGGTAACGCTACTTATGAAATATTCAAGGAGCTTAACCATTTCAAAGGCAGCGCAAATAAGGTTACCTATTATCCGAATACATCGAAATATTTAATGGCAGGCAATGCCGTAGTTCATGATATAGCCAAAGATCGACATGTTAAAGGTAATACTATACTGGTCAATACTCTGACTGGTGATTCGGTCGTCAAGGGCAACAGTAAAAAACCTATCAAATTTATCTTTGACACCGGCTCGAAAAAATGACACCTTTGCGTATAATCGATGCGCAGTTCATCAAATCTGCACAAAGTATTCATGATTCTCTTGACGATACGATGAGTGAAGTAGTTTTTTTGGGTCGTTCCAATGTAGGAAAGAGTTCGAGTATCAATACCTTGACTGAGCGAAAGAGTTTGGCAAAAAGCTCATCGACACCGGGTAAGACACAGCTTATTAACTTTTTTGAAGTGAGATACCGATGGAGTGAGGAGGACTACACGCTTCGTTTTGTTGATCTTCCCGGATTTGGTTATGCCAAAGTATCGAAAACGCTCAAAGAGGTATGGCAGAAAAATCTGGTAGAGTTCATACAAAACCGTATCTCGATCAGACTCTATATTCATCTACGCGATGCCAGGCACCCGCATGCTCAGATCGATGAAGATGTGGAGAAGTATATCTCGGAGTTTATCAGGCCAGATCAGAGATATTTGACGGTTTTTACCAAGATTGACAAACTCAACCAAAAAGAGCGGGCGAAACTCAAGAGAGATTTCCCTGGATCGATTACGCTTTCCAATTTCAAAAAGAATGGTACTGAGAGCGTGCACCGGGAGATATTTGAGACGGTATTTGGAGAGCGTGAGTGGTAGAGTTGGTTAAGGCAACGCTCGATGATATTTCGGCGATGCAATCTCTTGTTGCAGATGAGGTCGAAGAGGGTGTGATTTTGAAGCGCAGTGACGATGAGGTCGCGACAAATATTCGATCGTATGTCCTGGCGAAAGAGGAAGAGAAATTGATTGGATATACAGCGCTGCATATCCATTCTCCGCGCCTTGCAGAGATCAGAAGCCTGATCGTTTCCAAGGGCTGTCGCGGAAAGCATATCGGACAGAAGCTTGTGAAGTTCACACTGGACGAAGCAAGAGAGTTGGGTGTGGCAGAGGAGGTATTGGTATTGACCTACCTCCCTGCATTTTTTAAGAAGATAGGTTTTTTCGAAATTGACAAAGAGAGCATCCCCGAGCATAAGATCTGGACAGATTGCATAAAATGCATTCACTTTCCTGTGTGCAATGAAGTCTCTCTGATCTATAAACTTGGCAAAGGCGAGCTGTGAGTGAAAAGAGTATGAAATCAGTATGGTTTACACTTCTCTGGTCCATTGTCATCTCCTTTATTGTTTTTTATCCGATGCTGATCTCTATTTATGTATTTTTGCCGTTGATGATCGGATTTATGGGGTATGTTCTGATATTGGGGATAGATAGACCAAGGCTCTCTTATGTCTTTATCGGCCTGGTTTATTTGATCAATCTGGAGGTCAACCTTTCCCTGCCGCTTTTTCTCTCTATTTTGACGATCATACTCTTTTATATCATAATCTACCCCCATC
>Ga0209013_10004475_pt1 | contig 12251 bp, 9 predicted proteins | sample Cruoilmetagenom2_FD_187291 | JGI IMG/M metagenome (GOLD analysis project Ga0209013, IMG submission 187291) | Oil polluted marine microbial communities from Coal Oil Point, Santa Barbara, California, USA - Sample 2 (SPAdes) (version 2) | ecosystem: Environmental > Aquatic > Marine > Oil seeps ...
CATTCCGCCCATGCCGGACATTCCGCCCATACCGGACATGCCTCTCTGACCGCCCATGCCGGACATTCCGCCCATGCCGGACATTCCGCCCATACCGGACATGCCTTTTTGCTTGTCGCCCGCGTAAGCTGCACCTGCGCATAGCGCCATTACACAGGCGGTGATCATCAACTGACGTCGCATAGCCATGAGATGTTTCGCTCCTATTTTCTGGGGGTCCCGCCAAGCATTGTTGCTCAGCGGTCTTCAATCCACGCCCCCGATGTGAGGGCGCGAAACCGTTAATCCGTTGAGGAATGCCAATTGCGGAGGTCGTAGGGGCTGGTCATGCCCGGTCGGTTGAAGGGCGTGTACCAAGCTCCCTGGTCTTCGAGGAATTGAAGGCTCGGCGGGTAGGGTTCCTGCACACCTTGCAGAGCCTGGTCGCGCCAATCACTGGTCTTGTCATATTGGTCGATAAAGGGAGTGCCCTCTGGGCGCTGCGAGGGCTCAACTCCTGCAATCGGTAGCTGCCCAGAGAATGCAGACCCGGAGGAGACAGCCAGCGTCGCTGTCAGCACCAGCAGGACTTTGACCAACGAGTAACGCAAGATCATTTCTCCACATTAAAGGGCCGCGATGCGTCAATATACATTTCCGCTCAATGAGAACTTGCGATCTGCCGACGAACAATGATTAAGATCAAGGCCGACAAACAATGATTAACAAGCAAGGAGCGTGCCAGGCATTAACGCACCAGATAAGTCTTTGAAAAGCTTTTATAAATTATGAATTTCTGTCGCCTGCACCCGATCAAGCTTCCTGCCAAATTGGCAGTTTTGATTTGGCTTTGAAGGGCTCTTGGCTGCGGTTTATGGGGGGGTGACAGAATCGAACCGCGCTCAGGTTTTCTGCCAATTTGGCAGGTTGAGGCGCCGAGCGCAGGAGCTCATTTGGCGTCGGTCCGAGTAACGCGTTTGTTGGTGTCTATGCTCGCTCGCACTGCTTGGAATCGACCGCGAGCGTTTGGCGTAACCGCGACAACTGGAGCACGACGTTCGACGGGCTGCGGGCGCTTGCAGGTTTGGCCTGGCGCCAATCGATCTCGCACCTGCGTTTTCTAGAAGGAGGTGCCGGCATTCGGGATGTGCCGACGAGCCGCGCGAGCTCGGCCGGTGGCCGACAGCCTTGAAGCTGTCCTAGCTTTTTGAAGCGGCTTTCAGATCGGCAAAGAGCGCCTCGCGCAACACATCGAACTTGTTGGCAAGATGTGATTTCAACAATGTGCCGAGGCGTTCGCCGTCGCGCTTGCTGAGTGCGTTTAGGATTGCGCGGTGCTCCTTGACCGCGGCCGCCCAGCGTGGCCGCGATAAGTTGGCCATGTAGCGCGCGCGTCGAACCCGCCAGGAGATGCTTCGAGAGATCTGGGTGAGTGTCGGGTTTTGTGCCGCAGCGAAGATCAGTTCGTGAATCTCTTGGTTGGTGCGAAAGTATCCGCTGAGGTCGCCAGCCTTGTGCTTGGCTTCAAGTTCCGTCTGGAGGGCTTGTGCGCGTTTGATCTCAGCGTCGGTTGCATGCCGGCAGGCAAGCTCACCAGCGAGCGCTTCCAGGGCACCCATGACCGGAAAGATTTGCTCCAGTTCTTCGTTCGTGAATTCCGTGACCGAGGCGCCGCGATGCGGTGTCAATTGCACCAGCCCCTCCGTCGCGAGCAGCTTGAGTGCCTCGCGCAAGGGCGTTCGCGAAACGGCAAACTGGGCGCAAAGATCCTTCTCCGAGATTTTCGAGCCCGGTTCTAACGCGCATTCAATAATCAGTTGCCGCAAGTGTTCGGCGAGTTCCTCATGTAAGGGGCGCCGAGCGATTGGGGCGGGGATCAAACCGTCCTTCATCGTCGTCCTTTATTACCTTCAGAATGCATCGGTTGCCTCCAGTAAGACCCGGGAGACGTGTACGGCCTCGCGTTTCGCGCCGTCGGTAATCTGGTGACGGCATGATGTACCATCGGCGATGATTATCGTGTCGCCGTCGGCCTGCCGAATACGCGGTAACAAGCTCAATTCCGCCATGGCCTTTGAAACTTCGAGTGTTTCCGCTTGGTATCCAAACGCGCCCGCCATACCGCAACAGCTCGACTCAATCAGCTCAACGTCGAGCCGGGGAACGAGCTGGAGAGTCTTTTCGATTGGCGTGACTGCGTTGAACGCCTTCTGATGGCAGTGGCCGTGTAATAACGCTTTGCTGGCCTTGATGGGCTTCAATGGCAGGGAGATCTCGCCGGCTTCCTGTTTGAGTGCAATGAACTCTTCGAGCAACAGAACGCGCTCACCGAGTTCCGCGCTCCATTCGTTGCTGAGCAGGACGGGGGCTTCATCGCGGAACGTCAAAACGCATGAAGGCTCCAGACCCACGACATAGGCGCCTCTTTCCAGTGCCGGGCGAATGGCTGCAACTGTTCGCAGCATCTCCGCTTTCGCCTGCTCGGCGAGGCCTGCTGCAAGAAATGTCCGCCCGCAACACAAGGGGCGCGTAGATTTGGATGATGCGGCCGGCGCAACTCCCAACCCAGTCCGGCGCAGGACCGTCTCGGCGGCACGCAAGTTCTCGGGTTCGAAATAGCGGTTGAAGGTGTCGGCGAAGAGAAGGACGTCTGCGCCTTCCGGGGCGATGCCGTTGGCGGAAAAACGATAGGGTTCGCTCGACCACTTCGGCAGGCTGCGGGAGGCCGCCAGACCGAGTGTGGCTTGCGTCAGCCATGCCGCGCCCGGGAGGCCATCGCGAAGGTTCGGCAGCCAGGGTACGCGGGCGGCGAAGGGCGCGTAGTGCGGCAGATAGGCGACCACCCGGTCGCGCAGGGAAATGCCATTCTTAGCAGCCCTGGCGGCCAGTACCTCGATCTTCATTTTCGCCATGTCGACGCCGGTCGGGCATTCGCGACGGCATGCCTTGCAGGATACGCATAGCGACAGCGCTTGCGAAACTTCATCGCTGGTATAGGCATCGGGACCGAGCTGACCCGAAATCGCAAGCCGTAAAGTGTTCGCGCGCCCACGGGTGAGGTCGCGCTCGTCGCGTGTGACCCGATAGGATGGGCACATCGCCCCGTCCTTCAGCTTGCGGCAAGCGCCATTGTTGTTGCACATCTCAACGGCACCCTGAAAGCCGCGGCCAGCGCCCGAGTAACCTGGCCAGTCAAACACGGTCTTCATTTCGGTGACGGCGTAACCTGGTCCGTAACGCATGACGCGCTGGTCGTCCATGCGCGGGCTGCGCACGATCTTGCCGGGATTGAACAAGCCGTCGGGGTCCATCCGGTCCTTCACCCAGGTGAAGTTTTCGACCATGCGTTGACCAAACATCTTGCTGTGAAACTCTGAGCGCACGATGCCATCGCCATGCTCACCGGAGTGCGACCCCCGGTAGCTCTTGACCAGATCAAAGGCCTCTTCCGCAATTGCCCGCAGGGCTTTGCGGTCGGTGTCAAGTTTGAGGTTCAGGACAGGGCGAACGTGCAGGGTGCCGACGGACGCATGGGCGTACCAGGTTCCGTCGGTGCCGTGCTTTCTGAAGATTCCGGTGAGGCTGTCGGTGTATTCGGCGAGATCCTCAAGCTGGACGGCGCAGTCTTCGACGAAGGATACTGGTTTGCCGTCGGATTTCATCGACATCATGATGTTGAGGCCCTGCTTGCGGACCTCGATGATTTGCTTTTGGAATGTGGGGTCGATGGCTTCGACAACGCCGCCTTCCTTTTTGCCGGGATCGCCCCAGCGGAAACCGAGATCTGCCATCACGTCATGCAAGTTGGCGAGCCGGCGCAGGTTTTCGCTTTGATCGTCCTCGGCGAACTCGACAATGAGTAGTGCGGCGGGTTCTCCACGGACAAAGGAATCGACAATTGGCCGGAACATGGCGATGCCACGGCCCAGTTCGATCATGTTGCGATCCACGAGTTCGACAGCCGTCGGGTCGAGTTTGACGAGGTGCTGGGCTGCGTCCATGGCCTCGTAGAACGTCGGGAAATGACAGACGCCAAGGACTTTGTTGTGAAGGATGGGAGAGAGCTTCAGGGTAATTTTTTCACTGAACGCTAGCGTTCCTTCGGACCCGACGAGCAGGTGGGCCAAGTTGTTGCCGGCGGCGTTGGGTAGTAGTGCGTCGACATTATAGCCACCGACGCGACGCAACACTTGCGGAAAGCGCTGTCTGATCTCGTCGGCCTCGCGTTCTCCGAGCGCCAATAGATCGCGGTACAACTCCTGCACCGCACCGGTCTCGTTGACGCCACGCAGGTCGCTTGCGACATCGCCGAACCGGGCCCTGGCGCCGTCGGCCAGGATCGCATCGATAGCCAATACGTTATCGCGTGACATTCCGTAACGTATCGAACGTGAGCCGCAGGAGTTGTTGGCTGTCATGCCACCGATCGTCGCGCGCGACGAGGTGGAGACATCGACGGGATACCAGAGTCCGTCGGCCTTGAGTCTATCATTGAGGTGGTCGAGTACGAGGCCTGGCTCGACAACTGCGGTTTTTGCCTCCGCGTCGACTTCAAGCAGTTTGTTGATGTGTTTTGAAAGGTCGATGACGATCGCGCGATTGACGGTTTGTCCGCATTGCGAGGTGCCACCGCCGCGAGGCAATACCGGTACGCCTTCTTCTCGCGCGATCTGCATCGTCGCGACGATGTCGTCTATCGAGTCCGGTACGACGACCCCGATCGGCATCATTTGGTAGACCGACGCGTCGGTCGCGTAGCGACCCCGGCTGGCGGAATCGAGCATGACCTGACCGGAAATCGCGCTGTCGAGCCGCTGTCCGATGTCGGAAAGATGTTGCTCGTTCAACTCGGCCACACGTTGTCCTCCATGTTGCAACGCAGCTACGATTCCCGATTGACAACCGACCTACCGTCAATTTGTATTCAAAATACATAGTAAAAAATTCATGACCCTGACAAGGGCATTCTCGCCCCATCTTCACAGCCCAGGCCGTCAATTGGGAGGCGTTCTGAAGTGTTTAAGTCTGGTCGTCACTTTCTCCAAATTCCTGGACCGAGCAATGTCCCGGACCGCATCTTGCGGGCCATCGATATGCCGACGATGGACCATCGCGGTCCGGCTTTCAGTGACGTTGGTCATCAGGCCATCACTGGCATGAAAGCCGTCTTTAAAACCGAACAGCAGGTTGTCATTTTTCCGGCCTCCGGAACCGGTGCTTGGGAAGCCGCGCTGGTAAATACGCTGTCGCCCGGCGACCGTGTGCTAATGTATGAGACCGGGCATTTCGCAACGTTGTGGCGCACACTTGCTGAATCCATTGGCCTGAGGCCTGAGTTTATCGCAGGCGATTGGCGCGGCGGTGCGGACCCTGTGGCAATTGAAGAGCATTTGAAATCCGATACCAGCCACGAGATCAAAGCGGTTTGCGTTGTTCATAACGAGACCTCGACGGGATCGGTGACGCAGGTGGCGGAAATCCGCAAGGCGATCGACAGTGCCGGTCACCCGGCGCTATTGATGGTCGATTCTATCTCTGGGCTTGCTTCGATCGACTTCCGGTTTGACGAATGGGGGGTCGATGTCGCGATCAGCGGCTCGCAAAAAGGTTTGATGCTGCCTCCCGGATTGTCGTTCAATGCTGTTAGCGACAAGGCGGTTGCGGCTGCGAAGAAGGCTCAGCTGCCGCGGTCCTATTGGGACTGGGACGCAATGCGAGGCCCAAATGAGAAAGGATATTTCCCTTACACGCCTGCTACCAACATGCTGTACGGTCTTAATGAGGCCATCGCGATGCTGATGGAGGAGGGCCTTGAAAACGTCTTTGCCAGGCACGCACGTTTTGGTGAGGCTGCTCGCCAGGCCGTGCGCACTTGGGGTCTTGAGATCCTTTGCAGCAATCCGAAGCACTTTTCAAACGTTCTGACGGCCGTGATTTTACCTAATGGGCATAGTGCCGATGCGTTTCGAAGGACAACGTTGGGTCATTTTGATATGTCGTTGGGCAATGGATTATCGAAGGTTGCCGACCGCGTGTTCCGTATCGGTCATCTTGGTGACTTCAACGATTTGATGCTTATGGGCACGTTGTCGGGTGTTGAAATGGGGTTGAAAATTTCTGGCGTTCCGCACAATCGTGGCGGTGTCCAGACAGCCATGGACAGCCTGACAAACTCAGCGACCGCTTCTGTTGCAGCCGCCGAGTAAGAACGATACGAACCAAAAAAAGCAAACCACACTCAATCTCGAACCCTTCTGGGAGGAAGAAAGAATGAAGCGCTCTTATCTCGTTGCCGCAGCGGCAACCGCCATAATGGTCGCCAGTCCGGCACTTGCCGACAAGCTGATCTTGAAGTTCGGTCACGTCGGCAAGCCAGGCTCACTGTTCGAAGCCAGCGTCAACGCTTTCGCGACCTGCGCCAACAAGGCGCTCGGCGACAAGGCCGAAGTGCAAACGTTCGGCTCCTCGCAGCTGGGTAAGGACAAAGAGCTGCTGCAGAAGCTGAAGCTCGGCCAGATCACCTTCGCGTTGCCATCTTCGGTTATGTCATCGGTGTCCGAGGTGTTCGGTGTCTTTGAGATGCCATACATCATAAAGGATCGCGATCATATGCGCCGGGTTCAGAAGGCGCTGATGGACTCGACCTTCCAGCCTGCCGTCGAGGCCAAGGGTTACCGCATTATCGGTTTGTTCGAAAACGGCTTCCGCCATATCACCAACAACACGCGTCCGGTCAATACGCCGAAGGACCTGGCCGGTATCAAGTTGCGCACTCCGAAGGGGGCGTGGCGTGTGAAGATGTTCAAACTCTATGGGGCCAACCCGACGCCGATGGCGTTCTCGGAAGTGTTTACGGCGCTCAAGACCAATGTGATCGACGGCCAAGAAAACCCATATGCCCAGATTGCTTCGGCTAAGTTCCAAGAAGTGCAAAAATATCTGTCGATCACCGGCCACGTCTACACGCCGGCTTACGTTCTGACTTCGGCCAAGCACTTCGCCAAGCTGCCGAAAGACGTGCAGGCGGCCCTTGAGAAATGCGGAGCGGAAACGCAGGACTTCGTTTACGACACGGCGGCCCAGTTGGAAGTCGATCTGCTGAAGGTGATCAAAGACGCCGGCGTTGAGGTCAATGAAGCGGACAAAGCGGCCTTCATCGCAGCTTCAAAGCCGATCTATGATGAGTTCTCGAAGAGCTATTCGGGCGGTCAGGCACTAGTCGACCAGGTGCAGACCCTGGCAAAGGGCTCGTAGGACAGATCAACGGATCTGGATCGTGGGGGGCCGTAGTGCCTCCCGCGATCTTTAACTAGAACCAAGCTTTACCCCATGCCCGGTTTCACGCCCGAGCGTCGTCAGGAGCGTGTGATGATCTCGGCTCTTAAGCAGCGGCTTGAGAAAACCCTCGAATGGGTGATCATCATCTTGATGATTACCCTAACCATCGTCGTCATCGTGGCGGTCATATTCCGCCTCATGGGGGATTCGTTATCCTGGTATGACGAGGTCGCTGCGATCCAATTGTCGTGGATCACCTACTACGGTAGCGCGTTGGCGGCTCTGAAACGCCGGCACATCGGTTTCGATTCGGTGCTGTTGGCGATCCCCATGCCAATGCGGATGGTGGCGCTCGTGTTCTCGGAGCTAATCGTCATCGGTTTCTTCGTACTGCTGGCTGTCACGGGTATGCAAGTCATCGAGGTTTTGGAAGGTGACATGCTCGTGTCACTGACCTGGGTGCCGGTGCAGTTCACGCAATCGGTCATTCCCATCGGCGCGGCGTTATTCATCATTTGCGAGCTCATTTCGCTGCCCGAATACTGGCGGATGACGGCCAGCGGTAAATCCTTGGAGCACGCCGAGATCGAGGAAGAAGTCGAGACTGAATTGAAGAAAGCGGAGGCGCGTTGAGCGATGTTGATGCTCGCGATTTTTCTGGCGCTTCTGGCAATGATCTGTCTCAACATGCCGATCGCCGTGGCGCTTGCTGTGTCGGGGGTGATTGGTCTTCTGGCCACCGAGGGCTTGGACAGCCTGCCGACGGTGGCGCTGGATATGTACGATGGCTCCACGAAGTTTTCTTTGATCGCGATACCCATGTTTGTGCTCGCCGGTGCCATTATGAATGCGGGCGGCGTTACCGACCGCTTGATCAATTTCGTATCGGCATTGATTGGCTTCGTGCGTGGCGGTCTCGCCATGGTCAATATCGGTGTGTCGCTGTTCTTTGCGGAGATCTCCGGGTCGGCTGTTGCCGATGTCGCTGCGTTGGGTTCCGTTCTCATTCCGCAGATGAAGAAACGAGGCTACTCCGCGCCTTTCGCGGCGGCGGTGACGTCGTCCTCCGCCTCGTTGGCAATCATCATTCCGCCGTCGATTCCGATGATTCTTTATGGCACCTCGGCGAATGCTTCAGTCGAGCAGCTTTTTGTCGCTGGCTTCGTGCCCGGCTTCCTGGGTGCGATGGGATTAATGGGTGTCGCTTACCTTTTTGCCCTGCGCTACAACCTGCCGGTTGAGGAAGCTTTCAATGTACCGAAGCTGCGTGCGACGTTCATTGACGCGTTGCCAGCCTTCAGCCTGCCGGTCATCATTCTGGGCGGAATTTTTGGAGGTTTCGTCACGGCAACGGAGGCTGCCGGTCTGGCCGTGATCGCCGCGATTCTGGTCGGGCTGTGGTATAGCGAAATGGACTTCAAGCATCTGAAGCGCGCGATGCTGGACGGCGGGATGCAGACTGCGGTGGTGATGCTGCTGGTCGCTGCGTCGGTGTTGATGGGCGGGTTCCTGACGCGGGCTCAAGTGCCCCAGCAGCTGGCGCAAGGGATCTTGGATCTGACTTCGAACAAGTACCTGATCCTGCTGATCTTGAACTTTTTCTTCCTTGTCATTGGGTTCTTTTTGCACTCCGCGGCGGCGATCATACTGGTTGTGCCGATTGTGATCCCGTTGATCAATGCAGCGGGTATCGATCCGGTCCACTTCGGCATCGTCTTGACTTTGAACCTGGCCATCGGACAGCAGACGCCGCCGGTCGCAAGCGTTCTGATCACATCGTGTGCCGTTGCCCGCGCTAATATCTGGGAAGTTTCCAAGATCAACGTCTACTTCGTTGCCGTCCTGTTGGTCGTGCTGATCATCTGTACCTATATTCCGATCGTTCCCATGTTCCTGGTTGAATACCTGTACCGCTAGGAGAGGAACGATCACTGGGCTGGTGGGATCTGCGCTCGCCAGACTCACATCGGTCAACCGGACACTTGGGCCAGAGTTGGGACTACCGGCAATGGCTAGCCATGCTCACTATCGATCGGTGCCGCACCGAAGAGCAGTGTGAGGGCGACATGACCAACAATAGTGACTTGACGATTCCGACTTTTGAAGATGTCGTCGCGGCGCATCGGCGTATAGCCCCTTACATCCACCGAACGCCGGTTCTGACATCCAGCTACCTGGATGAGCTCACCGGCGCGCAACTGTTCTTCAAGTGTGAAAACTTCCAGAAGGCCGGTGCCTTCAAGGCGCGCGGCGCGTCAAACGCGGTGTTCGGGTTGAGCCAAGAGCGCGCGGCAAAGGGCGTTGCAACGCATTCTTCGGGCAACCACGCGCTGTCACTTGCTTATGCGGCAGGCCGGCGCGGCATTCCCTGTACAGTCGTCATGCCCCATACGGCCCCGCAGGCCAAGAAAGATGCCGTGTGCGGGTACGGTGGGAAGATCGTCACGAGCGAACCGTCCATATCATCGCGTGAAACGATCTTGGCAGAAGTCTTGGCGGAAGGCGGAGCCGAATTCGTTCATCCCTATAACGATCCACGCGTGATCGCGGGACAGGCCACGTGTTCGCGTGAAATCAACGAGCAGGTTGATTTGCTCGACGCGGTGATCGCTCCAATCGGCGGTGGCGGAATGATCTCGGGCACCTGCCTGACGCTGTCCAACCTCGCGCCGAAGGTCAAGATCTACGCGGCGGAGCCGAACAACGCGGACGACGCTTGTCGCTCATTCAAGGCCGGATACATCATTGCCGATGATGCTCCGCAGACCGTGGCCGATGGGCTGAAGGTGCCGCTTAAGGAGCTAACCTGGCACTTCGTGTCCAACTACGTCACGGATATCTTGACCGCGACCGAAGACGAAATCATCGCCGCAATGAAACTCACCTGGCAGCGGATGAAGATCGTCATCGAACCAAGTTGTGCCGTTCCGTTGGCGACCATCCTGAAGAACCGCGAAGTTTTTGCAGATCAGCGTGTCGGCGTGATTTTGACCGGCGGCAATGTCGATTTGGATAATCTTCCTTGGATTAAGGGCTGAGGAGAAACCGTCGTGAACACCTCATTCGAGAACCTTGAGGTGGGCTATGACAGCCCCGCTGTTCCCGGAATGGATGCGGCCGATGTTCAAACGCCTTGTCTCGTGGTCGACCTTGATGCGCTGGAGCGCAACATCGCGAGGATGCAGGCATTCGCGGATGAGATGGGCGTGCGGTTACGTGTTCACGGTAAGATGCACAAGTGCGCAGAACTTGCCCTCAAGCAGATCGCGGCGGGCGCTTGCGGCATCTGCTGTCAGAAAGTCAGCGAAGCGGAATCGTTTGTCCGCGCCGGCATCAAAGATGTGCTGATATCAAATCAGGTTTGTGAAGCCGCCAAGGTCGACCGCTTGGCAAAGCTGGCGGGAACGGCCCGAATGATCGTCTGTGTTGATGAGGCTGCCAATATCGCAGACCTTTCGACAGCCGCGCAAAAACGAGGTTCGACGATTGAGGTCCTGGTGGAGATCGACTGCGGTGCTGGACGCTGCGGTGTGCGCTATGGTCAACCGGTCGTTGATCTCGCCAAGGCCATTGAAGAGGCAGCTTGTCTGACGTTCTCGGGCCTTCAGGGCTATCAGGGGCCCGCACAACACATTTACGGATATGAGGAACGTAAAGCCACGATCGGCGAGGCGATCCGGCAAGTGCGGAAGACAGTCGAGCTGCTGAAAGGCGAAGGGCTCGAATGCGCGATCGTTGGGGGCGGTGGTACGGGATCATACTACTTCGAAGGCAAGTCCGGCGTTTACAACGAATTGCAGTGCGGTTCATACGCATTCATGGATGCGGAATACCAGCGCGTGAAAGGTGAAGACGGAAGGTTCATTTCAGAATTCGAGAATGCGCTTTTTATTCTCACGTCGGTGATGAGCCACGCCAAGCCGGACAAGGCGGTTTGTGATGCGGGTCTCAAGGTGTTGTCGGTCGACAGCGGTCTGCCGGTCATATTCGGGCGAAATGACGTCACGTACGTCAAATGCTCGGATGAACATGGGGAGATCGCGGATCCGGATGGCGTCTTGCGGATTAACGACAAGCTGAAGCTCATCCCAGGGCATATCGATCCCACATGCAATTTGCACGACTGGTATGTCTGCGTGCGCGAAGGCAAGGTGGAAATGCTGTGGTCCGTGACGGCACGTGGTAAAGCTTACTGACCGACTGTCGTGCGAACTGGTCGCCCTCGAAAGGTTGATCGAAGCATTCTATTGGCGAAATGCAAATCCACCACGGGTCGCGTTGGAACGCGAGTTCCGCAATGCGTCATCGAGTTCCGTCACGTTGGCTGGCATTGTCACGTTTACTCGTGTGCAGCGCTTCAAATCAGCTGGTGCCGCCCAACGATTTCTCTCAACCCACGCCGCTATCTACAACACTTTCAACGTCCAGCGTCATCTGATCTCACGCAGAACAATGCGACAGTTCCGAGCGGCAGCCATGGACAGGTGGGATGCCATGACTGCTGCGGCGTGAAACATGGCGACGCCGTGCATTTTCGCGCAGTGCACGCGTAAACGTGACAATGCCCTCCCGATTGTTGAGCGGTACAGACCGTTCTTGATTGCAAGTCGGCGTCAATCGATGGCGGCAGAAAGGTGCTGGATCACAAAAGAAAATGTGAACTGTAAAATTGAACTTACGGACCATCTGAAACTCGTGACGCTCGTACCGGGGACATTGAAAAATTCAATAGGAGGTATCGGCATGCAGAAAATGCTCATAGGCGCGTTCGCGGCTCTCGTTCTGGTTTCACCAACCGCGAATGCAGCCAACATTGTGGAAACAGCTAAGGGTGCCGGTGTGTTCAATACGCTGCTGACCGCCGCTACGGCTGCTGGCCTTGCAACACCACTTGCTGAAAGCGGCCCTCTTACCGTCTTCGCGCCGACAGATGAAGCCTTCAGCAAATTGCCGGAGGGCACCGTTGAGTCCTTACTGAAGCCCGAAAACAAAGA
>Ga0209013_10004477_pt1 | contig 12249 bp, 13 predicted proteins | sample Cruoilmetagenom2_FD_187291 | JGI IMG/M metagenome (GOLD analysis project Ga0209013, IMG submission 187291) | Oil polluted marine microbial communities from Coal Oil Point, Santa Barbara, California, USA - Sample 2 (SPAdes) (version 2) | ecosystem: Environmental > Aquatic > Marine > Oil seeps ...
TGAGGGCAGGGCAGCAGTTTTAAAAACCTTTCATGAAAGGGGGCATATTGCCGCCATTGAGGAAATGTTTAAGATGAATGAGAAGTATGGGAATGACTGTCTTATGACTGCTAGCCTAAAAGCGGAAAGATATATAAAACTGGGAAAACACGACAAAGCAATGGATTGCCTAGAAAAAAATTATGAAAAGCGGGATATGAGCATGACCTATATCGCAACAAATAAGTATTTTAATGATCACTTAAAAGATAATCCAAGGTATATTGAATTGCTTAGGAAAATGAATTTACCGATCGATGATAATCAATAAATTACAATAAATATCCTCTTCTGAATCAGAATTTATTTTGTACCTTTATAAGTGTGTAATACGTGTTCTGTAAAATATCAATTTTTCTTAGAAATTGATAAGAACAGGGATATATCATAAATGCAGGTAAGCATTGTCTAAAGTAACCATTTCATTAAAAATTATCTTCAATTAATGAAAAAAAAATCGTAATACTAAAAAATCTAAACCATGGAAAGAAAGCAAAAAATTATCCAAGTTTATGCGGTTATTGTATGTGTAATCGCAGTTATCACTATCCTTATTTCCTTATCAGGCTTAGTATCAGCTTATATAGATAAAAGCGACCCATTAGCTGTAACTGTTTATTCCGGTAAGGACACACCAAGTTTGTCATCTTTCGAAAATTTTAAAATGGATATTCTGAAGTCTACTCAAAAGGATCAAGCCTACATCCCGGATGATCAAACATTACACAAAATGTTTGAAGAAGCTAAACTGGATAAAATTAAGACAGTTGAGCACAGAACGCAGAGAGATATAATTGTAAGTGGTATGATCATGGTAATAGCCATTATATTATTTGGTTCACACTGGTGGTTAATGAAAAAAATGAAAGTTGTAGAAGTCAAAAAGTAAATAGCTCGCAACTATTTTGTGATTGTAAAATAGATAAGTAAAATATTGAACAAAGTAAATATCCTTTATTGGTTACCACGGGGCATTTGTATTCTGGCTATACTTTTTATTAGTTTATTCGCTTTAGATGCTTTTCAACCCGACCTTACCATTTGGCAACAAATTGGAGATTTCCTTATGCATCTTATTCCTTCATTTATTTTAACGGCTTTACTTCTTATCGCATGGAAATGGGAATATATTGGTGGAATAATCTTTACGATAATTGGTCTTGGTTTAAGTCCACTTGTTTTTAATCACAATTATCAAATGAACCATTCTATATGGATGAGTCTTGGTATAATTTTAACTATTACAATTCCTTTTGTCCTTGTGGGAGTTCTTTTTATTGTAAGTCATTTTCACAAGTTGAAGCGTAACAAATAATACTTATCCCGGTAATAAATACGACATATATCTCAGATATTAATATTTAACTTTGTCCAAATTATTTTATTATTATGGGTAAAAAAGTTCTAATTCTAGGTGGTGGTTTTGCAGGAGTCGAAGCGGCTATTTTTTTAAGAAAAGAAAAATTTGACGTTACACTGATCAGTAACAGAGATTATTTATATGTTTATCCCACTTCTATTTGGATTCCTGTTAAAAAAATTAAGTTTGATGATGTTTGTATACCAATGAAATCTTTAGCAAAAGCACACGGATTTACATGGATCAAGGATGAAATTACCGAAATAAAAGCAAAGGAAGGTATCGTTATCTGCAAAAATGAAAAATTCTCAGGTTATGATCATCTTATTATTGCTCTAGGTGCCGGAAAACGTAAATATAAAGGAAATGAAAACTTCCTATCCATTTGCGGAGCTCCTTCAGAAGCACAACAATTAAGAGATAATTTAGATAAACTAATTAAAAAAGGAAGTGGAACAATAGCCATGGGATTTGGAGGAAATCCATTGGATAAAAGCGCCGTAAGAGGTGGCCCTGCGTTTGAACTCTTATTCAATGTAAATAATTATTTGAAAAAACATCATAAACGCAATAAATTTAAATTGGTGTTCTTTTCTCCTGTACAAAATCCCGGAGCTAAAATGGGTAAAAAAGCCCCTGAATTTATGGATGCTTACTACCATAGATTAAAAATTGACAAACATGTAGGTAAACCAATCAAACAATTTGTGTCAGACGGTATTGAATTTACAGATGATACAAAATTACACAGCGACTATACCATGTATATTCCAGCTTTACAAGGTCATGATATTTTTTATAAGGCTTCAGATCTGCCATTGAGCGAGGCCGGGTTTATTAAGATTGATGACTATCAGGAAGTTCAATTTGAAAAAGGTGAAAAATTAAGTAAAACTCAAATTTATGCAGTTGGAGATTCATCGGCATTAGAAGGACCAGGGTGGAAAGCCAAGCAAGGTCATATTGCAGAAGTAATGGCAAGAAATCTGGCTTTTAATATTGCTGAAAAAGAAAAAGGAAGTGACAAAAGAAAGGGTTACAGAGAGCATTTAAATATTCTTTGTGTGATGGACAGCGGTGATGGAGCTGCATTTATCTATCGGAATCATGAAAAAGAAGTAATATTTCCTCTCCCGATAATTGGACACTGGATGAAAAAAGGCTGGGGCTGGTATTTTAAAAATTCTAAATTGAATAAAATTCCGAGACTCCCCGGAATGTGACCTTATAGTTTATTTTCTCGCAGATCTCGCTGATAAATTAAAATAATCTGCGGGATCTGCGAGAAATATTTATATCCAATCTGCAAACTACATTCCTCGTTCTTTTTGAATGTGTTCATAAGCTTTTTGAACTTGTCGGAATTTTTCTTCGGCACCTTTGATATGCTCTTCGCCCAATCCTCGAAGTTTATCAGGGTGGTATTTTTTAACCATTTTACGGTAAGCCTTTTTTACTTCTGTATCACTAACACTTTTTTCAATTTCCAATATCTTATATGAACTATTCACTTCATTATAAAACATAGCCCTGATCGAATTAAAATCATAATGATTGATATGTAAATATCCGGCAATGGTATTTATTTTGTTCATTTCAACTTCGGTAACCATACCATCTGCTTTAGCTACACCAAATAAAAAGTGGAGTAATTGTAAACGAGCTGCATGGTTCATATGCTGGTTTATTTGCAAACAGACCTGTCGTGTTGAAATATTTTTATTAGCTATTATTCCTTTAAATAGTTTGAAAGCATGATTGGCTCTTTCTTTTCCATACATACCGGTAAATGCCTGACGCACAAATTCTAATTCACGTCTGTCAACATTACCATCAGATTTAATAACTATGGCAGCTAACACCAGTAAACTCACCTCAAAATCACCCGATCTTGTAGTTCTTGTTCCAGCTACCTTTTGATAATCTAAAATGTCACTACCCGAAAAACCATCTACAAAACTTCCCAGAACATATCCTAAAATACCGCCTATCGGCCCGCCAAAGGTCCAACCTAATCCTGCACCTAACCATTTTGAAAAATTCGCCATCTCTGTAAATAAAAAAATAAGTTGCAAATATACGTTTATTTAGAGATTGATTAATTAAAACAATAGTTATTTCGAATGTATAGAAAATGGCTTATTCATAGAATGGTATAATGCTATAATGACAGAATGTGTAAGTGAAAATTATACTGTATAATTTTCTGATTTGAAGATTTGAAAATATGATAATCTACAAAATGAACTTATTGAAAACTAATTAGCAAAATCAATTATAGCTTCCTGAATTTTTACCAGCATAAGAGTAACTCAAATTTGAAAGATTGAACAAGCAGAATTTTCTTAATAATAATATCATTTCATTGCTTATCTTTGCAATCTAAAATTTAACTAAAAAATTTAAAAATATGTATCCGGAAGAATTAGTAAAACCAATGCGTCAAGAATTAGTAAATGCAGGTTTTGAAGAATTGCACAATGCACAAGACGTTCAACGCGCCCTAGAAAAAGAAGGAACAACTTTGATAGTTGTAAATTCAGTTTGTGGCTGTGCTGCAGGTACTGCCCGACCAGGCGCAATTGCTTCGCTACAATTAGATAAGACTCCAAATAACCTATCTACTGTATTTGCAGGAGTTGATATCGAATCTACATCAAAAGCAAGAGAAATGATGATCCCATTTCCTCCATCTTCTCCATCTATTGCCTTATTTAAAGACGGACAATTGGTTCATATGTTAGAACGTCATCATATTGAAGGAAGGTCCGCTGAAATGATCGCAGCGAATCTAGCAGGAGCTTACGAGGAGTTTTGTTAAAATATACTCATAAGAGACTATTTTCATAATGGATATTAGTCATCTTATGAGTTGTATAAAATAAAAACAGATGAAATTATTTTTTATTTTTCTAGCTTTTTTGGTAATCGATTGCAGTACAGCTGATGATATTGTTGGTCAAGAGGTTGAAAAAAATGCTTTAGATGAATTAAAAAAAGAAATAAAGGCCTTAGCTGATGAATCGGGATGCTCCGAAGAATTTACTTGTTATAGTATTGGTTTTGGCACTAAACCCTGCGGAGGACATTGGGAATATCTAGTGTATTCAAGTTCTATTGATGTTGTTGATCTTTTAACTAAAATTCAAGCTTATAATGAGTTAGAAAAAAAATACAATACAAAATACAGCATTATGTCCGATTGTTTTTTAGTGATGCCTCCAAGTAAAACCATATGCGAAAATGGTGAATGTAAAGCTATCTATATCTAGTCAAAAAAATATTTTCAAAAATAATACATCAAGCCTCTGTTTCTGCAGAGGTTTTTTTATTTTGCAACATGAATAAAAAAGAAATTATTGAACAAACCGTTGAATTTGTAAAATCTACACTACAAGGTGCCGAAGGAGGACATGATTGGTTTCATATAGAACGTGTCTGGAAAAATGCTAAGCTCATTGCTTCCAAAGAAAATGTTGATCTGTTTATAGTTGAGCTTGGTGCTTTATTACACGATATAGCCGATGCGAAATTCTTCGATGGTGATGAAAGTATCGGACCTAAAAAAGCGAGAAAATTTTTAGAAAGTTTGCTTGTTCAAGAGTCTGCCATCCAACACATTGAAAATATCATTAAAAATATTTCCTTTAAAAATAGTTTGGAAGCGAACTCCGCAAAATTCCATTCAATTGAATTAGATGTTATTCAGGATGCGGACCGATTGGATGCACTGGGAGCCATTGGAATAGCCCGGGCTTTCAATTACGGCGGATTTAAAAATCGGGAATTGTACAATCCTGAAATTCTACCTGTGAAAAATATGAATAAAGAAGCCTATAAAAAAAGTTCCTCTCCAACCATCAATCACTTTTATGAAAAATTATTGCTTTTGAAGGGTAAATTAAACACTGATACTGGAAAATTACTGGCAACAAAGAGGCATAATTTTATGGAACAGTATTTAGATCAATTCTATAAGGAATGGGAAGGAAGATCCTAAATTTTACAATACAATTATAAGCTAATAAATTGTTATTTTAAATCAAAAATCCGGTTTTCTTTTTTCTAAAAAAGCTGTTGTTCCTTCCTCAAAATCATCAGTACCAAAACACTCACCAAATTGCTCAACCTCTACATCAAAACCATTAACACCTTCTTTGAAATTGGCGTTTACGGCCTTAATTGCTGAACTTATGGCGGTAGATGAATTTCGAGCTATTTTTGTTGCCAGTTTTTCACAAAATGGAAGCAATTCATCCTGATCAACAACATGGTTGACCAAACCATTTTTCAGGGCATCATCAGCTGTAATCATCCCTGCGGTCATGATCATTTCCATGGCCTTTCCTTTGCCAACTAGTTGTGGTAAACGTTGAGTCCCACCGTAACCCGGAATTACACCCAATGATACTTCAGGTAATCCCATTTTAGCATTCTCGCTTGCCACTCTAAAATGACATGCCATGGCTAATTCCAGACCTCCTCCTAATGCAAATCCATTAACTGCAGCAATTACCGGTATAGATAAATTTTCAATAAAATCGAACAGGATTTCCTGACCATGTTTCGCTAATTCGGCTCCCTGAGAAACATCAAAATCAGCAAATTCTGAGATATCAGCTCCCGCAACAAATGCCTTATCACCATTACCTGTTAAAATGATAACTCTAATATGATCATCTGATTCCAATTCTGTAAAGGTACTATGCAACTCTGAAATTGTCTCTTTATTTAAAGCATTTAATTTTTTTGGGCGATTGATTATGATCTCTGCAATTTTATCATTCTTTTCAACCAATATATTATTATATTTCATGGGTCTATTTTTGAAAATATTCATTGATTACTCTTTAGGCAAAGTTACGGTAAAAATTGTTCCTTCATTAACTTTCGATTTAAAAGTGATCGTACCATTATATGCCTCAACTATATTCCTAACCATTGGTAATCCAAGTCCCATTCCACTCGATTTTGTAGTGAATTTTGGTTCAAATACTTTGGATACATCTTCTTCTTGAATTCCACTGCCATTATCTTCAACTTCTATGATCACTTCTTTATTATTTTCATGAACTCTAACATCAATTCTTGAATTTGCATTGTTCTTTAAAGCGTGAATTGCATTTGTAATTAAATTAGTGACTACCCTTGTGAGTTGTATCTTGTCCAGTTTTGTTATAATTTCGTCCTTTTCAGGATGATAATAAATAAACGGTTCATGAAAAATATCTAATCCTTTTTTAACTTCTTCTACAACATTTAATTCTTCCTTATTTTGATTTGGCATTTGTGCAAAATTTGAAAAGGCTGAAGCGATAGAACTCATTGTATCAATTTGCTGAATTAATGACTCACTATATTCATGTAATTTTTGCTTTATTTCTGGATCAGCGGGATCAAAATTATGCTCAAAACTTTGTACCGTCAATCTCATCGGTGTCAATGGGTTTTTAATTTCATGTGCCACCTGTCTGGCCATTTCACGCCAGGCTTGTTTTCGTTCAATTTGAGCCAATTTAACTGCACTATCTTCAATTTGATCGATCATACTATTGTATGAATCAACCAAATTATGTATTTCCTGGCTGGCATCATCTAATATTATCTTTTCATTGGTTTTATCCATGGCGGTTTGCCTTATTTTTTCACTCACATTTTCTAAGGACTTGGTGATGTATTTGGATAAAAAGTAGGCTATTGTAACTGCAATAAGTAAAATCAACAAATAAACTAGGGATAAGCGCTTTAAAAATTCTTTTAATTCTTCATCCTGAAATGTGTTATCTTGTAAATAGGGTACACCAATAATTCCTATCGGTTTTGAATTTGCATTTATTAAATAGGTAAAAGAAGATTTAAACTTATTACCACCCGCAGAGGTTTTAGGTAAAACCAATCTATGATCCGAACTCTCGCTAATTTTATCTATGATATTTTTGGAAAGATTAGCGTTTACTGTATCATAGGTATATTTAACATGTGAACTACGTAGAAGTTTCCCCTTAAGATCATAAATATTAATGTCAAGATTATGAATATCAGAAATTTCATTTAATTTCTTATCTAATATTCTTGGCAAAAATTTCGTTTCCAATGTATGAATAGTATCTCTATTCAATTCATATGTTATGGCCGATTTTATCGCCTCCTCTTTACGTTCCAATCGCTTGTTGTGATAATCTTCTGCCTGCTCATTATATTGATAAATAGTAATAGCTGCTATCAAAACCGACGCGATAACCACTAAAAATATCATGGCAATAAAAATACGTGTGCGCAACGAAAAGTTATTATTCTTCATTTCAAATTTTATAACAATTAATTAAATCAACTACTTCAAAATACTTTGTATAAAAATAGGAATATTTTCAATAGAATTTTCATCTAAATATTTTACAAAGGCCGAACCTATTATTGCCCCTTTTGCTTTTTTGGTAGCTTGCAAAAAAGTTTCTTTATTAGAGATCCCAAAACCAACAATTTGTGGAGTTTTTAAATTCATTTTTTCAATTTTACTAAAATAATTTTTTTGATCATCTCCGAAAGTATTTATGGCTCCGGTTGTGCTTGCTGAACTAACCATGTATATAAAACCTTTGGAAATTGAATCAATAATTAGTATTCTTTCTTTTGAAGTTTGAGGTGTAATTAAAAATACATTGATCAAATTGTATTTTTCAAAAATCGTTTGATACTCTTTTTGATAAACATCAACTGGTAAATCGGGTATAATCAATCCATCAATACCAATCTCGGCACACTTTTTACAAAAATCCTCAACTCCATATTGTAAGATCGGATTAAAATAACCCATAATTAACAATGGAATATCTACCCCTTTCCTACCCGAAGGAAGGCCTTTTCGAATATTTTCAAGTTGTGAAAATAAAATCTTGGTGGTCATTCCATTTTGCAAAGCTTGAGTACTACTTGCTTGGATCGTAGGGCCGTCAGCTAAAGGATCTGAAAAAGGTAATCCAATTTCAATCATATCTACACCTGATTCTTCCAATTTTTCAATAATGGATTCTGTGTCATTCAAATTAGGATAACCAGCAGTGAAATAAATAGATAAAAGTTTACCCGACTTATCTGAAGACTTGTTATTCTCTTGTAGCTTTTTATTAATTCTATTCATTTCACAAGTTAAAATAGTTGATATACGTATCCAAATCTTTGTCGCCTCTTCCAGATAAATTCACAACAATAATATCATTTTTATCAAACGTTTTTTTACGAAGAGCTGCCAAGGCATGTGCCGATTCAATGGCCGGAATAATACCTTCTGATTTACATAATTCCAGGCCTGCCTGCATCGCTTCATCATCAGTTGCATTTAAAAATTCTGCTCTTCCAGATTGATATAAATATGCATGTTGCGGACCAACACCCGGATAATCTAATCCCGCCGAAATAGAATAAGGTTCAGTTATTTGCCCATCATCACTTTGCATCAATAAGGTTTTGCTACCATGAATAATACCTCGCTTACCCAAAACACTGGTTGCAGCTGATTCACCAGAATCAATTCCTTTGCCTGCAGCTTCAACAGCGATCAGTTTTACACTTTCATCATCCAAATAATGATAAAATGCTCCTGCCGCATTACTTCCTCCACCAACGCAAGCGATGATATAGTCAGGGTTCTCCCGACCTTCATGCTCTTTTAACTGCCATTTTATTTCTTCAGATATTACCGACTGAAATCTGGCTACCATATCAGGATAAGGGTGAAATCCCACCACAGACCCAATGATATAATATATCTCAACAGGGTTGTTTATCCAGGCTCTTATGGCTTCATTTGTAGCATCCTTTAATGTTTTACTCCCTGAAGTTGCAGGTACAACTGTTGCCCCCAGCATTTTCATTCGGGCCACGTTTGGAGCTTGTCTTGCTATATCAATCTCACCCATATAAACCGTACATTCAACTCCTGCCAAAGCACAAACAGTAGCCGTTGCTACACCGTGCTGACCTGCACCGGTCTCAGCTATTATTCGTTTTTTACCCAATCGTTTTGCCAATAAGATCTGACCAATAGTATTGTTTATTTTATGTGCGCCGGTATGATTGAGATCTTCTCTTTTTAAATAAATTTTTGTTTGGTATTTGTCAGATAATCTTTTTGCAAAATACAAAGGAGATGGTCTGCCAACATAATCCTTTAATAAGGATTGAAATTCCTTTTTAAAAGAATCCTCATTCATTATTTCCACATACCTGTTTTGCAATTCTTCTACGTTTGGATACAACATTTCAGGTACGAAAGAACCTCCAAATTCTCCATAGTAACCTTTATTATCTGCGTGATAGGATTTTTTCATTTTTTTTGTTTTAATAAACGAATAAACATTTTTAATTCGTCAATTTTTTTTAACCCTGGTTCAATTTCAAATTTACTATTCACATCAATGGCATAACAATACCTCGATGCATCCGATGTCAAAAATGCTTTTAAACTATCCATCTCATCTAATCCAATACCACCACTTAAAAAAAATGGCTTCTTGGAAGGATATTGCTGTAAGATCTTCCAATCAAAAGTTATACCATTTCCTCCTCTTTCCTTCCCTTTGGTGTCAAATAAAAAATAATCACAAACTTCTTCATAAGGCTGTAATGATTTGAAATTAAAACTATGATCCACCGAAAGAACCTTAATAATTTCTAATGCCTTTATTGCTTTAAATTTTTGTTTTAATTCTTGGCAATATGCAACACTTTCTTCTCCGTGTAACTGAATCGCACTTAACTGATACTTTATTACGGTATTAAAAATTTCTCCAACCGTCGCATTAACAAAAACTCCCGTTTTTTTAATTTTTTCTTGCAATTCTGGTATGTCTTCGGTAAAATATCGTTTCGACCCTTTAAAAAATATAAACCCAAGATAATCGGGTTGCAAGATTGCAACATCCTTTATATTATCCTGATATTTCATACCACATATTTTGAGTTTCATTTTCTTAATTCTTTTAAAAATTGCATTGCTGCTATACCGGGATCTCCTGTCTTCATAAAATTCTCTCCAATTAAGAACCCTTGATAACCAAATTGTTTTAAGTCTTGAATTGCCTCAATAGAGCTAATTCCACTTTCGGAAATTTTAACTTTATCGAAAGGAATTAAATCAGAAAGACCTTTGCTCGTTTCTAAACTAAGTTCAAAAGTTTTTAAATTGCGATTATTTACTCCTACCATATCGATATTCTTAAGATCCGATTTATACAAGTCCTCTTTACTATGAATTTCTAAAAGTACTTCCATTTCTAACTGATGAGCTAAATTCGAAAAATTGATAATTTCCTGTTCAGTTAATATGGATGCAATTAGTAAAATTGCATCTGCACCAAAAGATCTTGCTTCATAAATTTGATAGGTGTCAATAATAAATTCTTTTCTTAAAATTGGCAAATCAATTGCAGTTCTCGCTTGCAATAAATCATCTATAGCACCACCAAAATATTTAGTGTCTGCCAAAACTGAAACTCCAGAAACCCCTGCTTTTTCATAGCCTTTAACAATATCAATTACGCTACTTGTATTATTGATAACCTGTTTTGAAGGTGATCTTCGTTTAAATTCAGCAATAATACCACTGCCGGTTTTGATACTTTCCGAAAGTGAAATCACATTTCTTGAAAACAAAGGTGACTTTTGCAAGAATTCTGCAGGCAAAACAATTTTTTTGGCCTTAACCTCTTTTCGTTTATCAATTACTATTTTATCCAGAATATTCATTATAAAAACATTTATTTAATGGTTAATATCCAGTAACTTCTTAAATGAATTAAATGCACTCTTACTTTCTAATGATTCTTTTGCCAATAGAAACCCTTCCCGATGACTGATATTGCTTGCAACCGAAACAGCCAATCCTGCATTTGCACAAATCACATTATTTTGCGCTTCGGTCCCATTCCCATTGAGAATATCTATAAAGATCCTGGCATTCTCCTTAACAGTTTTACCACCATATATATCCTGCTGCTTTATTCTGGAAATTCCCAACTCTGAGGGACTAAACATTTTATCCTCTTTATTGGTGATCATTTTGGTATCATTGGTTAGAGAAATTTCATCATAACCCGACAGATCGTGTAAAATAGCATAATTTTTATCTGTATTTTGATATAAATAACCATACATTCTAGCCAATTCTAAATTAAAAACACCAACAATTTGATTCTTTGGAAAAGAAGGATTTACCATAGGCCCCAGCATATTAAAAAATGTTTTCACACCTAATTCTTTTCTAATCGGTGCAACATTTTTCATTGCAGGATGAAAAAGTGGTGCGTGTAATATACATATTCCTGCCTTATCCATTGATTTTTCAAGTTGGTCTTGTTTATTGGTGAATTTTACTCCTAAGAATTCCAATACATTGGATGAACCGCAGGTAGATGAAACTCCATAATTACCATGTTTAGCCACTTTAACTCCGGCCCCGGCAGTAACAAAGGAGGCTAAGGTTGAAATATTGAAAGTGTCTTTTCCATCACCACCGGTACCACAAAGATCAATGGTGTTATAATCCGACAAATCAATGGATAAACAGAGTTCAAGTAGTGCTTCTTTAAATCCATCCAACTCATCTACAGAAACACTACGCATCATATAAACAGTTAAAAATGATGCTATTTGACTTGTATTATAATCTCCTTTAGAAATATTAACCAAAACTTTTTTAGCTTCTCTCTTGGTAATTTTTTCTTGGTTGATCAATCTATTTAAAATTTGTTTCATCTTAATTCTTTTCTTTCCAGATATTCACTCCAGACAGGTAATAATTGTTATTTTTTAATTCAATCAAAGGTTTCTCACTTTCTTCTCACAAGGCGGTC
>Ga0209013_10004479_pt1 | contig 12247 bp, 16 predicted proteins | sample Cruoilmetagenom2_FD_187291 | JGI IMG/M metagenome (GOLD analysis project Ga0209013, IMG submission 187291) | Oil polluted marine microbial communities from Coal Oil Point, Santa Barbara, California, USA - Sample 2 (SPAdes) (version 2) | ecosystem: Environmental > Aquatic > Marine > Oil seeps ...
GTGTGCGGCCTCCGGCGGCATATCTTCTGTGGAATATGCGAACGTCTCTCCGCGCAACATCTTTTGCAAAACCCAGGGAAACGCCTCTTGGGCATCAATTCCCTCCGGTCGCGACGGGCCTTCCGGCGGGCTGTGGAGATGGGTCACGGTCAAAAATCGTGGCGTTTCTTCCGCCCACTGCCAAAGAGCGGACAGATCCAGTCCGAGGCATTCGCAGATCCGGCGCTGAGCATCTTCAATAATGCCGTCTATCTGGTCGGTGGGCAGGTTGACAAAGCGCGCAGAAATTTCAGCCAGCAGCGCCTCGCATCGCAGTCGCTCTTCAAGAGCATGTCTCAGTTCTGCTTCAGTCTGTTCCAAACCATCACCATTTATTACCAGTACGGCATACTGTATTCTTCGATAGCCTATATTTTGAACATTGAATCTGATATGATACACTAATAGCAGGATTCTGTTTTTATTGTCAATTTTATTCACTCAAAACAATAAAGGGAATTATCATGCAAGCAACACAGGCAATCCACCAAAGAAAGAAGAAGGGGACGTTGGATAGATCAATAAAATTCTTGTGTAGATTGTAAATGATATTTCAATAATCAAAGAAGTAACTCAAGCACAAAAAATTCAGATTAAAAATCTCCTGCTTGACACCAGATACCTTGCAAGCACTTAAGTTCAAGCGATATTGAGATACACCCTGTCCCTTTCTTGGAACATCTTGCCAAAACCACAGGTTCAAGGATTTCAATTGCCAGTACATATATCCTATTTCTTACAAAATTGCAAAAAAAGGCAAACCTTGTAAAATGGGTTTACCCTTTTTTAAAACGATATCACACGTTTTTTAGGCCTCTGATATTTACATGTTCATAGCAGTTATTCAAGGTTTGAGTAACGGTATCGTAGTCCTAGACTCTCAAAAGCTTTAAAAGTTTTTGTATAAAGCAGCAGTTCATTTTAATAATTTACCAGGTAAATCTATGATTAAAAACTTACTATGTCAAAGTCACTTTTTATAGATCCTTGACATGCTGTTTCAAATTTCCTACGGTCCTTTTCATAAAAATAATTTTTATAAATTACTCAAGAAAGTGAATCACTCAGGAGGAGAAATATGATTAAAATATTACTGGTCACATCTGAAAGAGAGCCTTTTTCTGAATTTGCAAGGGTACTGAAACAAAAGGATGATATTGAACTAACCTGGACTGAAACCGGACAAGAGGCTTTGGAAGCAATATCAGATAATCCTGTTGATCTTGTCATCGTCAATGAAAACATCGGCGATATGACAGGGATTGAATTTATGAAAAAACTGCTTCCGATAAATCCGATGATCAATTCTGCTGCCGTCAGCCCCCTATCACCCGAAGAATTTCATGAGGCCAGTGAGGGACTTGGCGTGCTGGTGCAATTGCCTGTGGATCCGGGAAAATTTGAAGCAGAGGATCTGCTAAAACGATTAAAAAATCTGAAAGATTTCACAGCAGGCATTAAAATTGGCGTGCATTTAAACGAATAAGAAAAATCCTGTTTCTTTTTATAATAACTTTCGACATACGTTATGATGTTTCCTGAAAACAAAACGATTCCTTGATATATGGAGCATCACGTATGATCTTCTATTTATTTGAGGGATCGCTTTCGAATGAAACTTTGCAAAATGATTTTTATAAGCTATTGTATGATAACCGCTTGACAAAAAAGCAAGAGGTTGTATGTTACGAGCATAATCTCATAACAATTTTAAGAAGTTAACCCTGACTTTATACGAGACCATCGAAATTCAGCAACAGTCAAAATAATATCAAATTCGTATGTGATGAAATACCATAAAAGATGAAAGAAAATGATTCCCACAAAATACCCCAGCATGTGACAGATATCATCCTGCAGAGTATTTCTGACGGAGTATTCACTGTGGATCATAAGTGGCGTATCACCTCATTCAATCGTGCCGCAGAAATGATCACCGGTATCAAGTGCGATGAAGCATTGGGAAAATATTGCTGGGAGGTTTTTCGTTCCAACATGTGCGAAGCCGACTGTGCACTTCGCCGAACAATGAAGCAGGGTAAACCCTTTGCCGATACTTCAACCTATTTTATTAATAGCGATAAACGCCGTATTCCGGTTGTGGTCTCAACTTCGTTGCTTAAGGATAAAGACGGCACTGTGCTGGGCGGGGTTGAAACGTTTCGTGATATGAGCATCGTGGAGGAACTACGCAAAGAACTGGATGGTCGTTTTCAAATTGGTGATATGGTCAGCCGTAGCCAATCCATGCATAAAATATTTACAATCCTGCCGCAGGTGGCGGAAAGCGATAGTACGGTATTGATTCAAGGAGAAACGGGCACCGGTAAGGAGCTTCTTGCCCGGGCCATCCATGATTTAAGCCTCCGCCGCGACAAACCGTTTATCGCAATCAACTGCGGTGCCCTACCGGATACGTTGCTGGAATCCGAACTTTTCGGATATAAGGCCGGGGCTTTTACCAATGCGGTAAAAGACAAGCCCGGCAGTTTTGCCCTTGCCGAAGGCGGCACCATTTTTCTAGACGAAGTTGGAGATGTAAGTTCCGCATTTCAGGTGCGGCTGTTACGTGTGCTCGAGGAAGGGGAGTTTCAACCCCTTGGGGGTGTAAAAACAATCAAAGCGAATATCCGCATCATTGCGGCAGCCAACAAAAACCTTTCCGCTCTGGTTGAAAACGGTGAGTTCCGAGAGGATCTTTATTATCGCATTAATGTTATACGGCTCACACTCCCGCCCTTGCGAGACCGCAAAGAAGATATTCCGCTTCTTGTCCATCGGTTCATTGCCAGGATGAACAATATGCGCGGAAGAGCCGTAACCGGAATAAATAAAGAAGCGCTGGGGCTGCTCATGTCCCATGATTATCCCGGTAATATCAGAGAGTTGGGAAATATCATCGAACATGCCTTCGTGCTCTGTCCCAACGGAAATATTCTGCCGCCGCATTTGCCGGACGGTTTTATTTCTCAACCGCCGCCCTCAATCGATCATAACAACTTGGGAAATGAGCTAAAATCAGCTGAAGCCCGGGTGATTATTGATGCGCTTAAACAGAACAATTATAACCGGTTGGCAGCAGCTCACGATCTCGGGCTACACAAAAGCACGCTTTTTAGAAAAATAAAAAAACTCGGAATCAAGCTTCCTAAAATCGACGGACGTTCAGCACTTCATTAAGGTTGCAATATTGCGACTCCGCATCTGCACACAGTTGCACTTCTGCTACTCTTCTCATATTTTCTTCCCCCATGAAAACATTAATGGCTAATAATATCCCATTGTAATTTATATGTTTTTACTCGACAACAAATATTGCTGTTGTAATGGCATAGTGATTGCAGTTCCTTGTTGAACAGAAGGAGGCATCTTGAAATATGAAAATGGCCTTAACAGTTTGGGGAAACCGAATTTCACCGGTGTTTGATGCCGCACATATGCTGCTTGTAGTTGAAATCGAAAACACCGAGATAATAAACAAACGTTACGAACCATTTTATCCTGAATTGCCCACACGCCTGGCCGTCAGGCTGGCGGAAATGAATGTTGTAGTCCTTATTTGTGGCGCTATTTCGGAGATGCCTGCAAACATAATTGAGACAAACGGCATAAAGCTGATTCCATTTATTACGGGTGATGCCCATGAAGTCATTGATGCATACGTAAAAGACGTTCCATTCATGCCAACGTTTTTAATGCCCGGATGCAGTCATAAACGTCACAGGCACGCAGGAAGAGGGATAAAGCATGGCGCTCGTTTTGCTCATGGAAGGGAGGTGACGCATATGCCAAGAGGCGATGGAACAGGTCCCCAAGGCCAGGGATCGGGAGCCGGAAAAGGTCAAGGCGGGAGTAAATCCGGCAAAGGCCGCAAAGGATCCGGCACAAATTCCGGCCGTAGATCAGGAAGCGGCAAAGGTAGGGGACAGGGCCGAAGCAAAGGTGCCGGACAAGGCCGGAATCAAGGCGGTTCCCCGGGAAAACAAAATCAGTAAAGATACATTGCAAAAAGATAATTTTCTAATTTAACCATTTAACGTCTTAACTATTTAACAATCTCTTTCAAGATAAAAGGAGGTGAACATTATGCCAGGATTTGATCAAAGCGGTCCAATGGGAGCAGGCCCCATGAGCGGCGGACGAAGAGGTCTTTGCAATCCCGAAAATACCGGATACGGCACTCGATCTGCCGGGACGTTCGGTTTTGGAAGGGGCATGGGACTCGGCCGTGGTTTCAGGGGCGGTTTCAGATCTGGAATGGGTCGTGCATTTGGCAGGAGAGGCTGGAATCAGCCTTCATATTATCCAGCATACGCACAAAACCCGGAAGAGGAGCTGGGCATGCTGAAAGCAGAGGCGAATTCCGTAAAAAACAGTCTTGATATGATCAACCGAAGAATTGCTGAACTGGAAAAGTCTTCCGAATAAATCGATTCAGCTTAAAAGGCGGGGCTTGTCATCAAAGAAAACAGGCCCCCTTTTATCCTTTTTGTAAACAGAATTTGAAACGCTCAGTTTAGGTTTAAGTTTCATCAGATAAGGAGTATACCCATGCCGATATTTGAATATCTTTGTCTTGACTGCGGAAAAACCAGTGAAATCATTATCATAGGTTCAAGCGATTCGCCTCAATGCGGTTTTTGTAACAGTCATCACTTGAAAAAACTGATTTCAGCCCATTCATCCATGTCCGGACCCCTTAAAAACAGTATGCCCGGTTTGGGCGACACTTCATGCTGCGGATCTTCTCCAGGTGAAGCCGGCTGTGCCGGCCCTGGCAGCTGCTGTGGAAAGAATTGAATATGGAGTTAAAAAATGACTGAATCCAAAGATATGATTACGGTTCATGTGAATGTTGAAATTACTACTGTATCGCTGCAAACAATTGTTGAGAATGTAAAACATATTGCGGGCCGTGATGAAAAAGGCGTGTACCGTGTTGATACCGCAGATAAAGTGAGTGAAATGATTTCGCGGTTCCTTTTCGACAACGATTTTGAAAGTTATGTTAAAGATTTTGAAAACTATTGAAATTATTCATCAGTCATGTTCGACCCCTAATGATACCCGAAAAATTGCGGCCTTTGCAAAGGAAATAGGGCCGGATAGTATCCATCTCAATACAGAATGTAAAGACACCTCTGTGTATTATGCAGCCATAAACTCGAAGGACAAATGGAATGCTCACGTATGAATAGGAGAAAATAGATATGAAAATAGCCATCACATCTGCAGGCCCCACACTTGATGATCCGGTTGATCCGCGTTTTGGCCGGTGCGCCTATTTCGTTATTGTTAACACCATTGACATGAGTTTTGAGGCCTTTGATAACGAGAGTATCGCCTTGGGTGGAGGCGCCGGTATACAATCGGCCCAGTTTGTAGCATCCAAGGAAGTTGATGCCGTAATAACTGGTAACTGCGGACCCAAAGCGCTTCAAGCCCTTTCTGCTGCCAATATTGAGGTTTTTGTGGGTCAGTCCGGTACGGTCAGAGAAGTCGTCGAAAAATACAAAGGGGATGATATTAAGTCTACAGACGCGCCCAATGTTACCGATCACTATGGCATGGGAAGCGGCGCCGATATGAACCGAGGGATGAAAAAGGGTTGCGGCGGTGGTATGGGGATGGGCCGCGGAATGGGGATGGGTCGTGGAATGAACAGTTCAACATGGAACGTTTCAGGTCAGTCCGGCGCCACCATGTTATCAAAAGAAGAAAACTTGAAGCGCCTTAAAGATCAGGCAAATGAATTACGCCAGCAGATTGAAGACTTAGAATCAAGCATGAAGGTCTTGGAAGAAAAATAGAGACCGTGTTTACAAAATAAAAAACCCAAAAACGTTCGCAAAAACTTTTTGGACTAAAAACCGGAGGGTAATGATTGATGGCAAAAGGACATAAAAATCAACAGGATCAACAGCAGCAGGATATAGAAATAAAGGAAAGGCTGGGCCACATCAAGAACAAAATTCTGGTGATGAGCGGCAAAGGCGGCGTTGGGAAAAGCAGCATTGCAGCATATCTATCGGTGGCTTTGGCGAAAAAAGGGTATAGAGTGGGTCTCATGGATGTGGATCTTCACGGACCCAGTATCCCTCACATTCTGGGTCTCAAAGGAAATATCGGACCGGGTAGCATGGATGGAAAAGCCCGACCCGTCAAGTACATTCAAAATATGGACGTGATTTCCATTGAACCGCTTTTGGGAGAAAATAAGGATGCGGCAACGATCTGGAGAGGACCCCTTAAGATTGGCGTTATCAGACAGTTCATTGCAGATGTCGAGTGGTCGGATCTTGACTACATGATCATCGACTCGCCACCGGGTACCGGCGACGAGCCATTGACCGTAGCACAGACCATACCCGATGCAAAGGCCGTAATTGTGACAACTCCCCAGGAAATTTCACTTGCTGATGTTAGAAAATCCATCAATTTTTGCCGACAGGTCAAGATGGAAATCTTAGGTCTTGTGGAAAACATGAGCGGACTCAAATGTCCCCATTGCCGAAAGATGATTGACATATTCAAGACCCGTGGCGGGATGCTCACCGCAAAAAAGGAGGGGTTGAGATTATTGGGGTCACTCCCTTTTGAGCCAGAGGTGGTATCAATGGGGGACATGGGGGATATGGGTCTTCTGGACGACAGTAAGATTTTAATCACACAGGAATTCAATAAAATAGTAGATGAAATTATTAAATTTACACAAATTGAGACAAAGACGATTCCTGACCCGAAAAAGAAAATTCCGATCAGAAAAAAGCACTTTAAAGACACAAAGATACTCGTTGTGCCGGTATCAGAAGGAAAACTCTCATCCCATTTTGGTCACTGCAAACAATTCGCATTTATTGAGATTCAACACGGAAAAATAGCAAAAACAGAAATGCTTACCCCACCGCCCCACGAACCCGGAGTGCTCCCCCAATGGCTTAATGAGCAGGGAGCTGACATCGTTATCGCGGCTGGCATGGGAGAAAGGGCTCAACAGCTTCTGGAGGAAAAGGGAATTGAGGTGATTATCGGCGCTCCAATGGATTCCCCGGAATCCCTGACAAACCAGTATCTCTCTGGTACACTGGTGACGGGCGCCAATGTTTGTGATCATTAAATCGAATGTAAAGGGAAGAGCGAATGAGCAAAGATTTTGATGATTTTGTTGAAGGGTTGCAGGATCAAATTTTCAAAGAAACAAGAGAAGTCTATGGTGATATCGCGTTTCAAAGGTGGCTGAACCCATTGTATGTGGGTCGCATAGACGATCCCGATGGATACGGACGTGTAACAGGTTCATGCGGTGATACCATGGAAATTTTTTTGAAATTTGAAAATGGGAAAGTCAAAAATGCTTCATTTCAAACCGATGGTTGCGGATCCAGCACGGTGTGCGGGTCATTTGCAGCCGAGCAGTCTCTTGGAAAGAGCCCTGACAAGATTTTGAATATCACAGGAGAAGCTATCCTGGAAAAATTAGGGGGATTACCTGAAGAGGATGAGCACTGTGCTTTTTTATCTGCGGATGCCCTTCAAGAGGCCCTAAATGATTATATGATCAAACAGCAAAAGAAGCTAAAAGAGAAACTCCCTCAGAAAGATAAGAAATAATGAAAACATATCTTGATTGCCTTCCTTGTTTCCTAAATCAGGCGCTTCGTGCGGCAAGAATAGCAACAGATGATGAAAAAATGATAAAAACGATTTTAGATGAAGTCGGAATGATGCTGAAAAACATACCGCTTGATAGCTCTCCACCGGAAAGCGGAAGATTGATCTATCGTAAAGTCAAAGAAATTACAGGCAATTTAGATCCTTACAATAAAATAAAAAAAGAAAGCACACAAAAGGCCCTGTCATTGTACCCTTATTTAAAAAACCGGCTTGAAAAATCTAAAGACAGGCTTTTGACGGCAATTCGAATTGCAATTGCCGGAAACATAATCGACTTTGGCGCCAATTGGGATTTCGATATAGAAAATGAGACATATAAAGTCCTTGAGATGAATTTTGCCGTCTGTGACTACAATGGATTTAAAAACAAATTGGATAAAGCGCCTAAGATCTTGTATATTGGAGATAATGCCGGTGAATGTGTTTTTGACAGAATCTTAATAGAGGAAATAAAGAAGCCGGTAACATATGTCGTCAGGGGTGTGCCGATTATAAATGATGCCACATATGAAGACGCCGTTCAGGCTGGTATTGATGGGGTAGCGACCATATTGTCTTCCGGTACAGACGCTCCTGGAACGATTCTTGAAACGTGCAGTCCGGAATTTAAAGAAGTTTATAAAAATTCAGAATTCATTATCAGCAAAGGGCAAGGAAACTATGAAGCGCTTTCCAAAGAAAAACGTCCGATTTTTTTTCTGTTAAAGACAAAATGCAACGTCGTTGCCGATGATATCGGCGTTGATAACGGTGATATTGTATTGAAAGGAATTGATGATTATATTCCTTAAATCTTGCATGTCCAAATGCTAAAGGATGTAAATGGAGCAGTGTAAGCGTGTCACACATGAACGAAAACAAAACGTATCAACAGGAATCAAACCTTTGTCGGGAACCATCCGCGCATTATCTTGAGATGGCGACTCAAATGGATAAACGCCGGATCATAAAAGATCCGGATGGATATGGCAATAGAACCGGTGAATGTGGTGATACCGTTGAGATGTATTTGATTGTTCGGAAAAATCGTATCCATTCGGTCTCATTTATTACTGATGGCTGCATAAACACCCATGCCTGTGCAAATTGTGTTGCTTTTCTTGCTGAAGGAAAGAGCATAGCAGAAGCCTGGGAAATTACACCGGAAAAAGTCATCAATTTTCTGGAGACACTTCCGGAGGAAAACACCCATTGTGCTGAGTTGGCGGTGGGAACGTTCTATCTGGCTTTGGTCAATTTTCAGGAGTTCAAGCATGCGCCCTGGAAAAGATTGTATGGTAGACGGATATGATCTCAATCTCTAATTTTATTTTTTTGCAAGAAACTATAAAAAATTTACCATGAAGTGCCTAAGAAACTTGACAGGGGAATATGTTGTCTTATTTTTGAGCATAAGCTCATAATTCAAAGGAAATCATTGTATGATTATCAGCATTGCTAGCGGTAAAGGCGGTACGGGAAAGACAACGGTGGCTACCAACTTGGCTGTTTCTATAGGGTCGGATGTACAACTTCTGGACTGTGATGTTGAGGCGCCCAATGCTCATCTTTTTATCAATCCTGTCATTGAACTGAACAAAAAAGTTTATACGCCGGTCCCGCAAATCGACGAAGAAAAATGTAATTTCTGCAAAAAATGTGCAGAAATATGTCGTTTCAAGGCTATCGCTGTAATTAAAGAAATCGTTCTCACATTCCCTGAACTTTGCCATAGTTGCGGTGGTTGTATGGAAGTTTGTCCGGAAAAAGCCATCACCGAAACCGGCCGTGAGCTGGGTGTGATTGAAATCGGTCACAAAAACAGCCTCGGTTTTGCACACGGACGGTTAAGAATCGGTGAAGCCATGTCACCGCCTCTCATCAGAGAAGTTCGATCTTATACACGCTCTGATCAACTCACCATCATCGATGCGCCTCCTGGAACTTCATGTCCCGTCATCGCCGCCATGAAGGGAGCCGATTTTGTCTTGATGGTTACCGAGCCGACGCCTTTTGGTCTGCATGACCTTAAACTGGCTGTCGAAGCAGTAAAACTTCTTGAAATTCCAAGGGGTCTGGTCATTAATCGTTCAGATATCGGTGACGATGGTGTTCAAACATATGCCAAGATGGAAAACCTACCCATTTTGATGGAAATTCCCTTTGATCGACGCATCGCGGAGATATATTCAAGGGGTAGACTTATTGTTGAGGAACTGCCGGAGTGGAAAGAAAAATTTCTTGGATTATACAGCCAAATTAAGGAAATAACGTCCTAACCCGGAAATATTTTTTTGCCACAAAGGCCCCAAGACACAAAGAATTTATTTAATATTTTTTTCTTCGTGACTTAGTGGTTGAACGATTCAGGAAATTATATTTACATATTAAAGAAATAGTTGGATAAAGGAGAAAAAATTCTGTGAAAGAGTTGGTGGTGATAAGCGGCAAAGGTGGTACCGGCAAAACCAGCCTGATGGCAGCCTTTGCATCATTGGCTGAAAACAAAGTCCTGTGTGATGCGGATGTGGATGCCGCCGATCTTCATCTGCTCATGGACCCCGATATAAAAGAAAGGCACGATTTTCAAGGCGGCGGTATCGCGATTATTAACCCGAACAACTGCACCCAATGCGGCCTTTGCAGAGATCTGTGCAGATGGAATGCCATTAGCGAAGCGTTTGAAGTCGATCCCATTGAATGTGAAGGGTGTGGTGTCTGTGTTGATTTTTGTCCGGAAGAAGCCATCGACTTTCCCATAAAAACCTGTGGGGAGTGGTTTATTTCGAATACCCGTTTTGGTCCAATGGTCCATGCCAGATTGGGTATCGCTGAAGAAAACTCCGGCAAACTGGTGGCCCTTGTCCGGCAGGAGGCCAAAAAACTGGCCGAAAAAAACGAATTGGACCTGATAATCACAGACGGACCGCCGGGTGTGGGATGCCCGGTGATCGCCTCTGTAGGCGGCGCTTCAGCCGTACTTGTCGTTGCCGAGCCGACGGTTTCCGGATTACATGATATGGAGAGAGTGGCACAACTGGCCGCTCATTTTAAGGTCCCGGGGATGGTATGTGTCAACAAATTCGATCTGAATTTTGATCAAACAGAGGCTATCGAAAAACTGGCAAAAGAAAACAACATGACGGTGGTGGGACGGGTCCCTTTTGATCCTGTTTTTACAAAATCCATGGTCCAAGGACAAACCGTCCTGGAATATGTGGGCAACTCAAAGATTCGAAGTAGTATCAGTGAAATTTGGCGAAATATTAGAAACCAACTGGTGCTTTAAAAGCAAAATGTAATTTAAAATTTATTGATAAGGAGGATGTTTGAAATGAAAAATGGAAGAATTGCTATTCCGTCTGTAGAAAATGGCGGACTTGATGGTCAAAGATCTGGGCATTTTGGTCACTGCGATGTATTTACTCTGGTGGATGTGGAAGGCGGAGAAATTAAAGAAGTTTCAACGATACCGAACCAGGAACATGTTCAGGGGGGATGTATGGTCCCTGTCAATTTCTTGGCAGGACACAAGGTAAGCGCTTTGATTGTAGGCGGTATCGGTATGCGTCCTCTGATGGGATTCAAACAGGTGGGCATCGATGTATATCACGATGCAACGTGTCATGAAATTCGACCGGTGGTGGAAGATCTGATCGCTGGTCGGCTGCCGATAATTTCAGATGATCAGGTTTGCGGCGGCGGACAAGGCGGAATGTAACCAGGTATTAATAATTTGCATTCATTTCGTCTTCGTCGATCCTTATAACACAAGAAAACAAGAGGGCATAGAATAATGAAAATCGCTGTTACATCTCAGGGAACCAACCTTGATTCACAGGTCGACCCCCGCTTCGGGCGAGCCGCCTACATCCTCATTGTAAACACGGAAACCTTTGAATTTGAAGTGCTGGACAACAAAGAGAATGCAAATGCACTCAAAGGCGCCGGTATTCAGGCAGCTTCGATGGTAAGTGACAAAAGTGCAGAGGTTCTTTTAACCGGTTATTGCGGACCTAAGGCATTTATGACCCTGGAAGCTGCAAAAATACGGGTGGCCAACGATATTGAAGGCACCGTTGAAGATGCCGTAAAGGCATTTAATGAAGGAAAGGTATCTTTTGCTGAGAAGGCAAATGTTGAAGGTCAATGGTAAGAAAATAAAGGGTTGAATAGAGCGTCGGACAATTGCTATCTTGATGATTAAAATGAACGTAATTATCAATGTCAATTCGAAGCAACTATTTGTTCAACTATCTTCAATTATGAAGGTTTCACGAATTTTTTAATTATCGGCGGTGACGCTGCCGGTATGAGTGCTGAAAGCAGAGCAAAGAGAAACAATCCGGATCTTGATGTCACGGTGCTGGAAAAGACCATGGATGTTTCCTACAGCGCTTGCGGCATGCCGTATAATATTGCGGATCCGGAAAGGGAGATCGAGGACCTTGTGGTCCGACAGGCCCATGTATTCAGGGAGAAACAAGACATCAATCTGTTGACCGGGCATTGTGCTGAATCCATTGATCCAGTCGGCAAGACTGTTTCCGGAACA
>Ga0209013_10004480_pt1 | contig 12244 bp, 24 predicted proteins | sample Cruoilmetagenom2_FD_187291 | JGI IMG/M metagenome (GOLD analysis project Ga0209013, IMG submission 187291) | Oil polluted marine microbial communities from Coal Oil Point, Santa Barbara, California, USA - Sample 2 (SPAdes) (version 2) | ecosystem: Environmental > Aquatic > Marine > Oil seeps ...
AGGCTAATGAAAAGTCGATAATGGTATTAGAAGACTTTAATTTTGATGCAGTTAAAACAAAAAGTTTTACCTCAATTTTAAAGGCTTTAGACCTAGAAAACAAAAAATCTCTCTTTGTGTTGGGTGCTACAAATAATAATGTATATTTGTCGTCACGCAATTTAAAAAGCTCTGAAGTTATAATCAACTCAGAATTAAGTACTTATAAGATTTTAAATGCAAATCAAGTAGTGTTACTAGAGAGCTCTTTAGAAGGAATTGAAACGAATTTAAGTAAATAAAAGAAACCATGAGTATCTTAATTAAACCTATAATCACAGAAAAAGCGACAGCTGATAGCGAGTTAAATAACTGCTTCACTTTCCAAGTGAATACAAAGGCGAACAAGGTAGAAATTAAAAAAGCAGTTGAAGCTGCTTATGGTGTTTCTGTTGAAAAAGTTCGTACTATAAATGTCCGTCCAGATAGAAGAACACGTCATACAAAGACTGGTATTCAAAATGGTAAAACAAATGCTGTTAAAAAAGCAATTGTACAACTGGCGGAAGGTGAAATGATTGATTTATACAGTAACATGTAATTAGACTAAGATGTCAGTAAGAAAATTAAAACCAATCACACCAGGACAGCGATTTAGAGTAGTTAATGGATTTGACGCCATTACTGCTGATAAGCCGGAGAAAAGTTTATTAGCTCCGAAAAAAAGGTCTGGTGGTAGAAACAGTCAAGGAAAAATGACCATGCGCTATAAAGGTGGAGGTCATAAAAGAAGGTATCGTATTATAGATTTTAAAAGAAACAAAGCTGGAATCCCTGCTGAAGTTATGTCTATAGAATATGATCCTAACAGAACAGCGTTTATCGCTTTACTTAATTATCAAGATGGTGAAAAAAGATACATCATTGCTCAAAATGGACTTCAAGTTGGGCAAACAGTTGTGTCTAATAAGAATAATGTTGCTCCAGAAATTGGAAATGCGATGCCATTAAATGAAATCCCTTTAGGGACAATAATTTCTTGTATTGAATTACATCCAGGGCAAGGTGCTGTTATGGCTCGTAGTGCTGGTGCTTTTGCTCAGTTAATGGCAAGAGACGGTAAATTTGCTACAGTGAAATTACCTTCAGGTGAAACACGATTAATTCTTGTAAATTGTTTAGCAACAATTGGAGTTGTATCAAATTCAGATCATCAACTATTAGTGTCTGGTAAGGCAGGTAGAAGCAGGTGGTTAGGAAGACGTCCACGTACAAGACCAGTAGTAATGAATCCTGTCGATCATCCAATGGGTGGTGGTGAAGGAAAATCTTCTGGAGGACACCCACGTTCTAGAAATGGCATACCTGCTAAAGGTTATAGAACCCGTTCTAAAACAAAAGCGAGTAATAAATATATTGTAGAACGTAGAAAGAAATAATAAGTCATGTCAAGATCATTAAAAAAAGGACCATACGTTCATTATAAATTAGATAAGAAAGTAGCTGCAAATGTAGAAGCTAACAAGAAGACAGTAATTAAAACTTGGTCTAGAGCAAGTATGATTACTCCTGATTTCGTTGGGCAAACTATTGCAGTTCATAATGGCCGTCAGTTTGTGCCAGTTTATATTACTGAGAATATGGTTGGTCATAAATTAGGAGAATTTTCACCTACAAGATCTTTTAGAGGTCATGCTGGTGCAAAAAATAAAGGTAAAAAGTAGTAAGCTATGGGAAGTCGTAAAAAACAAATGGCAGACGCTATTAAGGAAGGGAAGAAGCAAATAGCTTTTGCTAAACTTAATAACTGTCCTACATCACCAAGAAAAATGCGTTTAGTAGCCGATTTAGTAAGAGGTGAACGCGTAGAAAAGGCACTTAACATATTAAAATTCAACCAAAAAGAAGCGTCTAATCGTTTGGAGAAATTGTTATTATCTGCAATTGCAAATTGGCAATCTAAAAATGAAGAAGCAAGTATTGAAGAGGCTGAATTATTTGTTAAAGAGATTAGAGTAGATGGAGGATCTATGTTAAAAAGATTGCGTCCAGCACCTCAAGGTCGTGCACATAGAATTAGAAAACGTTCAAATCACGTAACATTAGTGATTGGAGCTAACAATAACACACAAAGCTAAGATAGAAGTATGGGACAAAAAACAAATCCAATCGGAAATCGCTTAGGAATTATCAGAGGATGGGAATCTAACTGGTATGGAGGTAACGATTATGGAGATAAACTTGCTGAAGATGATAAAATCAGAAAGTATATTCATGCACGTCTATCTAAAGCTAGTGTATCAAGAGTAATTATTGAAAGAACTCTTAAACTTGTAACCGTTACTATCACAACGGCTCGTCCAGGTATCATTATTGGTAAAGGCGGTCAAGAGGTAGACAAGTTAAAAGAAGAACTTAAAAAGATTACTGGTAAAGAAGTTCAGATTAATATTTTTGAAATTAAAAGACCTGAACTTGACGCATTTTTAGTAGGATCTAGTATTGCTCGTCAAATAGAAAATCGTATTTCTTATAGACGTGCTATTAAAATGGCTATTGCTGCTACAATGCGAATGAATGCTGAAGGAATTAAAATTCAAATTAGTGGTCGTTTAAATGGTGCTGAAATGGCACGATCTGAACATTACAAAGATGGACGTATTCCTTTATCAACTTTTAGAGCCGATATTGATTATGCACTTGTAGAAGCTCATACTACTTACGGTAGATTGGGTGTTAAAGTGTGGATTATGAAAGGCGAAGTATATGGTAAAAGAGAACTTTCTCCTCTTGTTGGATTATCTAAGAAGCAAGGAAAAGGTGGACGAGGACCTGGTGGAAATAATAAGAATCAATCTCGTCGTAGAAAGTAATTTTTTAAAGTAAAGAAGAATGTTACAGCCTAAAAGAACAAAATTTCGTAAACAACAAAAAGGACGTATGAAAGGAAATGCCGGAAGAGGGCATCAACTTTCTAGCGGAACTTTTGGGATAAAATCACTCGACTCGAATTTTTTAACATCGCGTCAAATAGAAGCAGCACGTATTGCAGCCACTCGTTACATGAAAAGAGAAGGGCAACTTTGGATTAAAATATTTCCAGATAAGCCAATTACAAAGAAGCCTCTTGAAGTACGTATGGGTAAAGGTAAAGGTGCTGTTGAATATTGGGCTGCAGTTGTTAGACCTGGAAGAATATTATTTGAAGTTGGAGGAGTGCCCTTAGATATAGCTCAAGAAGCTTTACGTTTGGCAGCTCAAAAACTTCCTGTTAAAACTAAGTTTGTAATCGCTAGAGATTACGAAGCATAATTTATTTGATATTATGAAACAATCAGAAATTAAAGAATTATCTACAGCTGAGTTACAAGAAAAACTTGGTGAGACAAAGAAAAGTTATTCAGACCTTAAAATGGCTCATGTAGTATCTCCTTTGGAAAACCCAATTCAGTTACGTGTTGCAAGACGTGTTGTAGCTAGAATTGCAACAGAACTAACAAATAGAGAATTACAATAATTCTGCTGAAAGATGGAAAAAAGAAACTTAAGAAAAGAACGTATAGGAACAGTAACTAGTAACAAAATGCAAAAATCAATTGTTGTTGCTGAAGTTAAAAAAGTAAAGCATCCTATGTATGGTAAGTTCGTGTTAAAAACTAAGAAATATGTTGCACACGACGAGACAAACGACTGTAATATTGGAGATACTGTAAAGATCATGGAAACAAGACCTTTAAGTAAATCTAAATGTTGGAGATTAGTTGAAATAATTGAAAGAGCTAAGTAATTATGGTACAAACGGAATCAAGATTAAAAGTAGCTGATAACACTGGAGCAAAAGAAGTATTAACAATACGTGTTTTAGGTGGGACAAAAAGAAGATACGCTTCTGTAGGAGACAAAATAGTTGTTTCTGTTAAAGATGCAACGCCTAATGGAAACATTAAAAAGGGTGCTGTTGCTACTGCAGTTGTTGTGCGTACTGTTAAAGAAGTAAGACGACCAGATGGATCTTATATAAGATTTGATGATAATGCGTGTGTGCTTTTAAATCCAACAGGAGAAATGATAGGAACACGTGTTTTTGGTCCTGTTGCTAGAGAACTTCGTGATAAACAATTCATGAAAATTGTATCATTGGCACCAGAAGTGCTTTAATGAATTATTAAAAAATGACAAAGCTTAAAATTAAATCGGGAGATACTGTAAAAGTAATAACTGGAGACCATAAAGGTTCAGAAGGTAAAGTACTTACGGTACTTATAGATAAGAACAAAGCGATTGTTGAGGGTGTTAACATGGTTAAGAAACATACGAAGCCAAGTACACAAAGCCCTCAAGGAGGAATCGTTGAAAAAGAAGCAGCTATTCAAATTTCTAACTTATCGTTGTTAACTTCTAAAGGAGAAACAACTAGAGTTGGATATAGAATGGAAGGCGATAAGAAAGTGAGATTTTCAAAAAAATCTAATGAAGTAATATAGTTATGGCGTATATATCTAGACTTAAAGGAGAGTATAAAAGCAGAGTAACTGCAGCTCTTAAAGACGAATTTGGTTATACTAATATAATGCAAGTGCCAAAACTTCAAAAGATAGTAATATCTAAAGGAGTTGGAGCAGCAGTTGCAGATAAAAAGTTAATTGACCATGCAGTAGAAGAGTTAGCAACTATAACCGGACAAAAAGCTATTTCTACAATATCTAAAAAAGATGTTGCAACATTTAAATTACGTAAGGGTATGCCAATTGGTGCTAAAGTAACTTTGCGTGGGGAAAAAATGTACGAATTTTTAGATCGTTTAATTACTTCTGCTCTTCCACGTGTTAGAGATTTTGGAGGTATTAAAGCTACTGGATTTGACGGAAGAGGTAATTATAGTTTAGGGATTACTGAACAAATTATTTTTCCAGAGATTGATATCGATAAGATAAACAAAATTTCTGGTATGGATATCACATTTGTTACTTCAGCAAATACAGACAAAGAAGCAAAATCATTATTAACCGAACTAGGATTACCTTTTCAAAAGAATTAAGATATGGCTAAAGAATCAATGAAAGCCCGTGAGGTGAAAAGAGCTAAAATAGTAGCTAAATATGCTGAAAAACGTAAAGCTTTAAAAGAAGCTGGAGATTATGAAGCATTACAAAAGCTGCCAAAAAATGCTTCTCCTATTCGCATGCATAATAGATGTAAGCTTACAGGAAGACCAAAAGGATATATGAGGACATTTGGAATCTCTCGTGTTACATTTAGAGAAATGGCAAATAATGGCTTAATTCCTGGGGTAAGAAAAGCAAGTTGGTAAAATTATAAATTGGTTTCAGGTTTAATAATTGTATTAAAAACCAAAACCGCAAATTAATATATATGTATACAGATCCAATAGCGGATTATTTAACTAGAGTTAGAAATGCAGTTCGAGCTAATCACAGAGTGGTTGAAATCCCTGCTTCTAATTTGAAAAAAGAAATCACGAAAATATTATTCGACCAAGGATATATTTTAAGTTACAAATTCGATGATTCTTCAGTACAAGGGACTATTAAAATAGCTCTTAAGTATAATAAAGAGACTAAAGAATCAGTAATTAAAAAAATTCAGAGAATAAGTAAACCAGGTTTACGTAAATATGCAAGCTCTAACGAGCTTCCAAGAATTCTTAATGGACTAGGTATTGCCATAATTTCTACTTCTCATGGAGTAATGACTGGTAAGCAAGCACAGAAAGAAAATGTTGGTGGTGAAGTTTTATGTTACGTTTACTAAAAAAAGACAATAAGATATGTCAAGAATAGGTAATAACCCAATCGCAATTCCAGAAGGAGTTACAATTGATATCAATAATAATGTTGTTTCAGTAAAAGGGAAATTAGGAGAATTAACTCAAGATTTCAATTCTGTTTCAATAGAAATTGAAGATGGTAAGGTCTTAGTAAAACGTTCTTCAGAAATTAAAGATCATAAAGCTAAGCATGGTTTGTATAGAGCACTTATTTATAATATGATTGAAGGTGTTTCTAAAGGATGGACTAAAGAGTTAGAGTTAGTTGGTGTAGGTTATAGAGCTAATAATCAAGGTCAGAAACTTGAATTAGCTTTAGGTTTTTCACATAATATTGTTTTGAATTTAGCTCAAGAAGTTAAAGTTGAAACAATATCAGAAAAAGGAAAAAATCCTATTATTAAATTAACGTCTCATGATAAACAACTTATAGGACAAGTCGCTGCAAAAATACGTGGCTTTAGACCACCAGAACCTTATAAAGGAAAAGGAATTAAGTTTGTAGGAGAAGAACTAAGAAGAAAAGCAGGTAAAACAGCTTAATAATTAAGTTATGGCATTAACAAAATTCGAAAGAAGAACACGAATTAAAAACAGAATTCGTAAAGTAGTTTCTGGAACAGAAACTAGACCAAGATTATCTGTTTTTAGAAGTAATAAAGAAATTTATGCTCAAATAGTTGATGATGTAAATGGTAAAACTATCAGTGCATCATCTTCAAGAGATAAAGATATTAGTTCTGTAAAAGGAAATAAAACTGAAATAGCTGCTTTAGTTGGAAAAGCTGTAGCTGAGAAAGCTATAAAAGCAGGAGTAAATGCAATCTCTTTTGATAGAGGTGGTTATTTATATCATGGTAGAGTAAAATCATTAGCAGAAGCAGCTAGAGAAGCAGGACTTAAATTCTAAGAAATTATGTATCAAAAATACAAAAGTGCAGAGTTAGTAAAACCAAGTGGATTAGATCTTAAAGATCGTTTGGTTGGAGTACAAAGAGTTACAAAAGTAACTAAAGGTGGTAGAGCATTTGGTTTTTCAGCAATTGTTGTTGTTGGAGATGAAGCAGGTGTAGTAGGACAAGGTTTAGGAAAGTCTAAGGATGTTGCTAGTGCAATTGCAAAAGCTATTGAAGATGCTAAGAAAAACTTAGTTCGTATCCCTATTGTAAAAGGAACTTTACCACATGAGCAAAAAGGAAAATATGGTGGTGCAAGAGTAAATATAATACCTGCAGCTCCTGGTACAGGAGTAATTGCAGGAGGAGCTGTAAGAACAGTTTTAGAGGCAGTTGGTGTACATGATGTATTATCTAAATCTCAAGGTTCATCTAACCCTCATAATGTTGTAAAAGCAACTTTCGATGCATTATTACAATTAAGAGATGCAAGAACTATAGCTCGTGATAGAGGTATTTCTCTTGAAAAAGTTTTTAAAGGTTAATAAAGGATAACGATGGCAAAGATTAAAGTAAAAAAAGTTAAAAGTGCAATCAATCGTACTCAAAGACAAAAAAGAACGTTATTAGCTCTTGGTCTTAAAAAGATTGGTCAAGTAGTAGAGCACGATGCCACACCAAATATCCTTGGTATGGTTAATAAAGTAAATCACTTAGTTTCTGTTGAAGAAATTAAATAATAATAATACTGAAAATGGATTTAAGTAATTTAAAACCTGCAGAAGGTTCAGTTAAGAATCAAGGTAAAAGAATAGGTAGAGGACAAGGATCTGGTAAAGGTGGTACAGCAACACGTGGCCATAAAGGAGCTAAATCACGTTCTGGTTATTCTAAGAAAATAGGATTTGAGGGTGGTCAGATGCCATTACAAAGACGTGTACCTAAATTTGGTTTTACAAACATTAACCGTATTGAATACCAAGGTATAAACTTGGATACATTACAACAATTGGTTGATGATAAGAAAATAAAAGATACAGTTGATTTTGATATTTTATTCACAAACCGTTTGGCTGGAAAAAATGATCTAGTTAAAATTATGGGTAGAGGTGAGTTAACAGCAAAATTAAAAGTAACTGCTCATAAATTTACTGCTTCAGCAAAAACTGCAATTGAAGCAGCAGGAGGAGAAACTGTAACTTTATAATTACAAATAAGCGCATGAAATTTATAGATACACTAAAGAATGTTTGGAAAATAGAAGAACTAAGAAACAGAATCATAGTTACGCTTGGTCTGTTGTTGGTTTATCGTTTTGGTGCACAAGTCGTATTACCAGGCATTGATGCAGCACAATTAGGTGGTCTTCAAAACAGTACAGATGAAGGGATATTAGGTTTGCTTAATGCTTTTACAGGTGGAGCTTTCGCTAATGCTTCTGTTTTTGCTCTTGGTATTATGCCATATATTTCAGCTTCTATTGTAGTACAGTTAATGGGAATTGCTATTCCTTATTTGCAGAAACTTCAAAAAGAAGGCGCAAGTGGACAAAAGAAAGTTACTCAAATTACTAGATGGCTTACTATTGCTATTTGTTTAGTACAAGCTCCAGGTTATTTAGCAAGCTTACCAGCTTTAGGTATTCCACAATCAGCCTTTTTATTAGGTCAAGGAGGTCTATTCTATTTTTCATCTGTAATTATTTTAGTAACAGGATGTATTTTTGCTATGTGGTTAGGTGAAAAAATCACTGATAAAGGAATTGGTAATGGTATTTCATTATTAATTATGGTAGGTATTATTGCAACGCTACCTAAAAGCTTCTTGCAAAATGCAGCGTCTAGATTAGAAGGTAATAATGTGATGTTAATACTTTTCGAAATAGTAATTTGGTTAGTTATCATATTAGCTTCTGTTATGTTAGTAATGGCTGTGAGAAAAATAGCTGTTCAATATGCTAGACGTACAGCTTCTGGAGGTTATGAAAAAAATATTATGGGAGGATCTAGACAGTTCTTGCCATTAAAGTTAAATGCTTCTGGTGTAATGCCAATTATATTTGCACAAGCCATTATGTTTGTTCCTAGTTTAATTGGAGGGTCTTCATTTTTGAAAGATTCAGCAGCTGGTGTATGGATGCAAACACAGTTTTCTGATATTTTTGGGTTTTGGTATAATCTTGTATTTGCATTATTGATTATTATATTTACCTATTTCTATACAGCGATTACAGTACCAACTAATAAAATGGCAGATGATTTAAAGCGTAGTGGAGGTTTTATTCCAGGTATTCGTCCAGGTTCTGAAACTTCAGAGTACTTAGATAAAATAATGTCACAAATAACATTACCGGGTTCAATATTTTTAGCACTTATTGCTGTATTCCCAGCTTTTATTGTTAAGCTGATGAATGTGCAATCTGGTTGGGCTTTATTTTTTGGAGGTACATCATTATTAATTATGGTTGGAGTTGCAATAGATACTATGCAACAAATAAATTCTTATTTGTTAAACAGACACTATGATGGTTTGATGAAGACTGGTAAAAACAGAAAAGCACAAGCTTAATATATATACTATGGCAAAGCAAGCGGCAATAGAACAGGATGGTACAATTAATGAAGCATTATCGAATGCAATGTTTCGTGTTGAACTGGAAAATGGTCATATTGTGACTGCACATATCTCTGGGAAAATGCGTATGCATTATATAAAATTATTGCCAGGAGATAAAGTAAAATTAGAAATGAGTCCTTACGATTTATCTAAGGCAAGAATAACTTATAGATACTAATACAAAGATGAAAGTAAGAGCATCAGTAAAAAAGAGAAGCGCAGAATGCAAGATTGTGCGTAGAAAAGGAAGACTTTACGTAATTAATAAAAAGAATCCTAGATTCAAACAAAGACAAGGGTAACTATGGCAAGAATTGCAGGTGTAGACATACCAAAACAAAAAAGAGGAGTAATCTCTTTAACTTATATCTATGGAATAGGTAGAAGTAGAGCAAAAGAAATTTTAGCTGAAGCTAAAGTAGATGAAAGTATTAAAGTACAAGATTGGACAGACGACCAGATTGGAAACATTCGTGACGTTGTAGGATCTTTTACAATAGAAGGTGAATTGCGTTCTGAAACTCAATTAAACATTAAGAGATTAATGGATATTGGATGTTACAGAGGTATTCGTCATAGAGCTGGACTTCCATTAAGAGGTCAACGTACTAAAAACAACTCTAGAACAAGAAAAGGTAGAAGAAAAACAGTTGCTAACAAGAAAAAAGCAACTAAATAATAACTAGTAATATGGCAAAGGCAAGTACTAAAAAACGTAAAGTTATTATTGATTCTGTTGGAGAAGCACACATTAAAGCTTCTTTTAACAATATCATCATTTCACTGACTAATAAAAAAGGCGATGTGATTTCATGGTCTTCAGCAGGTAAAATGGGATTTAGAGGATCAAAAAAGAACACACCTTACGCTGCTCAATTAGCTGCAGAAGAAGCTGCAGGAGTTGCTCAAGAGGCAGGTTTAAAGAAAGTAAAAGTTTACGTTAAGGGTCCAGGAAATGGTAGAGAATCTGCAATACGTTCAATCCATAATGCAGGAATTGAAGTAACAGAAATTATTGATGTTACTCCATTACCACATAATGGCTGTAGACCTCCAAAACGTAGAAGAGTTTAAAGCGAACACTGAAATTGCTTCAGTGTCTTTTAAATAAAAAATTATTAACAAGTATCAACCGAGAGATCAACGATTATCGAAGGATAAGATTAAGACCTTAATTCATAATCACTCTTAAAAACAATTTAAAATGGCAAGATATACTGGTCCTAAAACTAAAATAGCACGTAAATTTGGCGAAGCTATTTTTGGAGATGATAAGTCTTTTGAAAAAAGAAATTACCCTCCTGGTCAACACGGAAACACAAGAAGACGTGGAAAAAAATCTGAATATGCAATCCAATTAATGGAAAAGCAAAAAGCTAAATATACCTATGGTATTTTAGAGCGTCAATTCAGAAACTTATTTAAAAAAGCAACTGCATCTACCGGAATTACTGGTGAAGTTTTATTACAACTTTGTGAGTCTAGATTAGACAACGTAGTTTTTAGAATGGGGATTTCTCCTTCTAGAAGTGGTGCAAGACAGTTAGTTTCTCATAGGCATATTACTGTTAATGGTGAATTAGTTAACATACCATCTTACAATTTAAAAGCTGGTGATGTTGTAGCTGTAAGAGAAAAATCAAAATCACTTGAAGCAATTGATAGATCTTTATCAAATTCAAGTCACGTTTACGAATGGATTACATGGAATGAAGAAAAAAAGGAAGGAACCTATGTTTCTATTCCTGCTAGAATTCAAATTCCAGAAAACATCAATGAACAATTCATAGTTGAATTATATTCTAAATAATAACTGATACAAATCGCAAATATGGCAGTATTTAATTTTCAAAAGCCCGACAAAGTAATCATGATTGATTCAACCGATTTTGAAGGCAAATTCGAATTTCGTCCTTTAGAGCCTGGTTATGGTTTAACAATTGGAAATGCTCTAAGAAGAGTTTTACTTTCTTCTTTAGAAGGGTTTGCAATTACATCAGTTAGAATTGAAGGTGTAGACCATGAATTCTCAACTATTGCTGGTGTCGTTGAAGACGTTACAGAACTAATTTTGAACTTAAAACAAATTCGTTTTAAAAGACAAATTGATGATGTAGATAACGAATCTGTTTCTATATCTATTTCTGGTCAAGAACAAATAACAGCTGGAGATTTCCAAAAGTTTATTTCAGGATTTCAAGTATTAAATTCAGAATTAGTAATCTGTAATTTAGATCCTAAAGTGAATATTAATATGGAAATTACAATAGAAAAAGGTAGAGGATATGTGCCAGCAGAAGAGAATAAAAAAGCTTCTGCTCCATTAGGAACAATCTTTACAGATTCTATATATACTCCTATTAAAAATGTTAAGTATAGTATTGAAAACTATCGTGTAGAACAAAAAACAGATTACGAAAAATTAGTTTTCGAAATCATTACAGATGGTTCAATCATTCCTCAAGATGCTTTAACTGAAGCAGCTAGAACATTAATTTATCACTTTATGTTATTCTCTGATGAGAGAATTACTTTAGAAGCTGATGAAATTGCACAAACTGAAACTTATGATGAAGAATCACTTCACATGAGACAGTTGCTTAAAACTAAGTTAGTAGATATGGATTTATCTGTACGTGCACTTAACTGTTTAAAAGCTGCAGAAGTTGATACATTAGGTGATTTAGTATCATTTAATAAGAATGACTTAATGAAGTTCCGTAACTTTGGTAAGAAATCTTTAACAGAGCTTGAAGAGCTTGTTAATGTTAAAGGTCTTAACTTCGGAATGGATTTGTCAAAATATAAATTAGATAAAGACTAACACATCATATTTTGCTCCTCTAACGAGAGTTGAAGCAAGATGAAGGTTAATAAAAAGAAATCATGAGACACGGAAAAAAAGTAAATCATTTAGGCAGACAAACAGCTCATAGAAAGGCAATGTTAGCTAATATGGCTTGTT
>Ga0209013_10004481_pt1 | contig 12239 bp, 9 predicted proteins | sample Cruoilmetagenom2_FD_187291 | JGI IMG/M metagenome (GOLD analysis project Ga0209013, IMG submission 187291) | Oil polluted marine microbial communities from Coal Oil Point, Santa Barbara, California, USA - Sample 2 (SPAdes) (version 2) | ecosystem: Environmental > Aquatic > Marine > Oil seeps ...
TGTTGTATCAGTCGCAGCATTGATGCCGATTGTGCAACATATCGACCTTGAGAACATCCAGATCGCAGAAATCGTTTCTGCAACCGGGCTGGCAGCAACAGCACTACCCTTGATGCTGATTGTGGCCGCAATCATGAGCCAGTTCAGTGCAGCTGTCGCTGACACTGTCGGTGCTGGATGCCTGGCGAGTGAAAGCAGTGGTGGAAAAGTATCGACCAACAATGGTTACCTGCTAGTATCACTATTCGCAATCATATTGATTTGGACTGCCGACTTACTAGAGATCATCTCCTTCGCTTCACGTGCTTTTGCACTGTATTACTTGTTGCAATGTGTAGTTGCCCTAATCGCGAGCCACCATTATTACGAACGCAAAGCCTACTGCCTGCACTGCACACACTTTGCCACAGTGGCAACCATTCTGGCTTTTATTGTGGTATTCGCCATCCCTGCTAAATAGACACCGACAAGGATTTTAGCAAGCTTCCATGATATTTAATAACTCTTGATTCTAGCTAGCCTGATCGACCGACGGTTCAACCCAATACAGTTTGGTTCCATGGTACCTAACCGATGGAGAGATGATATGAAGCTTCTGGTGTGTGTTGACCTTTCTGAATCCACAGAAATAATTGTGAAAAAGATTGAAGAAATTACCAAAGCACTCCCAGCAAAGGTGTGGCTCCTACATAATGCAGTGCCTGAGCCAGACGTCGTTGAATTTAAAGTAGATCCACAAGCGGCTCGGGAGTCCCTAGCGAAGAAATTCCACGTCGAGCATCGCCAGATTCAAGAACTTGCAAACCGAATGCGCAAGGCAGGCGTGGATACAACAGCCCTGCTTGTGCACGGCGCAACGGTAGAAACAATTCTAAAGGAGGCCTCGGAACTGGAGGTAGACATGATTGTTGTGGGTTCTCATGGACGAGGCGCGATGTATCAACTTCTTGTGGGTAGCGTCAGCGAAGCAGTCCTTCATAAATCCAGATTCCCGATCCTCGTTGTCCCAACACATAAACGCACCTGACTCGACAACGGGATTAAGCCTATCGGTCGATCGATGGTCAGCTCGGCCACCCAAAGACACAACACGATGTGCTTCATCAGTTCTCAAATATAAATGCGCCATTTGCCGTTCTATATGCCTGACTTGGATCCTTGTTGAGCACGATCGACTCCGTCATGCGGGAAGGCCATTCGTGACGGCGTCCGAAGTACTCGATGCAGTATCGCCAACCCGGACATCGAAGCACCACCGCCAACTGCGGTTTCGGTTCGGCGGTGGTTCGGTGTTCGGTTTCCATAAACCCTCCCGCATCTTCGACTTACCCGCGACCCGTTCGGAATGGCCCACGACCGGGTTCAGGATAGGCTCGGTTTCGGTCACCGGGCAGAAGGGCCACCGGAAAAGCGTTTGGGATTCTTAACCTTTGTGTGCCATAGGAACAGCACGTATTGTGACGTGCGCCAGCCGCGCCTACAAGTCCCCTCAGACTTCCTCGCAGGACGTTATGGTGAGCACCCCTATTGGGATGATGGTATTAAGGTATCTTGATAATCCCTTGGTCGAAGGTTCGAGTCCTGGCGGGCCCACCATCTGCATAAACTTCATATAGTTATAGCATCAAGACCAAGGGATGCATAGTCCCTTGATGTATCCCATAGCATTGAGCCCGTTCGCGGCAAATTCCGGGGCCGTCGGGGACGTCCTGTTCCGGGATTCAGCCCTTCACTGTATACAGAAAACCCCTCTAGCTCTGGGCTCCTAAACCGCGACATCCGAAATGTCGCAATATAAAGACCATCCAGTTATCTGACCGTATCTACTGTGGCGCCCGTCGAGATAGACCCAGAAGGTTCACCATCGGTGGCCCGTGACTTTCTGCAGGTGTACAGGCCGTACAGTATCGGCGCAGAGACTGCCAGCAGGAACCAGGGTAGATTGGCCTGCTCCCAGGTAAATAAGGACTGAAAGGTCACGGTAATAAACAGCGCACCAGCGATGCCCACAAAGACAGCGTCACGACACAGAAAAATGGTCGTCCTTCTGGCGTAACGCATGGGAAAGAACTGGCTGTCCCATGTCTTCAGCACCGCGCCGAGGAGAAGAATGGTCAAGATACCGGAAGTCAGCAGGATGATGGCAATCAGTGTCCCAACCGTGTTGTACGGAACCAGTGGCGCCGCCAGCAACGGCAGGAAGCCAACTGCCACCACCAGCATGTTACGCAGAATGGCGCGCACTGGCTCCGCGAACATGATTTCCATTGCCCGCTGCCAGGAACCTGTCTGGCTGACCACGTGACGGATACGCACCAGGAAGTGAATGGTAAAGTCCACCGCGAGTCCGATCGACAGTGATGACAGCACCGCCACCGGCATATCGTAGGGTTTTCCCATCAGGCCAAGCACGCCATAGATAACCAGCATGGTACAGGTGAGTGGCACCATGGCCAGCAACCCCCACAAGGTGGAGCGCAGCAGGAATACCATCAGTACCAGGACGGCGAGATAGCCGCTGGCAATGGAATCGATCATCCCGGACACCATCTTTTCCTGCCAGACGACGTTGATATAGGTCAGTCCAAACCAGCCCGGTGACAGGGCAACGGGCGGCGGGTTGTCATGCATGTAGGCCTCGACCGCCTTGACCACGCGGGACATGTCGACGTTGTCGCCGCTGTTGAGCAACACCCAGATAGAGGACTTGCGGTAATCGGGCGTGACGAACCGCCACAGGTCCTGTGGCCGGTGTCCGCTCTGGGTCGTCAGGTAAGTCTGGGCGACACCCTGGGCAGTTTCCGGGATACGGTAGTCTTCACTGTGCCCGCCCAGCAATTCCCGGTAAACGGTTTTGGAATAATCGGCAACGGAAATCGACTTACCCACGATTCCGGTAGCGGCGAGCACCTCCTGCAGGTCGCTGATGTAAGCCAGCACCTCCGGATTCTTGAAGTGCTGGCGTTGTTGCTGTTCCGCCTCGACGACGAGCTGCACTTCCTCCCAGAATTCAATGTGCTCTTCCGGTCCAGTGTCAATGGCATCGTCTGCCAGCGTCTGCAGTGCCTGCAGCAGGTCATCCGCTGATGGCGACCCCGGCAACCGCTCACGGGCCTGGCTGAGAAAATTCTCGGCAAGGGAACGGTATTGCGGCGAGCCGTCGGAAACCTCATCCAGCTTGTCGTGCAAGCGATCCACTATTGCTTGCGGTTCATTCTCCGTGTCCGTGGCCTCCAGTGCGAGGTAGGCCATGTAGGTGCCGGCAAAGTGCTCGTTCAGTACCTCGTCCGCCACGCGAATCGGATGCTCGTCCGCGAACCAGCGCACCGGGTTGTCATTCACAACAATGCGCTGCACACCGAACAGGCAAAGCAGCACCATGGCCAGGGTGACACCGATGACGACCCGGGACCGGCGCAGGGTGAACAGCCGCGTACGCTGCAGCCAACCTCTGGTGCCGTCGACGGAATCGTTTTTGCTTTGCGCGCCGGCGACGGCCAGCGATGCAAACTTTTCCTTCGGTATCAGCATGACATAGGCCGGGATAAAACTGATGGAAAGCAGAAACGCCAGCACCACACCCAGACTGACAAAAATACCGAACACCTGCACCGGCGGGATAGGAACCAGGGCCAGCGAGGCAAAGCCGAGGGCTGTGGTTAACGAGGTATACATCATGGGTGTAAACAGCTCTCGCATGACGTGATCCATGGTCAGGCGGCGGTCCTTGATACGGGGGTAATAATCGAAAAACTCCGAGAGGATATGTATCGAATCCAGCACGGCGATCGGCATGACAAAGATCGGAATCATGGAACTCATGATATGCAGGGTGTTACCCGTGATGATGAGCAGGGCCATGGTACAGAGCACCGACACCATGGCGACCAGCATCGATGAAATCACCAGCGTCAGGTTGCGAAAGAAGTAATACATCAGCAGGAAGATCACCAGCATTGCTGCAGGCGCCGAGATAGCCATTTGAATAAACATCTCGACCCCGAAGGAATCCTCGGCCACCGGCAGGCCCGTGATAAAGTACTGCTCATCACCGGCCTGTTCGGCAATGAATCCCTTCAGTGCCTGATATACCCGGAAGCTGATGTCTTTGGAGGTTAGTGGCAGGTAGAGGCTGACGGCCCTGCCGTCTTCGGAGATCAGGGTCCCGTCCATGGTGGGATAACGTTTCAGCTTCCTGTGTATCTCCAGGGCCTCGGCGTCACTGGCCGGTGGCTCGGGCATCAGCCAGGAGAAGCGCACCGTGCCCATGCCTGCCTGTTCAACAACATCCATGCTCGACGGCGACATCATGTCCGCGGCCAGCACGCCCCGTATTTCCCCGGGACGGTCCTCGTCCTCCCAGGTAAGGGTCCTGGCAAACTCGCTCAGCGCATGGATCTTGCCCAGTGAGCCGGCGTTGAAGACACCATTCGGATGTGTGTCATTGACCACGCCGACGACCATGATGTCGTGCAGGGTCATCTCCGCCTTCATGCGGTTGTGAAATACTCGCGTCGACTCGTCGGCAGACAGCATGTTTTCCGGGTCCGTATCCACGACCAGCGGATGAAGCGGGGAAAACCGGTCGGGAAACAGGGTCGGCAAGGCTGCCGCAAGGATCAACACGAGGGTGATCATGCCCATGATCCAGTTGACCTTCCTGGGCCGGTTCATGGCCAGGCTGGGAATGGTGAGATAGGCTTCCCTACCATAGAAAAAAGGCAGGATTGTATTCAGTAAACCGCTTTCCGGAAGATTGAACGAGATACCCGGATAGCGGCGCAACAGACGGCGAAAGCGCTTCTTCTCCAGCACCAGCACTTTGGCGGCATCTTCAAATACCACTGAATACTCGTGACTCAACCGCCCCAGCAGTCCGCGCCCCCCGGTATGCGATCCCGGGCGCATATAGCCGGAGGTGATTTCGTTGCCTTCAGGCCCGGTAGAAAACGTTCGCGCATTGCCTTTGAGGATCAGGTACAACGCATCCTCTGCATCGCCTTCATTGAGCAACGTCTCACCGGCTTGGTACTGTTTCAGCGTCAGTTCATCCCGGATTTTGAGCAGGGCCTGATCATCGAGCTTGCGAAATACTGGTACGCCCTGCAACAGCCGCAGGGTGTGAAGCCTGTCAAGTAATGCCGAGAACGCAGGGTTGGAATCCAGCAGGTCAAAGAAATCGGCCTTGCTCAATTCGTAAAGCTGGGCATCAGTGATCGCCTTGATGGTGGCAATTCGCGGAATATCTTGAATCAGGCCGACTTCGCCAAACAATTCACCGGGGCCAAGAACCTTGAGCACATGCTCCTGCCGGGCACTGGACAATCTCGAGGCGGTCAGCTCACCCGACCGGATGAAATAGAATGTTTCCGCAAGATCCCCCTCGCTTAAGACGGTATCGCCGGCACGAAGCTGCTTTAACGAGAACTTATCCCTGAATGTCTCGTATTGCTCCCGGGTCAGCTCATATTTTTCAAAAATATTTTCGAGTTCCATTTCCATAATCGATCCCTTGTGCCATATCAGCTTGTTCAGCCTGCGTTGTGTGCAACTTCACGTTGTACGTTTATTAATGCAATGTAGGGTGTCCTGCGCGTAAATGTCCTCGCCAGCCACCTAAACCTCAGAAGCTCTCGAAGCCGTAGCGAATCTTGGTATAGACATTTGAATTCTTTTCCAGCTGTCCGAAGAAGGTATGCTCTTCATTGCCGTAAAACAGGTTCAGCCCGCCGCTCAGCGTCCAGTGGTCATCCAGCCGGTAGCTGGCAGCCGCACGCAGGTAGCCATCATCGTCTGAGGTCGAATAATAGTTGAATGCCGATAGCCTCAGGTTTTGCTGCAGAGCCAGCCAGACAAGCCGGACCGTGAAGACATGCCGGTTATGCGCACGTGCCGGAGAGCCCGCTGGCAGACTGTCCCGGTAGCGGTCATAATCCTGCATGCGTTCCAGGTAATACTGCAGACCGAGCGTCAGTTCCCGGGCAACCTCCTGCTCGTAACCCGCCATAAACCGCAACTCGCTGTTGGCGATCGCGGGATCCCGGCCACTCGTGTCGTCACCTGAGTGGTAATAACCGAACTCGGCGTTGCCGATCCCGGGTCCGATTGTGCCCCGGCCACTCACACCCGCGACATCAAGTTCGGGAAAGATGGCCTCGCCAGATACCGGGTCGAGTCCGGCGGGGTTCTTCCAGAATCCTGTGTATCCGTAAGCAGCCAGTTCGTAGCCATGCCAGTTTGTGTACAGACGTGCGGCGATCTCGTCATCGGAAAACCAGTCGTCGGGCACCGAGGCATCGAGGGTGTTGTCTCTGCCGTTGATGCTGCCTGTCGCCGGGTTGTAAAAGGAAATCCGGCTGCCATCAATGTAGCGGTTTGGATCGAAGCGTGGTGTATAGACCAGATCCAGGCTGACGGCATCAAAAAACAGAGATAGCTTGATGGCATCCGAGGGCGCCTTGAGGTATTCGTCGTCTCTGCCAATAAAAAAAGACCTGAAGTCCTTTGGAAACAGGTCATTGATGAACAGCAGGTCGCCGGTCCCCCAGGTCAGGGTCTGGCGACCGGCCTTGATATCGACCCGGTCCGCCGGGCGGTAGAACAACCAAGCCTCCCTGAGGTCGAAAAACCCTTCCCCTGTCTCCAGATCGAGCTCGTGCGACTCGGCCACCGTGTCATACAGAAAATCGCCGGTCAGTTTCATGCTTAGCGTGTCTCCCGGAAGCTCAACACTCAACTGCAGCCTGCTCTCCAGCAGGGATGTTTGCCTTTCGTAGGGATCATTCTGGGTCCGGGTCCCGGCTGCATTCTCCCAGAATCCGCTCACATCGACTTGCGAAACGGCAGGGGCTGTTGCCACGTATCCAGTATCTGCTACGTCTGTGCCAAGCCCTGCAGGTAGTGGCGGTGGGGCAGCGCCAAGCCCCGCGGGCAATGGCGGCGGATCACCGGCAAGGACCGTGGACAGCGGACAAAGAACGATAAGGACCAGCAGAATTCCGGAGAACGGAGGCAGCCTCATCGAAGCAGATCATTGGGCGGATTACGCAGATATCGCTCTGTGAAAATATCTTCAGGCAAGCCGCGGTCATACTTGATATGACTGAATTCCATTGTGCTTTCCTGTCCGGAAACCAGGTCCTGCATACGCGACCGGGTGATTGTCGGGTAGCCCTGTAGGGTCTCTACCCCGAGCACGTCATAGACCCGGTATTTCTTCCCCCGCTTGTCCAGGTACTCCACCTTGACGGGCAGAAAGGTCTGCCGGTGAATCCACATCGTGTATTCGGAAAATTCAACTGTATCCGCTTGCTTGGGTACATTCCTTATTACGTAATAATCTTTTGTTGTTTCAACCAGCTCGTGGCTATCGGCGTTCATACCACGGCCCGAGATGTCTTCGTAAAGATAATCCGACCCCAGAAAGCTGGTGCGCTTGTCGCTGGCGGCGATGCGCTTGGCCAGGTCCAGCGCAGGCAGATATAACCAGCGGTCATCGTCCCCGCCGGGATTTTTCCAGACCAGCAGCACGGTGTTTTTCAAGTCGGACGGGTAATCGATATGGAGGTAGTATTTCTGGTTGCCGGAGAAAGCTTCCTGATCTTGCTGCTCCGTTTGCTGATCCAGGCGCAGAATGGAGAATCTGCGCTTGCGCTCCCTGCCTTGGCTATCCGTTATTGTCATCTTTACCCGAGCGCTCCCATCGTTGCCCAGATAGTAGGCGGTATGTTCTGTCTTCCTGATAATCTCATCAAGAGACGGTGTAGCAGCATATAAACGCCAAGGGATACAGATTTGTAGGAAAAGAAGGAAAACAATTCCGCTACGGCAATACCTTGTCTTGGATGTAATATTCATGGTTACTCGCATCCTGCTCCGTGATTCTTATTGTTTCCCCGACAAACCTTACCTGTCAGGACTGCTGAAAAATACTTCGCATATTCTGCCGTTGAAGCTATCTGCAGAGCAAGGACAAATCATGAAACCCGGAATGACGGAAGCGGCGCCGGAGACTCCCGGCCAAGCGGCGTCCATGAGCGAGTTTCTCACGCTCAATTCACCCTGCGCAGGCCTTCAGAACAGAGTAAGGGAGCATAATCCGCTTGTTCCCAGGGAACCCTGACTGACTCCCTGTCTTCAGTTGTTGTAGTGACAGCTATCAGCGAAACAAACCCGACAATGCTCAAGATTTCGTCCGCAGTACAACGACGAGAAGCGCCCCCATCTTGCGTGGCTGTTTGTTCGAGATTTTGTGATCGCAACTGACTGGTATTTCAGTCAGTGCTCAATGCATGAATGACGTGTTTCGCTTGCACTCCGGACATTAAAACCAAGACGCTGTACGTCCTGGCTGGGTCATAGATGCTCGTTTAGCAGGGGCTTATATTAGCCTTGTCTGAACGTCCGGGTTGAAGCGGTCTCAGGACATCTGCGGGCAATATTATCAACCGCAGAATGGCAGCCTCCAGTTCATACGCGGCTGGTGGCCCGTTGCGCGGGGAAGATGACAGATTTGCCACCCCCCCTCCCCAGGGCCATGCCCAAGATTCCGCTGGGAAACTCCAACGGGGGAGGTGGTAGCAGATCTGGAAAACTTTTCGTGACCGGCGATGAGGGCATTTCCGGGCCGGCTGATGTCCTTATGTATTTTATAATTTTATTTTTTAATTTTTGCTACCCCTCCCTCCCCCTTGGTCCGGCCGATGATTCCCATGAGAGTTTCGGCAGGGGGGGAGGCAACTTTTGCAACACCGCGACCAATACCCATCTATTTATACGTCTGACACCAAAATCAGAGCACCAATAACATGCGTATCAGCCCCATACATCACCTACATCCATGACCATCCACCATCTTCATTAAGCAGTCTGTTTTATAGACCTAATGACTGGTTAATTACATCATTTCCGGGCTCAATTCCGGGCCATCACCCGCCACCATAATGTTCCACAATACCAGTACGTTGAAAAACCCGTTTACTTAACCCTTGAAAAGGGTTTGTCAAGCACAGGACATTTTGGCCATCAATAGGTGATATTTATGAACGAGGTTATAAAGAACAAGGCTCCACGCATAGACCCTAAAAGTCTCAAGATCCCGGCTTCAGGAGATTACACTGCCGAGAACATATCCGGCAGCGGTCCTCCCGAGAGCAACATACATTTGATAACGCAGAACCGTTGGACCCAGAGAAGTTTCCTAACCAGGCAACGGGTAACAATGGCAAAAACCTGCCAACTACCATACCTAATATAGGTTACTTGCTGGCCGAAATGGCATCACCGCTCGTTATGACGTCACCCGATGTGCTCTCTGGGGGCACCGACAAATGACATCCCGGGCATCGAAGCGGCCGTTTCGTGGCTTCCAATATAAACAGACACTTAACGAGCACCATCGACCCAAGTGCGACCTTCGCAGGTCATGGCATGGTTTAACAGAATTTAAAGAATATCCTCTATAAACCATGCTGAAAATGCATGTCGACCACTGACACCGGCTTTTTTGTAGATTGACGAGGCCTGCTGCCGAACTGTTTTTTCCTGTGTGTTTCGTACAATTGCAATTTCTTTCAGGCTAAGGCCTTTCAAAAGCAACCAGCCAACCTCTATTTCGCTACCAGTTAGCATCCACTCTGAAAATTGTTGGGTGACAACGTTACCCAGTTTCTTTCGTGCCTCAAGAACATATTTTTTTGGAGATGTTTGAGGGCTATTCGCTGTTTCAAGCTCCTGCTGTAGAGACCTTATCTCAAGCCGTTGTTGATGCAGTCCCCACAGAAGCCAGGCAATCGCAATAGTCGAAATACTGACGACAATCACTTCTTTGACGATATGTTCAGTGTCCGCACCATGGGAGAGATCGGCCACAAGGTCGGCTCCACTCGCGAAGACTATGGTGGCAAATATAAGAATCAATACTGTTTCTTTGATTCGAGTACTGTACACAATGATGAACCATTCAAAAACAGTGGCTTATGATATAGGACATATGTCCCATACGATACTATTTATGGCATTGGCCCGATGATTTATTGCACGAAACACACATAATTAACCTCAATATTCAATTTAACGAGGGCATTATGATGAGTAACGAAATTCGCGTGTGGGACCCATTGGTCAGGATTTTTCACTGGGGCTTGGTGCTAGCTTTCACCATTGCTTACCTGAGCGGTGATGAAGAAAGCAGTTTACATATTTATTCCGGATATATTGTGCTGGGGCTTATAGCCTTCCGTGTGTTATGGGGGTTAGTTGGCAGCCGTTATGCTCGTTTCAGTAATTTCGTGTATTCACCAGGGACCGTTATTCAGTACCTGAAAGACCTGATCACTAAAAAACCAAAACACTATATTGGGCATAATCCGGCGGGTGGCGCGATGGTGATCGCGATGCTACTTTGTCTTTTTATTGTTTCGGTGAGTGGACTCAAGGTGTATGCCATTGAGGAGGGACTTGGGCCACTGGCAGGTGAGTCCCCTGCATTGACCGTTATTAGCCCTGCCTATGCAGATGATGACGAGCACGGGGAAAATGGAAACGGACACGGTGAAGATGAAGAAGCAGAGGAATTTTGGGAGGAAATACACGAAGCCTCATCAAATTTGATGTTGCTTCTTATTTTTCTGCATATCACCGGCGTGATTGTTTCGGCTCGTTTACATGATGAGCATCTTGTTAAAGCTATGTTCACTGGGAAAAAGATCAGCAAGACTGATGAATGATCCCAGAAAAGCAAAGGGATATTAACAATCTCTCGCGATCGGAATTCAAATATACAGCACAGCAGAAAGTCTGCATCTAGCTGGTAGTCCAATATCAGAAGCCCCGCATTAGCGCGGGTTTCTGTGTCCGGGAATGATCGAGGCTGTGTGAAAAATATTGATTTTTGAAAGCGGGATACTGATGCGATTATAGGAACAATATTGCAGTGCTGCCCCATATACAGGAGGCCTATACATAACGCCCTGTGTTTAAGTGGTAAATAATTTTGCAGATTTTTGGAAACGGTGCGTTTTTACACGTAACCTGGACCGATTATGGCTGGATATAGCCGTTTAGAGATGGTTAATATAAGCGCCCACTAAGCGAGTACCATCGAACCTTTCGAGATCTTCCCGATCTCTATCTTTGTCGCCAACATTTTTAACGATGCGACACTATGTCGCACCCGATTTTATTGACGATCACTGCTCAAAATATATACAATATTAGAGTATTCTTAATTGCCTATGTATATCAATGGAGAACAGTCATGAGTGGTTTTGTCGAGCAACTCAGGCTTGCGGAAAAGGCGGCTGAGGACATCTATTTCGCGAAGGTTAACCGTGAATTGATCGAGTCCCTTCACAAACGAATGCAAGCAGAGAAAGATTCCTTTCAACCTTCCGATCAATCCAGCACCGGGTACGGACGGAAGACAGTCCGGCTGTCATGAAAGAGACTAACAGTGGCTAACCTGACATTAACAGCGGCTGCCTTCGTTAACCCGTTAGTCGTCATTTTCTGGCTTGGATGATTAGCGTGGATTACAGAGAGAATTATGGACAATTCACACCTGTTCGGTTTTTCGCTGGCACCTGTACGAGCATTATTTAGCGGATGCTGTTTTCGCAACGAATTAAAAAAAAGCATTACGCCTGCGCGTCTTGGCAGGATGCTGACCAAAAAGGGTATTGATCTTCAATACTACATTTATAGTTTACCCACCTCTGATATTGAGCAGCATATGAACAACTGTAAACGTTGTCATAGTTTAGATCTGTGCGATTGTTACCTGAACAACAAGAAAATGGATAACAATATTGTCCTTGCGTTTTGCCAAAATAACGACTCCGTCATAAAGATTAAAAATCAACAGGATAGTCTATACGTCAAGAACTAGGAATTTGTAAATATCCGTCAACTGTAGAGTAGAATTCCTGTTTCTAATCGCTGTAATACAGCAAAGTATTTGACGATGCGACGCTATGCCGCACCCAATTTTAATGTAATTTTCATATTGTTTCGTTAGTATTATTACTACACGTCAAACCCCTCCTGTGGACGTGTGTAGAAGTTATTTATTGTGTGTTCTCCAAGCTATAGCGGCGGCCTTCGGGTCGCCGTTTTGCATTGTGTTGTAGGTCCGTTTGTGGCCCAGACTGTGTAAAAACGTGAAGCCCGCTATAATCACGCCATAGCAACGGCGTGAGGTAGTGATGAGACGTTTCATTGAAGGTGAAGACCGCAACCAG
>Ga0209013_10004482_pt1 | contig 12238 bp, 16 predicted proteins | sample Cruoilmetagenom2_FD_187291 | JGI IMG/M metagenome (GOLD analysis project Ga0209013, IMG submission 187291) | Oil polluted marine microbial communities from Coal Oil Point, Santa Barbara, California, USA - Sample 2 (SPAdes) (version 2) | ecosystem: Environmental > Aquatic > Marine > Oil seeps ...
CGTCATCGTTGGCCCCAAGGCCGAAGTGACCGACTTCGCCGACCCGATCATTGTCACGGTCGACGGATCCGACACCTCGGAGGCAGCTCTGCCCGTAGCAGCTGCATGGAGCCTCGAACTGAGAACCCAGCCATGGATCGTCAAGGTGGTCCAACCGGACGTCGCCGATGGGTCCGAAGACGACAGGGCCAGGTATCCCGAGCTGCTCGCACAACGGCTCTCTGCGCTGTCGGGGCAATCGGTCGAGCACAGGGTTCTCCGAGAACGTCGGGCCGACTCAGCCATCGCCGACTATGCCGAGGAGCTGAGGGCTTCGCTAATCGTGTCCAGCACGCACGGCCGCACCGGCATGCCCCGTTTAGTGACAGGTAGTACCGCTGCAGGCTTCGTGCGTTTGGCTCCGTGCCCGGTGCTGCTCATCCGGCCGGCCCACATCGAGACTACCGAACGAATCTCCCGCTGAGCCGAACTTGGCTTCTCACTGCAATTTTGAGCGGGTCGCCAATACCGAAGCAACTGTCTGAGCGATCTCGCCAGACGACGTTCCGGGGGTCAAGACCGCAGCAATACCGGCTGACTTCAACTCGTCCAGATCGTGATCAGGAACGATCCCGCCGAGAATCACCGGGATATCGACACCAAGTTCTCTGACGGCTTCGACGACGAGCGGCGCGAGCGTCAAGTGAGCGCCCGAGAGCATCGAGAGCCCAATCGCATCTACATCCTCGTCCACAGCAGCAGCTGCGACAGTCTGAGGTGTCTGGAACAAGCCGGTGTAGATGACCTCGTATCCCGCGTCGCGCAGGATACGCGCAACGACCTTCACCCCGCGGTCGTGTCCGTCCAGGCCAACTTTGGCAACCAAGATTCGTTCGCTCATAGTGCTCGTTTCACTTCGGCCGCTGAATTGGCTTCATCAAATTACTGGTACTTCGACGTGGCGGCCGAACTCGTCTTCAAGCGTGCTCATCATCTCGCCGAGTGTGGCATACACCTTCGAAGCGTCGATGAGCGCCGGCATGAGGTTGACGCTGGAATCGGCGGCATCGGTACGAATTCGGGCCAGTGCGTTGTCGACAGCATTCTGATCACGATTCCCGCGAACCTTGTGCAGTCGCTTGCGTTGCCTCGACTCATCCTCGCCGGTGATTCTCAGTAGGTCGATCTGATCCTCCTCGTTGCCCTCGGTGAACTCGCTCACCCCAACGATCGTGCGGCGACCGGCATTGAAGCTCCGTTCGAGCTCGTAAGCCGAATCGGCGATCTTGCCCTGGAACCAGTTCTCCTCGATGCCACTGATCACACCTTCGAGCATCGAACCGTGGCCGAGGTCATCGAGGTAGTCGAACAATTCCTCGGCCCGCTGCTCCATCGTGTCAGTCAGCGCTTCGACATAGTGCGAGCCACCGAGCGGGTCGGCGACGTGCGCAACATTTGTCTCGTGCGCAATCACCTGCTGCGTGCGCAATGCAATGCGAGCCGCCCGATCGGTAGGAAGAGCAAGCGCCTCGTCCATCGAGTTTGTGTGCAACGACTGGGTCCCGCCGAGCACGCCGGCGAGCGCCTCGATTGCGGTCCGCACGATATTGACCTCGGGCTGTTGAGCAGTGAGGGACACGCCAGCCGTTTGGGTGTGGAACCGAAGCTGCATCGATCGCTCGGACTCGGCCCCATACCGTTCCTTCATCCAACTCGCCCAGATCCGTCGAGCCGCACGGTACTTCGCGATCTCTTCGAAAAAGTCGATGTGCGCGTTGAAGAAGAAGCTCAGTCGTGGCGCAAAGGCGTCGACATCGAGACCGGCCTGTATGGCCAACTCCACATAAGCAAATCCATTGGCCAGTGTAAATGCGAGTTCCTCTGCCGCCGTGGAACCGGCCTCTCGAATGTGATAACCGGAGATCGAGATCGAGTGCCACCTCGGCATCTCCGCGGCAGCAAATCCAATCGTGTCGCGCACCAGCCTCATCGATTGGCGAGGAGGAAAAACGAACTCCTTCTGCGCCTGATATTCCTTCAGAATGTCGTTCTGCAGCGTGCCGCCCAACTTCGATCGCGGTATCCCCGCTTTCTCGGCCTGAGCAACGAACATCGCAAAGATGACCGCCGCGGGCGAATTGATGGTCATCGACGTGGTGATCTGACCGAGGTCGATTCCCTCGTACAGGTCCTCCATGTCAGCCATCGAGTCGACGGCCACACCGCAACGCCCGACCTCCCCGAGCGACATCGGGTTGTCGGAGTCGATCCCGAGCAGGGTCGGCATGTCAAACGCCGTCGACAGCCCATCACCGCCAGAAGCGATGATCTCCTTGAAGCGCGAGTTGGTGTCATCGGCCGTACCGAAGCCAGCGAACATTCGCATCGTCCACAACTTCGAGCGGTACATCGAGGAATACGGACCACGTGTGTACGGGTACTCGCCAGGAAACTCGCCATCGCTCGGGCCGTAGACCGGTTCAACCGGAATGCCAGACATCGTCTGGAAGTCCGCGTCGCGCAGCTTCGAGGCGTCGAAGCGCTCCTGCCACAGCTGTCTTGCTGTTTCCATGAGAAATTTCTACTTTCTAGGATTGTCCGGTTCGGGCGAACAAGCAACGGCGTTCGCAGTATCGGGGAAGAGTTCTGTGACCTGAGTGAAACAGAGTCGTATTAGAACTCTGCTCACGATCTGCCCGGCTCCACAAGGTCAGTTCGGTCGTTGTTGTCACTCTCGTGTACCACCTCGGCTCCAGGCTCACGGACAGCGCCGTGGACCAACCCCGCGAACAGATCCAGCATTGCAGTCAAGTTGCCCGAGACCATATTGGTGCGCGACACCCTGGGCTTCAGGAAGCGGGTCACGGCAGTCAGCTCAGGGTCTTCGACCAGCTTGACGAGAGCTTCATCGGCCTCATTCAGTGCACCGTCGATTATCTCGGCGAGGCTGTCGCCCTTGGAGTCAAAATTGTAATCGAAGTCTGGTCCCATGGCATCAAAGCCATCCATGATGTCACGCAACGAAGTTGCCGCGTACCCGCGTTCAGAATATTCGTACGACGTCGTGAGACGCCCGCATGAACGCCTCTCGGGCAAACAGCTTGGCCCCAGCACCGCGCGACTCGCCGGCGCCAACTGTGATGTCGTTCTGCTGGAGGGCTGTGACGACACCGAACCATTCTTCCTGCAGGTGAAAGAGGCGATGCATGCATCGGCCACTACCCACATTCGGCATTCCGCAAATACCCACGGATTAGATACTCGCGGACCACGGGCCATCCTTGTCGGCGATCCATCAGCCGTCGAAAGTCAGTCCGCGAGAATGCCGCCTTCGAAGCACTCGACAGTGCTCGCCACGATGATCTCACCATCCGAACTCACTCCGAGACCTTCGATATCGTCGGCATCGAAGTTCTCGTACAGAATCTTGGCGTCCTCATCGGAGAGCTCATTCATCTTGTCACGAATGCACTCCTCGTCGACAAACTCCGCGGCACCCTCGGCCTCGAGCGTCTCCATGAATTCGTCGGCCAATTGTTCCTGGTAGCCGCCACCATCACTACCGCAAGCCGAAATGGCCAGAGCCGCCACGATCATCAACACGCCGGTCTTCCGCATAAGCACTCACTTTCCTAGAGGGTTGGAATCTTCTCCTCATCTTGCGGTTTCGTCAGTCTCAGCGACAGGGCCCAACGCCTCTTTCGCGGATGGCGTCACGAATGCCGCGGTGGTCGCCGACACACACCCTCCGAACTCAAGCCTGTGCGGCATCGAACCATTCGACGCCGCACAGGCTTGCGCTAGTGTGCCGCTATGAGAATTCTGACGGGCGCCATCGCCGCCGTGTTCCTACTCGCTGGGCTGACGGCATGCGGTGACGATGACTCATCATCAACTCCGGCAGACTCAGCAGATGCCTCTGTAACCGGGACTCAAGCAGCCGACGAGGACGACTCCGAGATGGCCGATGAGGACGGCTCCGAGGTGGCCGATGAGGCCGAGCCGGAGACCGCCACCGAGGACGACGACAGCGAGGCCGCTCCACCGAGCGGCGAAGGTTCCGCCTCTCTGACGCTGTCCAATGGCGAAGTGTTCGAGTTCGGCATCCGCTGCGTCCTTGAACCACAAGTGTCTGCCGGGTCGGAGATTCTCTTCACCGTCGTGTCCTACGACGATCCGTACAACCTCGATGTGACTCAGTTCGGCGATAGTGCCTTCAATGGTGCAGCCAACATCTCCGTATACGACAGCGACACCTACGACACGCTCTGGGAGGCAAGCTCCATGCTTGGCACCAGCATCGAACTGTCGATTGACGGGTCAACCGTGACGGGAGTTGGAGATTTCCTGGCCGGCGGAGAGCCCGGCGGCGAGACGGTCACCGGCGATCTCGTAGCGAACTGCTGACCCGCGACCTGCGGGCGGCCATCATTCGTTTTCACATGGGTTAGATCCCCAAGCCAGAGCCGACTCGGGGCCGCGGCAATACCGTCGACTTTGTTCAGATGATCCCACATCTTGTCGGTGCCGAAGGACACGCATTTCTCGTTGTAGACACGAGCGATCACCGGGCGGAGTTCTACGTCACGAACCGACCGCGCCGACGGCGACCGAACCTTTGCCGCGCGACACATCGATGGATAGATGCCAAGCAACTTGGCGATCGGCCCGACTCCCCATCACAGCGTGCCGCAACACTGATCCTTGTGCGCGTCGATCAACAAGATCACTTCTTCGACTGGCCATCGAGCTCCATCCCGAAGAAGGCCAACCCAGTTTCCCACCCTCCCCGGTGTCGAACCCAGCTTCTCGGCAACCAACGTGATCGCTTCCCACCGCGACCCGTATTCGTGTTCATCATCAAGCACCACCCACACCGCACGTTCGCGCAGCTCTGTCGGGTATCCCCCATGTCTCGGCATCGCTGCATCCCCCTCAAGAAATGCAGCCCCCCACCAGACCCGGCGAGATTCAGGGGTTTCTTTGTGGAGCTAAGGAGAATCGAACTCCTGACCTCTTCCATGCCATGGAAGCGCTCTACCAACTGAGCTATAGCCCCAAAGGGAACGGCGTACGTTACCAACGCCCGGTCGCCCATCACAACGGTCGACCAAGCCGCGTTCTCGTGAACTTCTACCGACGTGTCGTCGTCAATAGTTCACGAGATCGCTGGGGCGGGTGGGAGCGTGGGCAGGGCCCACTCGACCTTCGGGGAGTCCATGTAGAGACGCTCGATTTCGTAGAACTCGCGGACTGAGTCGAGGAATACGTGCACAACGACGTCGCCGTAGTCGATGAGCGTCCACTGCGCCTCGCGGAGACCCTCGACCCGAACGGGCGAGCGGCCATACTGCTGCTTGACCTGCGCTTCGACCTCATCGGCGACCGCTCGCACGAGGCGAGCATTCGAGGCACCGGCGATCACGAAGTATCCGGCAACCGAGAGCACATCACCAACGTCCAGGACCAAGATGTCGCTCGCGCCCATTCCTTCGGCAGTTCTGGCGGCGAGGACCGCCAGGCCCTCCCCTGCATCTTCCTCAGCCACACTCAGATCAGTCATCTGGTTCGACCGTATCTTCGATCACAACGACCCCTTCGTCGTTCAGTTCGCGCAGGTCGAGGTAGCCCGTGCCGAGGGTGATCACGGCATCGACTCCATCGAGCACGGTCGAAGAAACGACGACCACCGATTCGCCGAAGAATATCGGGGCCGCCAGTTCCATGTCTTCGATGAAGCGTTCGTCCGCAACTTCGATCCGAGTAACCGCGGGTGCACCGTCGGGTGCTTTCGCCGTATCGACCGAGACAACATTGGCCTGGAAGAACAACAACTGGCGAGTCAATTCCCTGACAAGTTCCGAGGACGACTCGAAGAGATCACCGCTCGCGTCCAACTGCTCGTCGGAATACCTCGCCTCGACCCGAAACGACATCGCCGGGTTCGGACTCGACACCAACGCCGGTGAGGTCTGCGCAAACACAAGCACTGCGTCGGCACGATCGACGATAACGACATCGGAGTCGGTCGGATTGTCGGATTCAAGGGGCTCGGTGGCAGCGATATCGCGCACCTCGATGTCGCCCTCCCAAAGCCGCATCACAAGTTCTTCGACGGTACTGGGCGGGATCGGCCTACCGAACTCGTCGACGTCAACCGGTTCCGGTGGCACGGCGATCGGTGCCGTACGAGCAAGCTGTGACCACAATTCGACGTCGACGGCGTGGTGGTCGTACGAGGCACCTTCATCGTTCACAGAGGCCAGTGCCTGAGCCACCAGCAGCCGTCGCAACGTCTGCGGACCAGCCACTGCAACGATCCCCGAGCCAAGCTGGCTCGAATCGATGACGTCCTCGGGCAATACGACTTGCAACGACTCGATTGGTTGCAAGATCTCGACCAGCTCGTCCACACCGACGATCGCCGCTCGTTCAATGGTGAGCGTCAACATCTCCTCCAACGGCTCGACGATCGATTCTGGATCGTCCGCGTCGAAAAGTTCGGTCAGCGGGCGTCGTTGTTCACCGGATCCGACAGTCCCATCCGCGTTGACGGGAACGGTCACGATGCTGCCTCCTTGGCCCTCCGGCAGAAGTGTCATGACCACGATCGAGGCGAGCTGGTCTTCTTTGTCCACAACGGCCAACATGGCGTTCGGTGTGTCAGGTAACGCCACTACCGGGCGTTCATCGACTCCGACGGCTTCGCCCTCCTGCGAGTTTGACAAAGTGATGACCCCGACAACGAAGAGCGCAACTGCTGCCACGACGAGCAGAATCCCCGTCACTGCTCCAAAGACCGTGCGACGCTTCCGGCGCTCCGGAATAGCCGTCATCCGTGGACCCCGAAGAGTGAGCGCGACTCAATGACATCGAGCACTGGCTGAGTCACCAGGTAGTCGAGTGGGCGGCCATCGGTGAATCGCATCCGGAGATCTGTGCTCGACACCTCGAGCCTCGGCACCTCGACGCGGATCCACTCGATTGCGTCGGGTAAGTCAACCTGATCACCGGGGCGGTCGATGACGACCAACTGCGACAGCGCAACAACTTCGTCGTAACGCGACCACGTTCGCAGGCCGGCGGCTGCGTCGTCGCCGACAATCGTGAAGAGGTCGGCATCCGGGTATTCCTGCGCAAGCGACGTCAAGGTGTCAGCGGTGTAGCTGTTGCCACCCTGATCGATCTCGTGCCGCCCAGGCACCAGACCGGGGACCTCAGCGACGGCCGCTTCGACCATCGCCAAGCGGTCGTCCGCCGGGGTGATTATTCGGGTGCCTTCTTTCTGCCACGGAACATTCGCCACCATCAAGATCACAAGGTCCAGCTGGAGCGCATGACGCACGTTCACCGCGGTCACCATATGGCCCACATGTGGCGGGTCAAACGTTCCACCGAAGAGCCCCACTCGGAGCGGCTGATCAGCGGGTCCGGGCACGATTTCGCCAGTTTATGTGTTGTTGAGGAAATTTCCGCACATCCGACCCCATCAGCACTTGACAGGTCTGTTACTGTAAATCGTTCCCCCATATACCCCCGAGTTCATGGTTTGAGTCGGTTTCCACCCGAAACCCCTCTTCTACGGCGTCCATCGCTCTGATCACCTCACCGAAATGCTCATCTCGATGCGTCTTCGGCAAAGGTCAATGATCACCGCCGGTCGTCGAAGTGTGTCAAGTGGCACAGCCCGAACCGGAATCAACAAGCACACGAACGGTTGTAACAAGCATCATGAATGACTCCATTGGTCTTTACCTAAACGACATCGGCAAGGTGGCCCTACTCACCGCCGAAGACGAACGCGAGCTGTCCCGCGTCATCGAAGCTGGCCGTGAGGCCGCAGAACAACTCGAGAACGGCAAGCGCAGCGCCGCCCTCAAGGCAAAGGTCGCCGCTGCGGCCGACGCCAAGGACCGGTTCATCCGCTCCAACCTGCGCCTCGTGGTGAGCATCGCCCGCCGATACCCACTCCCGCAGGGTATGGACCTGCTCGACCTCATCCAGGAGGGCAACCTCGGTCTCGAGCACGCTGTCGACAAGTTCGACTGGCGCCGCGGCTTCAAGTTCTCCACCTATGCAACTTTCTGGATTCGCCAGGCCATCGGCCGGGCGCTCGACCAGAAGGCCAGCCTCATCCGCATCCCGGGAGATCGATCCGCAAGCTTGCGTGCTGCGCTTCGTCAGGCCTCCGGCGACGGAGAAACCCTCGACCAGACAAACGCCGAACTGCACCGCCTGACCACCCCGGTCAGCCTCGACAAGACGGTCGGCGACGACGGTGACGCCACGCTTGGCGACCTGATGGCCAACGGCGATGGCACTCCGGAAGATCATGTGATGACACTGGTCGACAGTGATCTGCTCGATGAGTTGCTCGGCACGCTCGACACTCGGGCCCGCTTCGCAGTCGAGTCTCGTTTCGGGCTCGTCGACGGTGAGCGCAAGAGCTTCCGTGAAGTCGGCGAACAGCTCGGCGTCACTGCCGAAGCCGCCCGCCGCCTGGTCAGCCGAGCAGTAGCTGGCCTTCGCGACGACGCGGAGCGAATCCTCGCTGTCTGATTTGGAAACCGATACTGAAAACTGAAATTGAAGGAGCGGCCCTGGAAACGGGGCCGTTTCTTCGTTTTCCAGCCCGGTAGCCTTTCATCATGTCCGAAACACGTGAGGCCTGGTCACCGTCCTCTTGGCACGACCTTCCTTATGGCCAGCAACCCGCATGGCCCGACTCAGGTGCACTCGAACAGGCACTGAAGCAGGTCGCCTCCATGCCGCCGCTGGTGTTCGCCGGCGAAGCACGGTCGCTCCAGTCCGAACTGGCCCAGGTTGCTGCCGGCAACGCCTTCCTGCTCCAAGCCGGCGACTGCGCCGAGAGCTTCGAAGAGTTCTCTGCCGACAACATTCGCGAGAAACTGCGCGTCATCCTCCAGATGGCGATCATTCTCACCTATTCGGTCGGTGTGCCGATCGTCAAGGTCGGTCGAATCGCCGGACAGTTCGCAAAACCACGATCATCGCCCACCGAGCAGGTCGGTGACCTCGAGTTGCCAACATTTCGCGGCCACATTGTCAACGATCCCAACGCGTCAGAAGCGGCTCGCGTCCCCGATCCGGATCGGCTCGTCCAGGCATACCACCAGTCGGCCTCAACTCTCAACCTCCTACGGGCGTTCACCAAGGGGGGGTTTGCAGATCTGTCACGGGTGCACTCCTGGACCCAGGAGTTCGTCGCGACCAGCCCGCAAGGCCGCCGCTACGAGCAACTCGCAGCAGAGATCGACCGTGCGTTGTCGTTCATGCGAGCCTGCGGCATCGAGACCGAAGCCAACGCGAGTCTTGCTGAGGTTGACGTCTTCACATCGCACGAAGCGCTGATTCTCGGCTACGAAGAAGCACTCACCCGGCAAGACTCGCTGACCGGTAACTGGTTCGACTGCTCGGCGCACATGCTGTGGGTGGGTGAGCGCACCCGCGAGCTCGACGGTGCGCACATCGAATTCCTCCGCGGTGTCGGCAATCCCGTCGGATGCAAGGTCGGCCCGACCACATCAGTCGACTACCTACTTGAGTTGTGTGCCACTCTGAACCCGTCACGGATTCCCGGCAGGCTCACGCTTATAAGCCGGATGGGAGCCGACCTCGTCGAAGATCGCCTCCGCCCCCTACTTCGTGCAGTCACCGATGCCGGACATCCCATCGTGTGGGCCTGCGACCCGATGCACGGCAACACCTACAGCGCACCGAACGGCCGCAAGACCCGACACTTCGACGAAGTCCTTCGCGAGGTCGGCGGTTTCGTCCGGGCTCACCGGGCCGAAGGCACCTGGCCAGGCGGTATCCATGTCGAGCTCACCGGTGAGAACGTCACCGAATGTGTCGGGGGCGGCGACGCCGTTTCTGATGCCGACCTCGACAGTCGCTACGAAACAATGTGCGACCCCAGGCTCAATGCCCGCCAGAGCGTCGACATGGCCTTCCGAGTCGCCGAGCTCCTCCGAGACTTCACCTGATACGACGGGGCGGATCGGAGCATGACTGCCCTCAGAATCACCAGCAGCTGGCCCGTTCCGAACGTCTCTGCGGCGGCGCTCCGGGCCGGCCGGGTCACTGACACGATCGGAGATGTCGACCATAGGCAACGTCTGGCGTCCATATCCAAGCCAATAGCCACCTGGGCGATGCTCGTTGCAGTAGAGGAGGGTGTGATCGCCCTCGATACGCCAATCGGCCAAGATGGATGCACGCTGAAACATCTCCTGAGCCACGCCGGGGGCTACCCATTCGACGGAATGACCCCAGTCGCCAAGCCAGGACGCACTCGCATATATTCGAATACTGGGTTTGATCTCGCGACTGAGGCAATCGAATACGCGACGGGTATGGCATTTGCCGACTATCTCAACGAAGCCGTGTTCGAGCCACTCGGGATGACTGCCAGCGAGCTCCGCGGCTCCGCGGCAAAAGATGTGCACAGCTCGCTTGCCGACATCTGCATCTTCGTCGAAGAGGTCCGAACGCCGACACTTCTGAGCGCACAGACCAGCGACGACGCCACAAGTATCCACTACCCCTCGCTCGCCGGTATCGTTCCAGGCGTGGGCCGCTACACACCGTGCCCCTGGGGTTTGGGGTTTGAGCTCCGCGGCGACAAACAACCGCACTGGACTGGAGCGCTCAACTCTGCTCGCACCTTTGGCCACTTTGGTGGGGCGGGAACGATGTTCTGGATCGACCCTGACGCCGACCTAGCGCTCATCGCGCTGACCGACCGGCCGTTCGGCGCCTGGGCTCTCTCCGCCTGGCCAGAGCTGTCCGACACCGTCATCACCGAATTCGCGAACGATGAGTGGATCGCCCAAGCCGACATGGTGACGCGATGACCGACTTCAAACTCGGCGACCGGATCAGGTACGCGACCACCGACGGCGATGGGTTCCCGTTGGTCCGTTATGGCTTCGTGGGAAGCGTCTGCAATCCCGGCGAACCAGTCACAGTGATGCTCGACGGCGAGATTGCCGCCGACTCCGTCGACCTCGCGCTCATCGAAACCGTCCACATCTCCAACGTCACGTTGACACTCGGCGGGTCCGATCTCCTCGACGATCCGTCACTCCGACAGGGCCTGGTCAACCTCTGGGCGGCGGAAGCAGAAAGCGCTGGTCTGCAGATCGCATCGCTTCACTGCATCGGCACCGGTGTCCGCGATTCCAGCGAGGGGTACGCATTGGCCGAGTTGAACAGCGGCGGCGAACGATACGTACTACGTGGGACCCTCTGCATGCACCGATACAACGCCATCGTGGTTCACGCGGATCGACCCAGCCGGTGGGAACTCACCTGACGAGTCACAGGTATGAGCGCTTGACAACTACCTTGTCACTATGACAAGGTAGTTGTCATGACGGATATCGAACACCTCATCGACGAGATTCGGCTTGCCTTCCACTCACTGAGTGGTTTTGCGGCGCGCGTCAACGTCCACGACCTCGATCCTTCTGAGCGGGCAGTCCTCGAGTTCCTCTCGATTCACGGAGCTACCACAGTTCCGGAAATTGCACGACAGCGAGGCGTCTCGAGACAACATATCCAGAGCATCGTGAACGAGCTCGCCGAGCGCGGCTTCACAACACTGCAACCGAACCCCGCCCATCGCCGGTCTCACCGGGTCGCGCTGACAGGTGACGGCATAGCTGTCATCAAGGCTGTCATCGACAGAGAACGCTCACTTCTCGCCCCGTTCGTCGACTACCAGGCCCCGGCCACGACGGTTGCCGCGGCCGCCGCTGTTGCCGACCTTCGCAAGTTCCTCGACCACAATCAGGAGTCATCATGATCAAGTCACGTCTCTATCGCCAGTTCGAGAGCCCCCATGGGGTGCTCGGGCGCGTCGCCGGCCGAATAATGGCCACCCGGGACTCGAACGTAAGTCGCAACATCTGGATCGCCAGTGTCCTCGACCCGAACCCAGGCGCCCAGATTCTCGAGATCGGCCACGGGCCCGGCATCGCCATCGAACAACTCTGGCCGAGTTTGACCAGCGGACACATCGTCGGACTCGACGTGTCCGAGCTGATGAGCAGCACCGCGCGCAAGCGCAACCAAGCAGGCGTGGACCGTGGAGCGGTCGAATTCCGTGTTGGAGACGCACAGGATGTTCCAAGCGATCTTCGAGACTTCGACGTCATCTTCGGCGTCAATGTGTCCCAATTCTGGAGTGATCCGCGCGCGACAATATCCGGATTGACCGAACGTCTGCGTGAGA
>Ga0209013_10004483_pt1 | contig 12237 bp, 12 predicted proteins | sample Cruoilmetagenom2_FD_187291 | JGI IMG/M metagenome (GOLD analysis project Ga0209013, IMG submission 187291) | Oil polluted marine microbial communities from Coal Oil Point, Santa Barbara, California, USA - Sample 2 (SPAdes) (version 2) | ecosystem: Environmental > Aquatic > Marine > Oil seeps ...
CTTGCCTGTAAACCAGCCGGTCTGTTCCCGGTTGATAAATAGGGATTCCGGGCCATGTCGACAGCGCAAAAAATAAGTGGAGCTTCTCTTCTAGCGGTTTTGCTGCTGCTGCCCTGGCTGCTTGATGTCCTGGGCCAGCAGTACCTGCTCTCCCTGGCCACCCGGGTGTTGATCTACGGTCTTGCCGCTTCCAGTCTTAACCTGATTCTCGGTTACGGCGGTATGGTCAGCCTGGGGCATGCCGCCTTTATGGGAATCGGCGGTTATACCGTGGGAATCATGGCTTTCCACCAATATGAGCGAAGCCCGGTGCTCGGCTGGCTGCCGCAGTTTGCCGGATCTGAAAATGTGCTGCTGGTCTGGCCGCTGGCCATGCTGTTTGCCGCCCTTTTCGGGCTGGTCACCGGGGCTGTCAGCCTGCGGACCAGGGGTATGCATTTTATCATGATCACCCTGGCCTTTGCCCAGATGGTCTATTTTTTCTTCACCTCCCTGGATACCTATGGCGGGGGGGATGGAATCAGTCTGTACAACCGCAACCTGCTGCCCGGCCTTGATCTGGGAAATGACAGGGTTTTTTATTACCTCTGCTTGGCAGTACTGCTGGTCTTCCTCTATCTCATGCACCGGCTGATCAATGCCCGCTTCGGGCGGGTTCTGATAGGCAGCAGGGAGAACGAGCAGCGGCTGCAGGTTCTTGGTTTTGCCCCCTTTGGTTACCGGCTGCTCAGTTACTGCCTGGCCGGAGCTGCTGCCGGACTTGCCGGAGCCCTGCTGGTCAACCAGGGAGAGTTTGTCAGCCCCGGTCTGATACACTGGACCCGTTCCGGCGAGATTCTGGTCATGGTGCTGCTGGGCGGCATGGGCACCCTGGTCGGTCCGCTGCTGGGTGCGGCTGTCCTGCTCTTTTTAGAAGAATACCTGGCCATGTTTACCGAGCACTGGATGATTATCCTGGGACCCTTTCTTATTCTGGTGGTCCTCTTTGCCCGGGGTGGGCTGTATGGCCTGATCGTTGACCGGAGAGAGCAGCATGACTGAGCCTGTTTTTCGCTTGGACGGGGTAGAAAAATCCTTTGGCGGCCTGCGGGTCTGCGATGCTGTCAACCTGGACCTGATTCCGGGGGAGCTGCACGCATTGATCGGGCCAAACGGTGCGGGCAAGACAACCCTGCTTAACTTGATCACGGGTTTGCTGCCGGTGGACAATGGCAGCCTCTATTTCAAAGACACGGACATCACCGGGAAAACGTGCCATGAACGGGCCCGCCTCGGTATGGCCCGTTCTTTTCAGATAACCTCTCTCTTCCCAAGATTTACGGTACGGCAGAGCATTGAGCTGGCCGTGCAGGCAACCAGGGGTTCCAGTTACCGGCTTTGGAAACGGGCGGACAGTGAACCCGGCTTAACCTATCCTGCCCGGAAGGTCATGGCCCGGATAGGGCTTGCGGATCGGGCGGAGACAGTTGCTGAAAATCTTTCCCATGGCGAGCAGCGGCTCCTTGAAATGGGGATGGCCCTGGCCACCGGGCCGGAACTGCTGCTGTTGGACGAGCCCATGGCCGGACTTGGTCCGGGCAGTTCGCAAAATCTGGCAGAGCTGATAGCCAGCCTCAAGGGTGGAGTGACCATCATGCTGGTTGAACATGATATGCAGGCGGTTTTTGCCCTGGCAGACCGAATTACCGTGCTGATTGAGGGCAGAGTGTCAGTTACAGGATCCCCGGAGGAGATCAGGAATAACCCGGCGGTACAGGAGGCCTACTTGGGAACCCCATGCTGATTCTGGAGAAGGTGGAAACATTTTACGGCCGCGCCCAGGCATTGTTCGGGGCGTCCCTGACCGTGGGCACGGGTGAGGTGGTAGCCCTCATGGGACGTAACGGTATGGGCAAGACGACGACTATTCGCTCCATTATGGGCCTCACGCCGGCAGGCATAGGAACGATAACCTATAATGGTCAACAGATTAACGGGCTTGCCTCCTACAAAATAGCCCGTGCAGGTATTGGTCTAGTACCGGAGGGCAGGCAGATCTTTCCCACGCTTACCGTTCGGGAAAACCTGCTGGCCGTTGCAGCTGATTATACCAACAGTAACGATCCTTATACCCTGGAGCGGGTGTTCTCCATCTTTCCCAGACTGGAAGAGCGGCTGAAACATCTGGGTAGCGAGTTGTCCGGCGGCGAACAGCAGATGCTGGCCATTGCCCGGGCCCTGATGATCAATCCTACCCTGCTCCTGCTGGACGAGCCCACCGAAGGCCTTGCTCCCCTGGTCTGCGAAGAGATATGGAATGGTTTGACCATTTTGAAGGAGCGGGGACTGTCCATCCTGGTGGTGGATAAAAACATTGATGCTCTGCTGCGGATCAGCAATCGGATCTGTGTGATGGAAAAGGGCAGGGTGGTTTGGCACGATGAGCCGCCTTTTGCCGCTTTTAGTGATGAAATGAAAAAACGCTATCTTGGCGTTTGAGGAGGAGCGGATGAAGTATATAATCTGGCAGATCTTTTTATTGCTGACAGCAGTCGGAACAGTATCAGCCGGTGAGGTCGATGTGGTCAAAGTCGATGTTCAGCCAGACGATTCCGGTGCCTATCGCTTTGATGTGACCCTGAAGCATGCCGATGCCGGCTGGGATCATTATGCCGACCGCTGGGAAATTCTAACTGTAGAGGGAGAGGTACTCGCCACCCGGGTACTGGTACACCCGCATGTGAATGAACAACCCTTTAGCCGCAGCCTGTCCGGAGTCGTTCTACCCGAAGGAGTGAGTGAAGTGGTAATTCGAGGCCATGATTCGGTCCACGGCTATGGCGGAAAGGAACGCATTGTAAAACTTTCCCATTAAATCGCAGAAAGCAGTTCCGGTCAGTCACAAAAAAAGCCTCATGCGAATCGTTTCGCATGAGGCTTTTCTTAAAGGCTGCCTTAGCCGTTGACCTGGGCAGTCGTTTCTTTGACCTGTGTGCCCCCTTGCCGCCGTTTCGGGCAATCAGGGAGACAACGCCCCAGTCCCGGGCCGTCACCTTTTTTCGCTGTCTTTTCTTTTTCATGATGCACCTCCTGTGCTTGAAAGCGGCACATCATACAGGATGAACAGCAAAAAACAAGATTTTAAAATGTATTATTCCGCTGTTACCGTATTTCGCAAGGTGCCGATGTTTTCAATTTCCACCTCAACTACATCACCATCTGCAAGCGGACCGACTCCGCTGGGCGTTCCGGTGCTGATGATATCGCCCGGTTCCAGGGTGAAGTTTTTGGAGATAAAGGCCATGATCTTGGGGATCTTGAAGATCATGTGTTCGGTGTTGGACTGCTGCACGACCTTGCCGTTAAGCCTTGTCTCTATTTTCAGCTGCTGGACATCGCCGATTGCTGCCGGCGGTACGATAACAGGTCCGATGGGGCCAAAGGTATCCAGTGATTTTCCCCGGTACCAGCCGGACTTGTCACTGCGCTGGAGATTGCGCTGGCTGACGTCATTGAAGCAGGTAAATCCCAGGATATGGTCCATGGCCTCCTCTTCGCTCAGATTCTTGCATCGATCCTTGATAATTATGGCCAGCTCACCCTCGTAATCGGTACGCAGGTCCTCAAATTTATATTCTTTCAGAAAGGCGGGCAGGACAACGGACTCTTCCGGGCCGATGATGACGTTGGGGGTCTTGGGAAAGAGGACCGGCTCTTCAGGGATTGCATCGGTAAAGTTTTGGACATTTACCGACTGGCTTTCCTTGATATGTTCCAAGTAGTTGAGGCCAAGGCAGACGATCTTGCCCGGTTTGATTTCAACTGTTTCGCCACTGGACATGGGCAGGGTAATGGACATGGCGGTACACCTCATGGGATTGGAGAAATACTTTTATAACAGGATGTTATTGTAAGGCTGCAGAAAATGAATTTGCTGCCGGTTAACTGCATGCAAGAGATACGCTCTGAAAGCGCATCTCTCTTTCGCTTAGTAATGAATCAGGCGTTCACGGCAGCCAGGGCAGCCTGATAATCAGGCTCTTCGGTGATTTCCGGCACATGCTGAGTATAACTGACCGTCCCGTCTGCATCAATAATCACTATGGCCCTGGACAGTAAACCGGCCAAAGGACCGTCGGTGATGGCGACACCATAGTTTTTGCCAAAATCAGGTGAACGAAAGTCTGACAGCGGGATTACATCGTCAAGCCCTTCAGCCTCGCAAAACCGCTGGTGGGCAAAGGGCAGGTCTGCAGACACGCAGAGAACAACGGTGTCGGCAAGCGCTACCGCCTCCTGGTTAAAACGTCTGACAGTGGCCGCACAGACAGGGGTGTCAATACTTGGAAAGATATTAAGGACAACTGTTTTGCCGGAAAAGTCGCCTAAACCTTTATCGGAGAGATCTGTTGCGGCCAGGCTGAAGGAGGGCGCCTTGCTGCCCACGGCGGGCAGAGTTCCAGTGGGAACGGGGTTTCCCTGAAAAGTAATTGCAGACATATCATACCTCATGGGTTGGAGTTATGGAGTGTATGGGTTGTTTCGGCATAGAGCGACAACGTCTGAAGCCTAAACTGTAAGTCCCTTCCCGGGAAAGTCCATCTCATGCTTGGAAAAAAGCCGTGCAGGCGGCAGAAGACCCCTCCCGCAGCATACTGCTGCTCTCTAGGTTAATTTTTTGGGCGGCTTTTTATGGCTGAGCTTCTGTTGCTGCTGCAGGGTCAGCTCCTTTTTTCCGGTCAGGGCAATCTGTTTGCCCCGGGCCAGATAACCGGCAAGCCCTCCGCCGGCAGTGGTCAGAATGAGCAGGCCAAAGGTCACGAACTGGGTGGAGAGCATGAAAGCACCCAGGGCCAGGGCACCGGCAAAAGAGGCCCCGACTTTTAGATTTGCCCCGGCATGGGCTCGCCTGGTTTCTTTCAAAATCTGCTTGTGGCTCTTGTCGATAATCCTGGATTTTTGCCGTTCCGCGTTCAGCCGGATTTTTTCCCGTTCCCGGGCATGCTCTTCTTTAACCGTTTCCAGCTCATCCCTGTGGCGTTGCCTGGCAATGGAGGAAAACCAGAAGGCCGCCAGCACGCTGAACAGAATTTCCAGTAAGCCAATCGTCAGCATGAGCTGGGTATTATCAAGTCCAGTCCCGCTAACAGCAAAAAAGAGCGCCAGTGTAACCAGCTGTACCAGAATAATACCGACCAGAAATTTTAACATTCTTCCTCCTCCCTTAAAATACAGCCCGTTTTTGGCCAGCTGAGGACGGGTATGCTGCCGGGAAATGAACGTGCAGGTAATCTATACCGATGATTATATACAACCATAAGCCAATGTACACCCTGTAAGAGAACTGCCAAGGGACAAACAGCAAAATTTCAGGAAAAGGGATGTGAGAAATACAAGCTGAAATACATGAAAGGGAAGGGGAACGCATAAAAAAAGCCCGACCTTAACAAGGCCGGGCTTAAAACTGGCTCCTCGGGACGGACTCGAACCGCCGACAAGGTGGTTAACAGCCACCCGCTCTACCAACTGAGCTACCGAGGAACGCAACTTAAATACTTATTTGCTGCAGCCCTGTATCAGCGCCACATCACAAGCGGGTTTAATAGCACACGGGAAAATAGTCGTCAAGTGAAAGTTGAAAAAAGGGTTGCGCTTGTCCGAAAAACCCGGTATCAGAGTAGCCACTTTTGCTTCCATAGCTTTTTTGCAATACAGTCGGGGCGTAGCGCAGCCTGGTTAGCGCGCCTGCCTTGGGAGCAGGAGGTCGTAGGTTCGAATCCTACCGCCCCGACCACGATATCAAGGAGTTAGAGCTTTGGCTTTAACTCCTTTTTTCGTTGTACGGCCGCCTGAGAGTTTCCCCCGATCCTTGATTTATTGTTGCTCAAGCCGGCTGAGGATCTTTTTGTACTGCTCCAGATACTGCTGCTGCCTGGCGATTTCTCCCTGGATTTTTGAGGTATACCGGTTGATACGTTTTTTTATTGCGGCTCGTTTTTTCGGCTCCAGTGCCGCCAGAGATTGCTGCGAGTACCAGTGTGCATACTCTTTGCTAAACAGTCTATCCGGCTGCCTGATTAAATCATCGAGTTGCGGTTCACCTTCAATTTTTTCTTTTACCCGTTGTGCAAGCTGCCGGACAGATAAAGGCCGGGCAACCGTTTCCGAAATAAGCTGCTTTTTTGTTTCCAGATCTTTGACCTTCAATAATTTCAGTTTATGGCTGACGGAAATCTTTCCGTACGTTTGGAAAGATTCCAGTTCGTGTTCATCAACGGCAAGGCCGACCGCATCGTAAATCCATGTTTTTGCCGGAGTGTCGCCAGGCTGTGCCTGCAGTTTCTTTATGAGCCGGTGCAGGGATTTCTTTTTAGCTGCCTGCTTTTTGTTTTTTGCCAGCTGATAATTGCGGTCGTAGAAGGTTGCGATAATATAGTTGCCGGCATCCAGCATGGCCCTGTTCCGGGCTTCCTCGTAACGTTTGACGAAAATATTTTTAAGTTCGCTGTAGGCTGCTGCAACAAGGTCGTCGTCAGGCTGTTTTTCAATGGGGGTGGAGGGGATTTCAGCTGCTGTGCCCACCGCCTTTTTTTCCAAAAGATGAACCGCTGCACCTTTAAGTCCGCTAATTGCCAGGGTCAAACTATCAGCGGCAGCCGCAATGTTTTCAGTACTGTCCCGAAATCCTGTTTTTGCAAAAACCATCTGTATGGCGTGCACTGTCTTGTCAGGCATCCCGGATATAGGCTTGCCAACATACTGGTTCAGGCCATTTTTGCTGTGACCGGCATATCTGTTTTCAAGATTATTGCTGTCGTTATTGCCGGCCCTGGCCACTACGGCTGTTAAGGATCCTTTCTCTTTGAGCAACTGAATGAACTGTTCGACAACCTCATCGCCGGCAGTGGGCCTGCCCTTCTCTGCAGAATCGGCTTTAACTCGACCGGCGCCAAGCAGAATGTCGGCCGTTCCGTTTACCTCTTTGACATTTTCATCCCCGGCCCCAACAAGAATAAAGGTCAGGCAGCAGTTATGTTCTTTGAGAATATCTTTCTTAAACGTTTTTATGGTACCGAGCCATTTCTTTTTAAGGCCTGCCTGTTCTATCTGGACAACAGAGTTAAGATCCACCTCGTTACAGTGCAAGTCGATGGATTCTTTTATTTTTTTACCGTTTATTTCAATCCATTTTGTTTTCCGGTACACCCTGTTGATAATGGCATGACAGTTCAACTGTTGTGCAAGCAGCCTGGTCAGCCGGCCTGTATGTTCATCATCTCCGGGACAGCCGTGGGGTGCTGCCAGGATAATGTTGCCTGTGCCGGCAATTATTTCAAATTCGCTTTTCACTTCTTTGGGCATTATTGCTCCCTGCTCTTGTTATAATGTTGGTCGCCGGCCTGTTGATTTTCATTCAGCCCGGGTCGATACTCTTTAAGGTAGATGTCGGACAGGGTCAGAAAGGCGGTGACAATCAGAGGGCCGTAAATAATCCCCAGGACGCCGAACATTGCCATGCCGCCGAGGATGGCCAGGAAAACCAGCAGGGTATGCATTTTGACCTGGCTGCCCACGAATTTTGGTTTGAGCAGGTATTCCACGGAAAATGACAGGAACACATAGAAGACAAGGGTTATTACCGCCTGGGCAATAGAGCCGTTCAGGAGCAGGATGGCTGATGCGGGCAGCAGGATCAGGCCGATGCCGAAGATGGGAAGAAAGGCGAGAACGGCCATTATCCCGCCCCAGAGGACCGGTGAGTTGATGCCGAGCAGGGCAAAAAAGATTCCGCCTACGACTCCCTGGAACAGGCCGCTGATACCGTTGCCCACCAGGATGACGCCGGAGATCTCCATGAATTTTTTCATCAACAGGTCGTCCTGCTCATCGGGCAGAGGGGAGAGCCGGGTGATAAACTGAATCAGCTTTTCCATCTCGATGAGCAGGAAAAATATCACCAGGATAAGAAAACAAAACTGCAGGACAAAGCTCATGATGTTTGCGGCCCAGGCCGAAGCCTGATTGTAAATGAACAGACCGGACATCTTGGTCAGGTCGGAGAACAGCCCTGTGATATCAGTGGGTTCAAAATTTATTTCAAACCCTGCCAGTACCTCTTGTGCCTGTCCCACCAATGTATTATTCTGTATGAACTGCTGAAACCTCAGTATCAGGTTGCTGTCCTTGCCCAGGTGGTACACATTAAGGGCCTCGGATGACAGAGCTCCAATGCAGAAGGTCAATGGCACAAAGACTATGACTACTATGAGTGCGCAGGTGAGGATGGACGCCATCCAGGGCGAGACCCACCTGGCCAGCCAGTTATAGATGGGCCGGAAAATACCTGCCAGCAGGAAGGCAAGGACCAGCAGTTGCCAGAACGGCCACAGTACCCAGCCCAGCAGCATGATGGAGATCAGGAAGACAACCGAAAAATACCTGTTCTGGATCGGGTTGAAATTACTCCCGGCCCGCTCTGTGCGGCAAGGTTTATCAGCTTGTTGTTTGTCTGTAGGTGTTTGCATGGGTGTTGATCAATTTCCTGTAGAAAAATATTTGTTAACAACATAGTACCCGTTCTTACAAGAAAATTAAATTGGTTTACCGGATAGGAAGAAAAAGATGCTGAAAAACGAGTTGGACGTAAGTCTGCATAAGGCGGACACGCTGCAGGAGAAACCGGACCAGGACAACCTGGGCTTTGGTCAGTATTTTAGCGATCATATGCTTGTCATGAAGTGGAACCGGGAACAGGGCTGGCATGATGCCGAGATCAAGCCGTACAGCGATTTTCAGGTTGCCCCCGCAGCCATGGTCTTTCATTACGGCCAGGCTATTTTTGAGGGCCTCAAGGCCTACCGGGGCCAAGACGGCTCTATCCTGATGTACCGGCCCGGGGACAACCTGAAGCGGCTCAACAAGTCGGCGGTCCGGATGTGCATGCCGCGTATTCCGGTGGACAAGGTCCTGCAGGCTATGAAGGGGCTGGTGTACCTGGATCGTGAATGGATCCCGGAAAGCGAGGGTGCCGCCCTCTACCTGCGGCCCACCATGGTGGCCACCGAGGGGGCTCTTGGTCTCAGGCCTTCCAATGAATATTTGTTTTTTATCATCATGAGCCCTGTCGGTGCTTACTATTCGGAAGGGTTTAACCCCACCAGGATCTATGTTGAAGATAAATATGTCCGTGCTGTTCCAGGCGGAGTGGGCGAGGCCAAAACGGCAGGCAACTATGCAGCCTCGGTCAAGGCACTCACCGAGGCCCAGCACAAGGGGTATACCCAGGTGTTGTGGCTGGACGCCCTTGAGCACAAGTATATTGAAGAGGTGGGGACTTCCAATATCTTTTTTGTCATCAATGATGAGCTGGTTACCCCGCCGCTTGCCGGAACCATTCTTGCCGGCATCACTCGTGATTCGGTTTTGCAGCTTGCCCGTGACTGGGGTATTTCGGTTGATGAGCGATCCATTTCCATTGACGAGGTGGTTGCAGCAGCAGAGGATGGTGCTCTCACCGAGGCATTCGGTGCCGGAACAGCGGCTGTTATTTCTCCGGTGGGCGAGTTCTGCTATAAGGGAAAATCCGTTATGGTGAACGGTGGCAAAACAGGTGAACTCTCCCAGCGCCTGTTTGATGGTATCCAAGCCCTGCAGCGTGGTATGGTGCCTGATAAGCACAACTGGTTGGTGCGGGTGGCGTAAAAGTTTTTCTCTTTTTTGTTTCCTGATATTTTTCCACCATATTTCAGATAAATGGAGGCGGATTTTTTTTTCGCCTCCATCCCTTGATTTTTCAAAATCCATCCCTATTGTTTTGCCCAGTCTGATGACACGAACTATTTTTTGTGCCCGGATATGTGAAGATTGAGCCGGTACCGGACACTAACTTTTTTTCGGCTCGGTTTATAAACTAAAAATTTTGTAACAGGAGGAGTATCCATGAAGATTCGTCCATTGAATGACCGCATACTGGTCAAGAGATTGGAGGAAGAGGAAACAACCGCAGGTGGAATCATTATTCCGGACTCTGCTAAAGAGAAACCGGCCGAGGGCGAGATCGTAGCAGTAGGCCCCGGTAAGATGAATGATGCCGGAGAGCGGGTTGCCATGGATGTAAAGGCTGGCGACCGCGTATTGTTTTCCAAGTATGGTGGTACTGATGTAAAACTTGATGGTAACGATTTTCTCATCATGCGTGAAGATGATATTCTTGGCGTCATTGAAGGCTGATTTTCGATACCAATTGAATTAATACAGAAGGAGAACAAAAGATATGTCTAAAGAATTAAAGTACGGCAGCAAGGCACGCGAAGCCATGCTGACCGGTGTAAACACCTTGGCAAACGCTGTTAAGGTAACGCTTGGACCCAAGGGCCGCAACGTCCTGATCGAGAAATCCTTCGGCGCACCCGTTATCACTAAAGACGGTGTGACCGTTGCCAAAGAGATCGAAGTAAAAGATAAGTTTGAGAACATGGGCGCCCAGATGGTCAAGGAAGTTGCTTCCAAAACCTCTGACGTTGCCGGTGACGGTACCACCACAGCAACCGTACTGGCCCAGGCCATCTACCGTGAAGGCGCTAAGCTTGTTGCCGCTGGTGCAAATCCCATGGAAATCAAACGTGGTATTGATGCCTCTGTTGGAGCAGTCGTTGCTGAGCTTGCCAACATTGCCAACCCGACCAAGGAACAGAAGGAAATCGCCCAAGTCGGCACCATTTCTGCAAATAACGACGCAACCATCGGTAACATCATTGCCGAGGCCATGGACAAGGTCGGCAAAGAAGGTGTTATTACTGTGGAAGAAGCAAAATCCATGGATACACACTTGGATGTTGTTGAGGGTATGCAGTTTGATCGTGGTTACCTCTCTCCCTACTTTGTGACCGATGCCGAGCGCATGGAGGTCAACATGGAGGATCCCCTGATCCTCATCAACGAGAAAAAGATCTCCAACATGAAGGACCTGCTGCCCGTACTCGAGGCCGTTGCCAAGATGGGTAAGCCGCTGTTCATCATTGCCGAAGACGTTGATGGCGAAGCACTGGCAACCCTGGTTGTCAACAAGCTGCGCGGCACCCTGAACGTTGCTGCAGTCAAGGCTCCGGGCTTTGGCGACCGCCGTAAGGCAATGCTTGAAGATATCGCAATCCTCACCGGTGGACAGGTTATCACCGAGGATCTTGGCATCAAGCTGGAGAACGTAACCGTAAATGATCTTGGTACCGCCAAGCGTATCGTAGTAGACAAGGACAACACCACCATCATCGATGGTGCCGGAGACAAAGAGCAACTGGCTGCACGGGTTAAACAGATCCGCACCCAGGCTGACGACTCCACCTCCGACTATGACCGCGAGAAGCTCCAGGAACGTCTGGCCAAGCTGATCGGCGGTGTTGCCGTAATCAATGTCGGTGCTGCCACCGAGATCGAGATGAAAGAGAAAAAGGCCCGCGTTGAAGATGCGCTGAACGCCACCCGCGCAGCAGTAGAAGAAGGTGTGGTTCCCGGCGGCGGTGTAGCCTACCTGCGCTGCCTCAAGGCTATTGATGCCCTGAGCCTGGAAGGCGAGCAGGAGCTCGGCAAGCAGATCATTACCCGCGCCCTCGAAGAGCCGGTTCGCCAGATCGCCGGTAATGCCGGTCGTGAGGGTTCCGTTATCGTCGAGCATGTAAAAGACCTGGACGGACCCAACGGCTTCAACGCCACCACCGAAGAGTACGGCGATCTGATCGCTGCCGGTGTTATCGATCCTGCCAAGGTAACCCGTACTGCACTGCAGAATGCAGCCTCCGTATCCGGTATGCTGCTGACCACCGAGTGCATGATCGCCGATGAGCCGGAAGATGACGCCGGTGCAGGCGCCATGGGCGGAATGCCTCCTGGCGGCATGGGCGGCATGGGCGGCATGGGTGGCATGGGCGGCATGATGTAAGCCATCCCCCCCCCAGTTAAGAAGTACCAATCCTTGCTCGGGAAACCCCGGGCAGGGATTTTTTTATGATAAACATCTGCGATACTATCCCACAGGGGATGACATCGTTATTGACAGTACAGAGCTTGACCGGTTTAAAAAAATAAGCCAACACGGTTATCAACAAGTTTTCCTGTTGACAAACCCTGGGAAATTTTGAATAGTGTCTCGGTTCAGGCGACAAGTTTGACTTTAGTGGCGATGTAGCTCAGCTGGTTAGAGCGCACGGCTCATATCCGTGGTGTCCGGGGTTCAAGTCCCTGCATCGCCACCACTTATCAATG
>Ga0209013_10004484_pt1 | contig 12237 bp, 13 predicted proteins | sample Cruoilmetagenom2_FD_187291 | JGI IMG/M metagenome (GOLD analysis project Ga0209013, IMG submission 187291) | Oil polluted marine microbial communities from Coal Oil Point, Santa Barbara, California, USA - Sample 2 (SPAdes) (version 2) | ecosystem: Environmental > Aquatic > Marine > Oil seeps ...
CTTTTAGCCAACATCACATCAATATTGATTATAATTGCCATTGTTTTCACCTCAGACGATTAAGTCATTTTCTGATTTTATGTCGATGGCTTCTTGTAGAAGTCTTTGAAGAACAGCAGCAAAGACAGCAATGACCATTGGAGCAAAAATCATAACCATTCCCACTAGTATGAGACCTGGTGCGTCATCTACCTCAGCTAGAATATAGACGAATGGTAGTCCTACCACATACAACCCACTCATTGTGATGGCACATTTTTTAATTTTCATTAGAGCTCCTACAGATAATTCAGAGAACGCTAGGTTCTTGTCAATATAGCTTAAAAGGTTAAATGACTGATACAAAGCAAAGTAAAATGGGATGGTCGAAACATACATTACCATTAGTAGACCATATACCACATAAGCCAAATCTGAACCTTTTTCTGCTGCTTCATTTGCTTCATTCGCTATCTGAGGTAGTAAAAATAGACACAAAGCAAGAACCGGAATGCCAATAAAAATAACAGCTAACTTTAAAAAGATTGTTGAACCTCGTTTCAAAAAAAACACCTCACTTATTTATTATTATTCTGACTTTAACACGATTTTTATCGTTTTACAATAAAAGTTTGTTGTATTGTATAGTATTATTATTGTTAATTAGATATGCTTTTATTTTCTAAAAAGAAAAAAGCATTTCTTATGACAAAGAAATGCTCTTTAACTTTAAATTAGACTATGTATAACTTAAAAAGTGAAAGTAACGAAGTAATGAGTGTTGTGTTTACAAACAATTATTTAAAAATATAATTTGTAAACTACATATCCAGCCACTAATACAATTATTAATATTCCTGTTCCTTTCCACCCTAATTCACCAACTAAATCTGCTAAATTCCCATTTTCAGCTCGATTTATTCCATCACTTAATGCACCGTGCGGATTATTTTTAAGTTCCTTTTGTCTTAATCTCTCTCTTTTTTCTTTCAGAGTTTCTTGTCGATTATTCAACCAAATACCCCCTATGAAAATCGTATTTTCAATCTCATACTTATCGAGAAATATTCCAACTTCATTCGACTCATTATTTTCTAATGATTAATACTGTGTGGCTAATCGATTTTTTACTTTCCCGACCATTTCATGCTGGTCATCATGCATCGCTTCATAAAAATCTTCTTCGGAATCAAGATCCATTGAGATAAAACGCGTTGCTTGCAGCGCCTGATGTAAATCAGCTATATTTTCTTCTGAAAGCGAAGTTTCATGTATATAATCGTTTAAATAATGTTCTATATCATTAATTCGTCCTCGCCATTCATGATGGACCACATTCTTATTAAACATTAGATTCGATGTGTATAGTAACTCATCAGAAAGCTCGTTTACATAGCCTTTGTCTGCATCGGATAACGGTTGACTAAAATTCCATGCAAGCAGCTTATCCACCGAATTACGCAGTAAATAATTTGCAAATAAATATTGATCCGCAATTTGTTCTTCCTTTTCCTTTACTTGCTCTTTCGCTGGATGAACCAACCAAACAACTCCACATAAAGCTAAAGTAAATAAGATACCTCCAAGGTTCTTCATCACAACCACACCCTTCTCTCTACCTTTATCAACTACTATATCTATATATATAAGAAAAAGACTTTACTTTTTATTGGATTGTCCGTTATTGAGGGATCTGCTATTAGTAGGCTACTTGGTATATCTAGTATATGTTCTCCTTCACCGTGTCGAAGAACTACCAACTCCATTTAACCCCTCAATAGAACAATTTCCCCTAACACACCTGGCTGCTTAATCTATGTTCGTTTGTTCATTTATTTAGAGTGGTTCTATTGCATAGCCTCGCTTTTCCAGTAAATCGACAATACTATTTTCTCCTGCTAAGTGGAGGGAACCGACAACGACAAAGTATGTCTCCCCTTCTTTTGCATTTAAAAAATCTTCTATTTGATCGGTCATTGCAACGTCTCTTTCATCCATCGCAAGCTGTTCGGAACCTTGATCCATCTGTCGTAATTGAGCAAACACTTCTGTTTTACCAGACCGCCAAATATTAATCATTTGCTGGAGTTCGTCTTGATAAATGTCCATTGAATCCAGTGTATTTTCAAGAATGGCAGTTTGCTCCTCTACAGTACTAGAACTAATGGATTCAATCTGACTTTCGAGAGTTTCAAGACTAATAATTGGTATTTCCTTGTCTTTTGCTCGATTCAGGAAGTGTAAGTCAACCCCGTTGTCACCCGTGTAGTCCGTATTTTCTAATGCGACTTCAGAGAGTAACATTGAAACAACCCAAGGCTGAAATTGATTAAGCATTGCTTCATTCATCCCAAAACTGGACAATTGTTCAACAGCTTCCTTGAAAACCTCTTCCTCGAGTACATCAGATAGAATGGTTCCGTCTTGATACATCCCTCTTTGCATCATAATTTGTGAAGCTGCCATTTCGTCGATATCTACTATATCGATTTCAACGGCTAAATGGTCGGCTTCCTCAAAAGCCGAATTAATCTGATCTTGTAGTGGGTACAGGCTTTGATCTCCTATATGAATGGAACCCATTAAATATACAGTTTGTTTACCTTCTTGAATTCGGTAAAAGACTCCTTCAGAAGGTCCTTCGTGTTCATCAAACGATAGACGTGGACGAACTTGAACATCTACCCCATTTTTTTCAAGGGTCTCCAAGACACTCCACACTGCTAGATCCATATCATCTGTATAATAAATGTCACCTATATTGACTTCAGTTAATTTATCTAACTTTAGTAAAGGTGAATAATCTTTAATTTCATTCTCATTAATATTCAAAACTTGAAGTGCAGTTAACGATTCTATTCCCTCAAGATCAGCAATTCCAGCATCACTTGCGTCCAATTTCTTAATGGATGCTAAATCATCTTTTGTAACATTTCCTTCTTTTTCAAGCTTTTGAAAAACAACGTTTTCCAGGGAACTATCTTTAAAATGATTAGTCTCCTCGTTTGCTCCTGGTGAGCAAGCTGTTAATAAAACCAAGAAAAGGCCAATTCCCCATATGTATTTAGTCTTGTTTAGCACTGTGAATCCCTCGTTCCTCATCTTTTATTTTCAAATGTCTTCTATACTTTACGAATTGAACACAAAAAAGTTCCATCATTTGGAATATAAACTTTCAACTACGAAATGAATTAAAAATCATGCAAAAAAAGCCTAACCTTTCAAATTAAACCGTTCAGTAATAAGTTGGAAATTAGAAATAAGTAATGAAATTCCAATTTTTTTTGAAACACGCTTCAATCCCTTTAATAACCAAATTGGTTTCGCACTCAGCAGTTTTTTCTCATTAAATTCACTCGAGTTTGAAGAACGGCAAATATTATCATAAAACTAATTATTGAAACCTTCAGATAATTAATTCGTATACTTATTAACAAACGAAGGAGTGAGGAATTGAGAAGAAATACTTATATGATATTTGTCTTAATATTTATAGGATTCTTTATAAGTGGTTGTACAGAAGATAAAGAATACCTAGCAAAACCTGAGCATTTACAAGATGTTATATTTCATAGTCAAGAATATGCCAATCACCATCTCCTCTTTTTAGATGGAAATTTGGAAGTAAAAGTTGACCGAACAATCATTAAACCCTGGATAAATCCTTTAGAGGTAGACAGTGGAGAAGTGTATGAATTTGTAGTAGAGGATTATAAAGTCAAAACAGAAGGTAATACGTATATTGTTTCAGGCAAAGATTTCGAAATGAAGTTAGAACGAGTAGCTGAGCGAATGATTAAAGACGAGTCAGGAGATATATTCTCTACAACTCAATATTTTGATAAAGAATAGAAACGCTTATCCGAATAATCGGGTAAGCGTTCTTCGTTTTAACGTTAATGATTAATACCTTCTCATGAAAACACTTCAGCAGTACCTATGTCGTTAAGATGGTTTGCTATTTCATTTAAGCTCTTGATGCAAAAGCATTGAAAAGAACCCAATTCAGTTGTGAATTTGGGTTCTAAATAGGGTTTTAATTAAGTTTTGCACCAGAGTACTGAACAGGTTACTATCAAAAGGATTCTCTGCTTATATTTTACTTGCCAGTATTCTTAGTCGAGAAATTTTCTTTTTTGTTTCATCAAATAGTTCATTTAATTGAATGAACGAAACGTAATGTTCAGTTTTACTTAATACAAATCGATACCGTTCTTCACCATTTAAAGGAAGAACTTCATATTTAGGAATGTCCTGAGTGTCAAAGTCCTTTACGTCCGAGGTTGATACTAATAGGCGGTTGTAGAGCTCTATACCCTGAAACATAAATTCATTCACTGATCCATTTCGCCATTTATGTGCTTCTGAAATATTCAGGTGCAGTGTTTCCCATTCATTTAATAGTTGCTTCACAGTATCTGGTGATGCCTTTTCAACATTAAAGGGAATCAAACCGGCATCAACTCTTTACCCATTCTCTTTTTCCCTTCTCGACAAACAGCCAATAAAGGACAAACCGGACATTGAGGATTCTGCGCTTTACAATGATATCGACCGAAGAAAATGAGTTGATGATGCGTTTTTGACCACAGTTCTCTAGGTGTTTTTTTCATAATCGTTTCTTCTACTTGTAAAACCGAATCTTTCCATCTACATAATCCTAATCTCTTTGTTACTCGTTCAACATGCGTATCGACTGCTAGAGCAGGGATATCGAATGCAACAGAAACCACTACATTGGCTGTCTTTCTTCCGACTCCAGGAAGTGTGGTTAAGAGGTCACGATTTGGAGGAACTTTCCCTTCAAATTGTGTAATGATCATATGAGATAAAGCTTGAATGTTTTTGGCTTTATTTCTAAATAAACCAATCGACCGTATATCATTTTGTAATTCTTCAATCGAGACGTCTAAATAATCTTCTGGTGTTTTATATTTCTCAAATAATCCAGGAGTAACTTTGTTCACCAAAACATCTGTGCACTGGGCAGATAACAACGTAGCGATTAATAATTCAAACGGATTAGAGTGAACAAGCTCGCAATGTGCATCTGGAAACATTCGCTCCATTTCGGACAAACAGTTATTCCATTGTGCTTTTGTTAGCATATCTTCACTTCCTTATTCCCGCTCTTCCAACCAATTGTAAAATGGGACTTTTTCTGTTTTAGATTGAGGTGCAGACGCACGTTGAGGGACCGAACGAAAATTAGTCGCGTGCTTCTCTACATCTTGAATTGTTTTCACATTCTTCTTCTTCCATTCGAACAAAATGCGATCAATATAACGTAAACTCATTTTTTGAGCTAATACCGCTTCTTTTAAAGCTGCTCGAATTAACTCCGGGGCTAATTGATCTTGATCAAACCACATGGAAATCGTTTCGCTCTCCATAGGAGATAAAAAACGTCCAAATTCTTGTTCAAAAAGCCGGAAAATCTCGCCTTCTTTTTCTTTAATGCTTTGTTCTACTTGTGTGTTCTCCTCAACTTGTATGGAATCAATCAGACGGTTCCATAAAGCATGGAATGAGAAAGCTTCCACTAACATGCCCGTTTCATCATATTTCTGTTCAATCGTTAAATACCCTTTTTGAAAGAGACGCTGCATATGATGACTAACTTGTTCTTTCGTAAAATGAGAGCGCTCTGCTAAATCGTCTGGCGTTGGAAAATGATTTCCTTTTTCTATAAACGCAGTCATATGGAGAATTAGTAAGGCTTCATCATCATGGATATCGCACTTCTTATATTGTTGAAAAAAGAGCTGGGAAATGTGTACATTCCCCTGCTCTGTCCAAATACGGAGGCGATCTGGTTGTTGTTGTTGCATACCCGAAATCTCTCCTTTTTTATCTTTATTATTATGGATATAGACGGTTTAATAGACGTGGGAACGGAATCGCTTCACGTACATGCTCTGCTCCACTAATCCAAGCGACTGTTCTTTCTAATCCAAGTCCAAAGCCTGAATGAGGAACCGAACCTTGTTTACGAAGTTCTAAGTACCACGCATACGCTTTCTCATCTAAATTATGTTCAGCTAATCGTTGTTTTAATAAATCATAGTCATGAATACGTTCAGAACCACCGATAATTTCTCCATAACCTTCAGGTGCAATTAAATCAGCACATAATACGACATCATCACGTTCTGGGTGTGGTTGCATATAGAAAGGTTTTATTCCAATTGGATAGTGAGTAATAAATACCGGTTTCTCATAATGCTCTGCAATTGCTGTCTCGTGCGGTGAACCAAAGTCATCCCCCCACACAATATCATTAAATCCTTTTTCATGAAGGAAAGTGATTGCCTCATCATATGAAATGCGTGGGAACGGCGCTTGAATATGTTCAAGTTTAGACACGTCACGATCCAATCTTTCTAATTCAAGTTTACAATTTTTTAGAACAGACTGGATAATATGTGAAACAAACTGTTCTTGTACTTCTAAACTTTCTTCAAACTCCATAAATGCCATTTCTGGTTCAATCATCCAGAACTCAATTAAATGACGACGAGTTTTCGATTTCTCTGCACGGAATGTTGGACCAAATGAGAATACTTTTCCAAGTGCCATTGCAGCGGCTTCCATATAAAGTTGTCCTGATTGAGAAAGATAAGCATCTTCATCAAAATACTTTGTTTGGAATAGTTCAGACGTACCTTCTGGTGCTGAACCCGTTAAGATCGGTGGATCCACTTTTGAATATCCGTTTTCATTGAAAAATTCATATGTCGCACGAATAATTTCATTACGGATTTTCATAATGGCATGCTGTTTTCTAGAACGCAACCATAAATGACGGTTGTCCATTAAAAATTCAGTACCATGTTCTTTCGGTGTAATTGGGAAGTCGACAGCTTCATGAATGACTTCAATTTCTTTTACTTGAAGTTCATATCCAAACGATGAACGTTCATCTTTCGTTACTTCACCAATTACATACATAGATGTTTCTTGTGTCAGTGATTTTGCTTTTGCAAACAACTCTTCTGGTACTTCTGCTTTTACAACTACGCCTTGAACGAATCCTGTTCCATCGCGAAGTTGAAGAAATGCAATTTTACCGCTTGAACGCTTATTTGCTAACCAAGCACCTAATTTAATTGTTTCGCCGAGATGTTTTGACATGTCTTGAATCATAATTTTTTTCATAAGTTCCTCCAGAAATTACAGCAAACCTTCTTGCCATTTTGATCGTACAAATGAATCTATACGTGAAACCGCTTCTTCAAGTAAATCGAGTGATGTTGCATAAGACAAACGTATGGTCGAAGGTGAACCAAAACCAGACCCAGGAATTACTGCCACTTTTGCTTCAGTTAATAGCGCTTCAACAAAAGCGTCTACTGATGAATAGCCTGTTTTTTGTGAAGCCTCTGAAACATCAGGAAGCAAGTAAAATGCCCCTTGTGGTTTTAAGACTTTGAATCCAGGAATTGATGCCACTTTTGGATAGATTACTTCAAGTCTAGACTCGAATGCTTGTCTCATTTCTTCAACAGCATCTTGAGGACCATCATAGGCTGCAATCGCAGCAAATTGTGATGTTGTCACGGGATTTGAAGTAGAATGACTTGCAAGGTCCGTCATGGCATTAATGACTTTTTTATTTCCAGCGGCGTACCCAATTCGCCACCCCGTCATAGAATGTGATTTCGAGACACCATTAATGACAATTGTGCGTTCTTTTGCATCTTCAGATAACTCAGCAATGGACACATGTTTTGCATCTCCATAAATAAGTTTTTCATAGATTTCATCTGAAATAATCCAGATATCCTCTTCTTTACAAACATCCGCAATTTCTTGTAATTCTTCTCTCGAGTAAATCATGCCGGTAGGATTACTAGGTGAGTTAATAATAATTGCTTTCGTTTTTTCTGTAATGGCTTGACGTATTTGATCAGCTGATACTTTATATTCTTGTGATGCTGATCCTTCTATGTATACAGGTTTTCCGCCAGCTAGTTTTACTTGTTCTGGGTAGCTTACCCAATAAGGGATTGGAATAATAACTTCATCTTGTTCATTTAAGAGAACTTGAAATAATGTGTACAGCACATGTTTTGCCCCAACGCCCACAAGTATTTCACTAGGTGCATACGTCAGTTTCTGATCACGTGCTAACTTATTGATAACCGCTTTTTTTAACGCAGGCAAACCGCCTGCAGGTGTGTATTTCGTTTGGCCATCAATCATCGATTGATAAGCTGCATCCAGAATATGTTGAGGTGTATTATAATCAGGTTCTCCAGCACCAAGGCCAATAACGTCAAATCCTTGTTCTTTTAACTCTTTTGCTTTTGCAGTAATTGCAAGTGTTGTTGAAGGTGTTAAGGTTTGAACACGGTTTGCTAATTGTTGTTTCAACGTCTATCGACTCCTTTTACAAATTCAAAATTCGTTTCCACCATTTGCCGTTTTCAAACAAAACATAGACGTAGTTTAACTTGTCGTTTTCGTTTAAGAAAGTAATTTCCCATACAGCATTTGAGTCTTCCCATCCAAGTTTCGTATGAAGAACTTTTTTAACCACAAATTCATCTTGTACGACCTTAACAGCTTGTTCTTCCGTAATCCCTTTTTCTAAGAAAATTTCTTCTATTTGTTGTTCTTTTATACCAGGGATAAATACAGCTTTGTCCTCCCCATTTTCGTCAATACCAATAACCGTGACGTATGAATTAGAACCACTGTAAACTTCTGCAGATGATACTTGAGCTAGCTTTTTTTCACTAAGTGCTAATTGCTTCGCATTGTCTTCTTGATTTGAAAATGGTTGACCCGCTTTCCAAAGTACGAACAAACTAATACATATAGTCAATGACAGGACAAATACGCCAATAAATGTTATCCATTTTTTCATTTAATCACCTTACGTTTTGTAAATGGTAAAAACGGCTTTCTCTTGATTTTCTGGTTCAAGTGCTAAACCAAACATTAAATTTTGTTTTTTTAACGTGCGATTAAGGGCGTCCACAATTTTATACAAGTCTGATTGATAGTCAACCGTAACTGTTGAGATTACTTCAATTTTGCTTTCCACTTGGATTCCCACTTTCCTTTTTCATGCTTTCTCATTATACCAATGTTCAAGGTCTAAAACCATATCTTCTAATGACACTTTCTTTACTGAAATCGCTGGGAGTGACCGAATAAATTCTTTACCATATGATTTCGATTCAATTCTACGATCTAGAACGATAAATACCCCGCGATCTTCTGCTGAACGAATGAGACGCCCAAACCCTTGGCGGAAACGGAGAATTGCTTCAGGTAATGCAAAGGCAGAAAACGAGTTAATACCTTGTTGTGTTAATCTTTCCGCACGTGATTTAAACACTGGTTCATCTGGCGAAGAAAACGGCAATCTTACAATAATAACTGCAGAAAGAGCTTCACCTGGGACATCGACACCTTCCCAAAAACTATTCGTCCCAAATAAAACGGATCGACTAAATCGTTGGAATGATTTTAATAAACGCATTCTGCTTCCAGTGGTCATCCCCTGTGCAAATAACATGTAGTCTTCCAGTAAACCAGTATCCTGTATAAGGTCTACTGTTTTTCTTAGCATGTCTTGAGAAGTAAACAAAACAAAACATCTACCCTCTGTAATTAAAACCGTTTGAATGACTGCATCTGCAACCGCTTCGATAAAATCCGTCTGAGAAACCTGCTGAATATCTGGCATGTCTTCTACAATAAATAAATTAGCTCCATTGTAAAACCCTTCTGGTGAAGCATATGATTTAATTTGACATGTCTCAGGTAAACCTAATTGATTGGCAATAAATCTTTTATTCCCAGGAACCGTTAACGTACCTGATGTCCAAACAATCCCGATTTGGTCACGCCATTGGTTAAATATATCCTGTACCACACTTGCACTATCTGTTGGCTTTTTGAAAACATGTAGGCTCCCTGGAATACTTCTTCGATCTAACTCGACCCATACAGAATAATCATTTTGAGAAGTTAAAAAGATGTCCGCCCATTCCCCTGTTTTAATCTTGATTTCATTGACCCAATAATTCCACTCAGAGAATACAAGTTGCTCTGCTCGTGTATATTCGCGCTGGTACATCAACGAACGTTGCATAATGGTATCGGCTAAGTTCAACCATTTTTGTAAGTACTGAAATAGTTGATTCATCAAATTATGGTCAAGCGTGATATCACTTAATAGAACGGTCTGTTTAGAATGACCCTTTCTCACAGTGGTTTGTGTAATTTGTTGCACTAACCAATCCACAGAATCATCAAAAGATGAGACAAGATTTATAAAAATTTCATCTAACTCTTTAAACAGATATTCAATAGAATGATCATACTGCTTCACAGTTTGATAATATTTCCCTGCTAATTGTTCATTTTCACTTAAACCGACTTGGCCAAAAACATACTTCCACTGCGTAAAGGAAAATGTTCGCTCATCCCTTGTGTTGGCAGCTTGAATAAACTGATGGGCTTCATCCACAATACAAGCACCAATATCCGTTTGAAATAAAGGCATAAGTCGATGTTGGTCACTCAACAACATGGCATGATTGGTCACTAACAAATCAGCTGCATCACTTTGAGCTAACGCATACCGATGAAAATCATGCTCGTTCCCCTCAGGCGTTTTAGAAAATGAAGTTTTTCTTACTTTATCAATGAAGAACTGACCACCACTGGATACATTTAATTCCTCCACATCACCAGTCAAGGTCCGTGTTAACCATACAAGGATTTGCAATATCGAGAATGTCTCGTCGTATGAATCATCTTCAGCACGAACTAATTCCTCAAAACGATCCAAGTCAATATAGTGATTTGCTCCTTTTAATAGCGCAACACGAACTGGTTGTTTAACGATGGCTTCAAGTTTTGGTATCTCATGATCACGAAGCTGCTCCATTAAATGCGCTGTATACGTACTGATTAAGACCTTCTTTTTTTGTTGTTTTGCATAAAAGAACGCCGGAACGAGATAGCTAAGGGTTTTACCCACACCGGTTTCAGACTCGATCGCAATCTCTGTATTTTTTTGTAACGTTTGCCAAACCGTGTCCATCATTTGAAACTGACCTTCACGCTCTTTAAAATCCACCAGACCTTCACTGAAGATATACCGCTTCTGATTTTTGGTTTCAGGATAAAGCAATTCGGTTTTTTCGTTTGAAATGAAAACTTCCTTTGGTTGTAAGGCAATTCCTTTATATAACTCATAATTTTGAGGACTTATTTGCGTTCTCTTTTTCTGAAGTGCTTCAAAGAATAACGAGGAAACATCTGTTTTTAATTGAAACGCCCGTTTATGAACTTGTTCTAATGTTGGAACGGGAAGTTTCTCAATTTCTTGCATACATTGAATAAATAATTCCGCCGTTGCTCTCGCATCATCATCAGCTCTATGTGCTTGCTCAAGAATAATCCCGCGTTCAGCTGCTAAGTCTTGAAGTTTGTAGCTATATGAAGTTGGAAACAAGATACGAGACAGTTCAACCGTATCCATTTTTTTGCCTTGCCACTTAGGCAGACCTGCACGTTTAAATTCTGCTTGAAGAAACGATAAGTCAAAGTCAGTATTATGTGCGACAAAGACACAATGAGCTAATCGATCAAAAATATCAGGTGCCACGTCTTCGAATGAAGGAGCCCCTTTCACATCTTCATCTGAAATATGTGTTAAATCTTGAATAAACAAAGGTATTTTCTTACCTGGTTGAATAAAGGTTGTATAGGTAGATTGAATTTCCCAGTCTTGAATAAAGACCGCAGCAAACTGGATCATTCGATCTCCCTTTTGGGGTGAATGACCCGTCGTTTCAATATCCACAATCGCATATGTTGGACTTTTCATCATTCATCAGCTCACAGTTCATAATCTTTCTCAAAAATTGTATCATAAATCATTGAAACACGTGTAACTGACACTTCATCTGAACGTCTACTTTTAAAAGGAGGCTAAAAGCGTATGAAGAATTGGGTTAAATCATTCATTGTACTATTATTCATTTTGTCTGCCGCTGCTTGTAGTGCTAATACTGATGTGTCCGTTGATGATGAAACAAAAGATGGGGATCCTGCCGCAATTGAATTAACCACGCAAGTGGAAGGTAAGTTTGTAGGTTTTGAGGGTGAAGAATCAGTTATCATTCTTTATGATGGAAAAGAAACGACATATGAAATCGCAGATGATGCTTCAGGAGATCTTGATACAGTCAAACCAGGCGATAATGTTGCTTTTTCTACGAAAATGGTAGA
>Ga0209013_10004485_pt1 | contig 12233 bp, 15 predicted proteins | sample Cruoilmetagenom2_FD_187291 | JGI IMG/M metagenome (GOLD analysis project Ga0209013, IMG submission 187291) | Oil polluted marine microbial communities from Coal Oil Point, Santa Barbara, California, USA - Sample 2 (SPAdes) (version 2) | ecosystem: Environmental > Aquatic > Marine > Oil seeps ...
AAGATTGCGCGCTACTTTGAACCAGGCCGGATCAACCTTCGCCAGGCCCGCCGCAGTCGCGAATGCCACAGGCCAGACCGAAGCGATTGAGAGAAGAAAGATAATCGCCTGGTCCCATGAAAGGAACACAATGACGGCTATAGGCTCCCAGGAAAGTGGGCTGATCATACGCAATAGCTGGAAAGGTGAATTACTCAGCTCCCGGAACCTGCGACTGCGACCAAGAAGGATGCCGATCGGTATACCTGCTGATATCGCTATCACTAGTGCGATTCCCAAACGATATCCACTGGACTTGACGGCATCCGGGATCGTTCCGTCAGCCCACAGTCCAGGAAAAGCCTTAAATGTGGGAATGGGTCCGAAGTCAGCAAAATTCGTAGTGTCCGGGTTAATATAAAGCAGATAACCCCCTAACCACCAAAGACCAAACAGGATAGTAAGGCCAGTAACCCAGTTGAAAAAGTGTTTACCTCTCCTTTTCAGTGCACTGAATTCCTGGTTGGCCCCTGTTGCTGCAGCCACCACATTGGTGGCTACCTCGTTTGTGGTATTTGTTTTCAAACTACGAATAACTCTTCACGAGTGTATGGATCGCCTGATTGAGGAACACTCGAGTCTTCTTTCCATTTAGGGTTCGCTTCAAGCGCCTTTTTCACGAAGTCATAATTCACCAGATCTTCCACCACATGTTCAGGGGTCAGTTTATCCAGGAAGGCTGTGTCGCCCGTCAGCACTGAGTCTTTTAAATATTGCACATTAAGTTTAGTGGCTGATGGGTATGGCCAGGCCTGAAAATTGATACGATCCTGTTCCCACTCCTTATGCTGGATCGCATGAGGATTTTTATAGTATGCGGGGTCATAATAGGTCATTGCGCGCTTAACGACTTCTTTCGGGAATGGGTAGTATTTCTTTCCATCACGAGAGAGCACTTCAGACATCTTTTCTCTGTTCTCGCTAAGATAAATCTGCGCTTCAATAACAGCATTGTGTACGCCTAGCGTCTAGGCTGCACGATCGGGATCCATCGTGTCTTCTTCATGCATAGCAACCACACAACAGGGGTGTCCCTTCCAGACATCACCGGTAAAACGCAGTATTTTGCCGCCGGCTTTAACCTCTCCTAAAGCTGCAAAAGGCTCTGCCACGCAATAAGCATCTATAGATTTCGCTGCAAGTGCGGGTGGCATAGAAGGTGGTGGCAAGACAATAATGTTACATTCATTTGGCGCCAGTTTGGCGTCCTGAGGACGAATCACCGGCGTAATTCCTGCTGCCCTCATCATTTTTTGTGAGATGATGTTGTGGTTCGAATACCAGTACGGCACGGCAAACTGCTTGCCGCCTAGATCCGCGGTAGTATTGATGCCAGTGTCCTTACCCACCACAGTGGCCGAACCATTTGTGTGATCCCAGGCAGTAATCTTTACCGGAAAATTAGTGTTGTAACGCATCGCGACTGGTATCGGCGCCAGCAAGTGTACAAGGTTAAAACGATGAGCTGAAAATGCTTCGACCAAAGGCGACCAGCCACGGATGAGCGTAGGTCGCACGGAATCAATGCCCTGCTTCTTGAAAAAACCCATTTCATGCGCGGTCAGTAGTGCAGCTGCATCTGTTATGGGTATGTAACCCAGTTTTATCACTGGATCCCATTTCTTCTTTTCGGCAAAGCTGGCGCCCGACATCATGCCACTGCCTACTGCTGCTGCAGTAGCCGCACTAATCTTGAGAAAATCGCGACGATTGAAGCCAGATCCCAATACATCTCTAAAAAGTGGATCAGATTGCACTACCAAATCTGGATCTTGTACTCCGTCGCCATGCTTCTGGTATATCTTTTTCATGTCGCTACCTCTTTTCTGGTTAATTAAGTCTGAACTATAAGTTCAAACATACGTCAGGTGATACGGGTCATAGTTCAGGCAATCACCTCATCAGCAACTTCTATGCTATCTCGATCAGCGAGGATGAGATCGGCCATCTGTGCTTTGTTCATTTCGTATCCTCTATATAGTAGTAATTACTAACTCTGATGGTGACTCTTGTGGCGTGTTTGCCGCATCGTGAAAAATTTGCATAAGATCCGCACGGGCGGCCCTAACCTTCGGGTCATTGCGTTCACGTGGGTCGGGGAGGTCTACCTGGATGTCATGCATTATCTTGCCAGGCTGGCCAGCCATGATCAGTGCGCGATCGGCCATCAATACCGCTTCGTCGATATCGTGTGTGACCATCACCAGGTTGATACCCAGTTCCTTCGCAATGGAACGTACATCGTGCTGCAAGGATGCACGTGTGAAAGCATCAAGTGCTGAGAAGGGCTCATCCAGAAGCAGCAATTCGGGCTCCATCACCAGGGAGCGGGCAAGCGCAACTCGCTGTTGTTGACCACCCGAAAGATCCTGCACATTATTGTCGGCAAATTCTTCCAGGTTGACGAGACCGATCGCATAGTCAACACGATCACAAATTTTCTTTTCTGGCCAATTTGCGAATTTAAGGCCAATACCGACATTTCTCGTCACCGTCATCCAGGGGAAAAGATGTGGCGCCTGAAACATCATCACCCAGCGTGGCGATGTCCCTTCGACTCTCTTACCATCCAGCTTTACTGACCCACCAGTAGGATCCATCAGACCAGCAAGAATGTGCAGCAGGGTCGATTTACCGCAGCCGGACCGGCCAATAATGACTAGCGATTCACCAGGTTCAGCCTCTATATTGACGCTTTCGAATGTCAAAGGGCTCTGTGGAGTATAACGGTGGGTTAGATTATCAATCTCAATATTTACGCCGCGGATTGCCATCGTTCAATGTCTGCCAGAAGTCAGTTCTGCGGGGAACACTGCGTCGATCCTGATAGACCTCTCAAGATCCTGTACCAGGCCGGTGTGAGATACAGATGTCGCGGCTTTTGATGGGTTGTCACATTCCCATGAGGACGTCAAAAAGATAATTATCATGAATCGTCAACCCCCTGCTTTAGTGTTATCGTGTGCAGCTTAGTACTTCGTTAATCGTCGTAGCCTATATTGAGACGCCTATCGACAAGCTTCATTTTATCGGCGAGCTCACTTTCATCTATCAAACCACGGCGAATCATTGAGTGTGCCAGCGCCAATAACTGTCTTTCAGGGAATGGCACATCGGCATAATGCTGATCAACAAGCTTATCCTCTTCCCATCGACGTTCATTTGAATCAATCTTTTTATCATCTGCCATTACTGGCTTGCGCTCCTCCTTGGGTAGGCAGATATTAAAAGGAGCCCAATAACCACCTGCGAGTGCATCACAGGTACTCTCCAGAGAGATTCTCCAGGGTGGATCCGGGTTGTTGACGCCATATTCTTCACTTAGATCGTCCCACACCCTTCCCTCTTGCTTGATTTTCTCAAGTAGATCTATTGGCGACGAATCCAGCTCCCTGCTGGACATCTCCTCGTCCAGCTCAATGTAATGCGGATTAATTTCAGTCATGATGTCTCCTGCTTGAATCAATGCTTATAAGGATTGATAGCTTTACGCACGGGTCGCTTGGCATTGTTTGTTACACCAGGTTTCGGAACAGCGACACCGATCAGGCAATCGCGAGTCACGATTTCTGCCAGTTGATCCTCGGTCCATCCCTCAGTTCCTTCAGGGCGTACCGGCAGCACGATCATGCGGGATTTCTGGTTCGAATCAACAACTCTAATCTCGACGTCTTCAGGGAGCTGCAGACCAAACTCTGCCAATACCTGCCGTGGCCAACGTACGATGCGACGACGATAATTCGGGGTACGATACCACTCCGGTGACTGCCCCAGAATTGGCCTTGGATAGCATGAGCATAATGTACACACCACCACATGCTTCAATGTCGGCGTATCTTCCATGACGCGCAGGTTACAGTAGTCACTGGGTGTACCAAATTTCGTCGGCATGGTATTTACCCAGTCAATATTGACATCCAAACTTGCCTTGACACCATCTTCCACACAAAGCTTCTTGTATTCCGGGTCAAGCCAGGCCTTGGCAACAAGACGCGCCGCCGGTGCCGGGCCAAGGGTGTGCATGTAATCTGTCCATTGGTTGTGATCTTCCTGGGTAAAAAGACCTTTCTCAATTGCAAGTTCACGCACAGCAATTTCTAACACTTCGAATTCGCTTACTTCATCTACCATCGCGGCTGGCGGATGCAGGTGTTCTTTTTCGTCTGACATTTTTGTATTCCTCAATAAATTCTGTTTGGTAATTTGTGCATTCAAACCGTAAGTAAATGGTTTAGCAGGCCTCTAAATAATGCTCTGGTATCTCCGTTTCTACTGTGTCACTCGAGAAAGCATCAGGATAGTTCGGCCAGAGTTCTTTCATGGAAAACACCAGACTATAAAACCACTCGACGTTCTCCGTGTTATCCCAGGACTCATCTTCAGCGGGCGGGCTTTCATAGACCACCTCGTGAACCGTGGCCTCTGCACCTCGTGTATAGGTTTGTGTACGTGTGTAAAAGAGGTCCGGCAGGTCTTTTATTCGAACCCTGTCACCAACCTTGAACCTGGCTTCACCGGCTTCACCTTTGAAACATTGCGGATCACCGATGCCGGTGGCTTTTTTGACATGATGCTCTCTATCGTAATGTGGTTTACTCATAACGTTTTTTCACCTCTTCAACCTTGTCCTGTAATTCGGTGAGCGTGACAAACTGCTTGTCCACCAAAATCTTCGCCGCCGTCATCAGCCAACGACCGTAATACGGAAGACCCAGGTATTGTGTTTGCCCGACTTCAACATTTTGCCGGCGACGTCTTTCCTCGGCATTCCAAACACCACGCCAGGCCAGAACCTCACAGGTCACAAATGTATTGTGCTCCCACACTTCTTCTTCTTTTTCTTCCCATGGAATGGGTATATCAGGTTCACCGCCAACATCATGAGTTGATCGCGTATACGCCCTGAAGTGGGCATTATCGACTTGATCAGGGGCGGGTGCATGTGTCTCCTCGTGTAAAGATGGTTGCAGGTGACCGACAATATCGAGATGCCGCATCACTTTCTGTCTGGTAGGTGGTAACATAGTCACGGACTCCTTCGTAAAATTAATAATAATGTCGAACAGGTCAAATAACCTTTTATGCCAGTTTTAAGCTACATAAGGCTATTAAGCATTTCCTTATAAACTTATTTTATGGCTCAATTAACCTGATTACAGTCTAAAGAAGACAGGAGTTATTCGTCCAAGACTTTGTAATTATCAACCTCATAGGTTTTATCTATGGAACGAAGAGATATCTTCCCGCGCTCACTGCAATACCTGATCGCTATCGCAGAATATGGCAGCTATACGCGCGCGGCCGAGGCTCTGTACGTCTCACAGCCTACTTTATCTCAACAAATCAAGCAGTTAGAGGAGTCCCTGCAGTCGCCGCTATTGGACCGATCCGGCAGGTCTGTGCGGCTCACAGATGCTGGTGAAATCTATTTACAGCATGCCCGTCGCGCCTGGGGTGAACTGGATGCGGGAACACGGGCAATCCAGGATGTACAGGATCTTAGCCGTGGCTCACTCCGTTTGGGGTGGACACCAATCACAGACCTCCTGACCTGTAGCTTGCTGGAAAACTTCAACAGCCGCTACCCCGGTATCACTCTGAGTACCCTGGAAATGCCCGCAGACGATATTGAAGTGGCAGTTGCCGAAGACCGTATTGACGCTGGCATTGCTTTTGGTAAACGGATCTCCTCCGGGGATCCATCCAGCCGAATCGAGAAGAAGATACTATTTGAAGAGACACTCTGCCTGGCTATTGGCAACGCTCACCCCCGCGCCGGGCAGAAAGAGAGAATGAGCGCAAAGGAGTTTGAGAAAGAATCACTGGTACAACTCAATTCCGACTTTGCGCTTAGACGTGCCGTTGACCAGTACTGCCACGACAACAGTATTGAACCGCACATTGCAATCGAAACCGATTCACTCAGTGTAATCATAGAACTGATCCAGGTCGGCCCGCTCGCTACTGTGCTGCCGAAAAGCATTATCCGCACGCAATGCGGACTTTATCCGATCGTGCTGGCTCCGGTATTGCCGCATAAGGCGATCACCCTGATCAGTCGCAAAGGTGGTTATAAAAGTCCTGCCTGTCTCACCTTTATGGAGCTGGCGCAGAAATGGTCGACTCGCAGACTTCACGAAACCCCTGTTCGAAAGAAAAGACCCTGCCCTCTGGCAGAGGGGTATCAAGATGGAGATCTGTGATTTACAAAAGGTAGGAATCACTATAAGCAGACACATGCCACTAGCGATTGCGAACTGTACCCGTCTCTGACAATATTTACAGCTTGTGCGCAACTACTCCGGCAGCGACTGCCACTTTGGTCACGGTTTCCAGGGCGCGGGGTATTGGCCCACCTGTTACCCAGTCCAGTAATTCCACAGTGTGGACCACTGGCACCTCGGTGCCAGAGCCGATCTGCATCATACAACCGATGTTACCTGCGGTGATCACATCCGGCGCTCCCTGCTCCAGCGCCCTGACCTTGCGCTCTTTCAACTGGCCCGAAATCTCAGGCTGCAAAAGGTTATAAGTTCCAGCGGAACCACAGCATGTATGCGAGTCTCTAGGCTCAATTACGGTAAAGCCAGCAGCCTTTAGTAGCTTCTTTGGTGCAAACCTGATCCTCTGACCATATTGCAGCGAACAGGTCGCATGATAAGCTACGCGTAAATCAGGCCTCAGTTTGTGGTCCAGCTCGATCTCCGACAGCAGTTCAGAAATGTCTTTAGCCATTGCAGAGACCTTCGCGGCTTCATCTGCCAGCGCTTCGTTGCGAAAGATATGAGCATATTCTTTGATTACAGTACCACAACCGCTAGTGTTGATTACAATCGCATCCAGTCCAGCACCATTCACTTCTTTCATCCAGGCGCGGATATTTCTGGCAGCGGCGATACGACCCTCTTTTGCCTTGCCCATATGATAGGTCAGTGCGCCGCAACAAGCTGCGTCTTGCGCGACGACAACTTCACAGCCATGCCGGCATAGAATGCGGATTGTTGCATCATTGATGTCCGTGTTCAGTGCCTTTTGTGCGCAGCCAGTCATCAGGGCCACACGGCGTTTGCGTTCACCTGTCGCCGGGAAGACCTGCGGACTGTCATTGGGGCTGGGTGGCGGCAGCTTAGCGGGCACGAAGTTCACCATATCGCGCAGTTTTCCGGGCATAGCGAAGCTTAAGGGTTTTGCCAGCTGGGCTCCGCGCATTGCCAGTCGAAATCGATCAGGATAAGGCAGAACTTTCGCCAGCGTCCAGCGTTGCAGTCGTTCAAACAGAGGGCGCGGATAGTTTTCCTCGATATATTCCCGGGCATGATCCACCAGGCGCATATAATTCACAAACGACGGACAGGTAGACATACACGCAAGACAGGACATACATCGGTCAATATGCCCGACTGTTTTTTCTTCCGGCCTACCCCCCTTCTCCAGCATCTCTTTGATCAGTCTTACGCGCCCGCGTGAGTGTTCATTCTCATCACCTGATATTTGATAAGTTGGGCAGATGTCCGTGCAATAACCGCATTGTAAGCACCTGGTCAGCGCATCATCGACATCGGCCATGGCAGGTGCATTCATTTGTTCAGGAGTAAAGTTTGTTTGCATCAGCTATCTCATCAGTTCGGTTTGGTGGATGTAATTCGAGTCAGTGTTGTCGTGCAATTGGGCGTAAAGCCATGGCGGCAATCGTCTCATCCACATACAACCGACTTCTTTCGTTATAGTTATCAGGATATTGCAAGTCCAGGCCGAAAAAACGCCCTCTGGCTCCATAGTCAACTCCTATGAGACTGATAAGAACAAACTCTTGGATTAATCATATGACATCCCTAGACTAGCCATCAGGTCAATTAAATTAAATCCATATGCTTTATTTTATCTGCAAGTTCATACAACTCTCGATACAGCTTAACACTATATATTTTAAACACAGAAGATATAGAATTTTTTTACGCCTAACAATCTATTGTTACTAATTTACTACTAGATAGAGGATACAAAATGAACAAAGAAGAGATGACCGATCTCATCATCACGTCCAAAAAATCCAAAGGGCTCACCTGGGAAGCCATTGCCGGCAAGATGGATATGGGCGTCACATGGGTAACATCAGCCTGCTTCGGAATGAACAGCACGTCAGAAGAAGTCGCAAAACATCTGTGCGAAATTCTTGAACTCGATGATGATGTTGCTGAAGCGTTGCAGGAGTTTCCACACAAGGCATGGGACAAAACGATTCCACAGGACCCGGTTGTCTATCGGCTGTACGAAATTGTTGGTGTATATGGCGATACGATCAAAGAAATCATTGGCGAAAAGTTTGGAGATGGAATTATGAGCGCAATCGATTTCTCGTTGGACATCGACAAACAGGAAGATCCGAAAGGTGATCGTGTAGTGATTACGCTAAACGGTAAATTCTTGCGCTATAGTTCCTGGTGATACTTTACTGATTAAGATAATTTACAGCCATACTACATGCTCTCTACGTTTTATCACGTAGAGAGCATTGCATTCTGCAATCTTGAAGTGAACCTGCAGCTGTTTACATCGGTGCAAGGAACCGCCATCCTCACCTTAGTCAAAAGTATTTATCTTACAAGCTCGAGATAGCTTAAAATTGCAAAAAATTCAACAGGCACTGATTTCATTTTTTGAGCAAGTAGCTCAGAAAAATACTACGCAGTTAGAAAGCTTAAAGAAGGAACAGTGCTTTAGTGTTGAGCATAACAGCTGGCAGTTTACCCTGCCGGATTTTTATTCATACCTTCAACATCAGGATGTTGTATTCAGCAGCATTGACTACAAACAATTTCGGCAATTGATTTTTAACAGCCCGATTAACCAAACCGTCAAATTACATGGTGCTGAAATCGTCATTACTGAGAATCTGAACAAGGTTGACAAGTCAACCTATGCCCTGGTTTGGCAGGCTGGGAAACAGGAAGCACCTTTTGACTGATACCCTGTCGCTGGAATAAAACTGCTGAGCGAGCAGCTCCTTTGCACTCGTCATTTAAGATCGCAATCTACTACGTCCAGAATAAATTACAGGTTCCTTAATCTTATTGAAATCTGTTGTCAGGGGTTTCGCAACAACTCAGTTGCAACATCAGGCGGACTACTCAAACTATGTAAGAAAGCCTCAATTTGTTCTAGCTCCTTTTCTTTTAGATTGAGGGGCAATAATTCATTGCGTCCAACATGTGCTCTTGGTGCAGTGTTGTAATGCTTCAGAACATCAGCAAGGCTTTTAAATTGACCAGTGTGCATATAGGGCGCAGTTTTCGTGATGTTACGCAGTGTGGGAACCTTAAATGCGCCTAATGTTCCAGTGTATTTTTTATTCGCGAATTTTAATTCCGCGCAATCTTCCTTTTTGGCATCACTGTATTCGTTTAAACAATTAAACTCACTTTCTAACGCCTGCTGGATACCTTTAAATCGACCTACATCAACAGGGGGCTTATCTTTTAATACATAAAATAATGGAAGCATATATTTAGGTCTTTTCGTTGCAGAATCTGGCGCGCCTACATTATGGAAACCGTGATTAGTAAATAGCGGCCCCTGGTGGCAAGTAACACACATGGCCTTACCAATAAAAAGCCTTAATCCTGCTACCTCATCAGCTGTCAGAACTTTTGTTCCTGTTGGTTCACCTTCCAATAATGCCTCTATATACATATCAAAACGTGATGGACCGGGCATTAACAATCGCTCATATGCAGCGATTGCCTTACCGATATTTACAAAGATACGTGTGATGGCCTTGCGATCTGTTTCTGACATTTCATGCCATTTCTCGTCAGAGGCCTGATCACCAACAGGCGCGGCATTTTCCGGAAAACGTCTGATGTCTGATAAATCAGGTAATGGATCAAACAGGCCTTCATACACTTTCCTGTAGACCGGATCATTATAAATAATGCGCGCATATTGTGATCTGTTGCCACCATGTTCTACGCCTGACTCGAGTGGACCTAAGGCCTGTGACCATAAACTATCACTACGGCCATCCCAGAAAAACCAGGGGCTAAAAGCAACACCGATTATGCCTGGTGCACTGCGTGACGCTTCTCCAACACCTCTGGATTTAGACAGGCCATCAGTAAAAAGTATTTCAGGTATATGACAAGTTGCACAGGCCACCTTTCCATTGGCACTAAATCGATTGTCAAAAAATAGTTTCTGTCCAAATTCGGCTGCTGCAGGATTATCAGCATATTTATTAGTAGGATCAGGCGGTAACTCTGGCAAACTGCCAAGCCATTGTAAGCGTAATAATGCAAGCTCTGATTCACTCCAGCCTTGATCCTGTGCAGCCTGTGCGGTGTATACCAGGCAGGAAAAGACAAGGCAACAGGCCCAAAACACAGTACATGATTTGCCGATTATTGATGCCTGCATTACAAGTTTTGTTTCATGGTTTCACGTGTCATTCAGAGGGCCTGCCTGTTCTATGGCAGGTTAAACTTCAGGGCTTTGTTAAAATTCGATATCAAATTTAATTTTATCTGTAACGTCACCAGCACGAATATTGAACCACAAATGCCATATGCCGGTCATACTGAACTTGAGCCCTTCCACCAGGTAATCTCCATCGCCAATTTCAGTGACTTCAGGTTCTGTAGGAAGGCCATGTGTATGCGCAGGCATACCGCCAAATACTGTAATTACAGCTTTCTCGACAGGCTTACCATCGAGTGTGTCAACATGCAGTATCCAGCTATGAATACGATTTAGCGGTAAGGGTTCAACCTTGCTTTTATAGGATACGTGAAAGTGTATGCTGTCTGTTGTCGTCGCTGAATCCTGCGACTGGTCCGCAGCATTAACAGCAACGGTAAAACATAGGCCCGTGGCCAGAGAAAACCCTACTAGATAGCGTTTTAGCTTGGTAATATATTCCAATTGTTTATTATTCCGACTTTGTCTAAATTACTAATTATCACTGTTTTCCCATTAACTTTATACCGATCACTTCTGCATATGCCCAGGAAATTACAGAACAATCATACAGGTGCTTTAAAATTTGTTCACATCACAGATACCCATTTACTTGATCAAGCTGAAGAAACTTTTCACAGTCTAAATACAAAAAAAAGTTTAGAGACAGTATTATCTCACAGTCAAGCACGTTACCCAGATATCGATTTTTTGTTGTTTACTGGCGATATTTCTCAAACGGGTAGCGAAGAAAGCTACACACTTTTCAACTCGGTAATACAAGAATATGATTTACCAATTTACTGCATCCCTGGCAATCATGACACTCCAAAATTATTGCAGAACATCATCCCCAACTGCCCAGATAGCTCAATTACTACAATTCAGTTAGGTGCTTTTTCGCTTGTTTTGCTCAATAGCTGGGTCGAAGACAAACATCATGGCATGGTAACTCAGCGTTGTATGCAGCAACTAGATGACCACCTGAAAAATAGTGAAGATAAGTTCAATATTATCGCCATACATCATCCACCAGTACCAATAAACAGTATCTGGCTGGATCAAATTGGATTACAAAATAAAACTGATTTTTTACAAGTCATAAATCAATTTCCGCATAATGCGCTTTTATTATTTGGTCATGTTCATCAGGAAATTGACCAACAGCTAGATAAGCTGCGTTTACTTGCAACACCTTCTACCTGTCACCAGTTTAAAGCGAATTCCGAAACCATGCATTGCATCGACCCCCCGGCACCCGCTTATCGATTTATCAAACTAAGCACAACAAATTCTATTGAGACAAAAGTACATTACGTCGAATGAGTTTATCTTACAAATCAAACGATAAAACCTGGATAGACACTATCAGGCAGTATGATAACTGATGGTTAGGTGCTGCATCGAGGGGGCAGGATATCAGAAGTCTGAACACCTCAAGAACAGCACTTTTATAAAGCTGTTATGTGTACAGAGCTTTTTGCTGTCCCTGATGGCCACTGCATTGATTACCGAAAGTATCTCAAAACTCATCAATCCAATATCCATCTATCGCTAGAAGGCAATGGATTTCATGAAAGATGTACATCGGGAAAACATGGAAAATGATAATGTTTCAGGTTCTACGTAATACCTAAATCTATTGCTGTCCCACAAAAAGATTCTAATTCACCCTGGAGCGGATCACTCACAAAAAATCTGTTAGCCGCTTATCGAAGATTGTGGGAGGCCCGCCCTCGGGG
>Ga0209013_10004486_pt1 | contig 12224 bp, 12 predicted proteins | sample Cruoilmetagenom2_FD_187291 | JGI IMG/M metagenome (GOLD analysis project Ga0209013, IMG submission 187291) | Oil polluted marine microbial communities from Coal Oil Point, Santa Barbara, California, USA - Sample 2 (SPAdes) (version 2) | ecosystem: Environmental > Aquatic > Marine > Oil seeps ...
GGTGGTGCCGCGGGCCGAGTACTCGGTCAAGGGCTTGCCGTCGACCAGGACCTCGATCCGGCAGACCTCGGCCTCCAGCGCCTCGACCGGGCCTCCAGGCGTCACGAGCGATATCGAGATGACGATCGCGAGGAGGGCCACGGTGGGAAGTTCGTGTCGGTTTTTCCGTTCTTGGCTGATCATCTGGGACTCCTTTTATCCGCCCCTGTTCATAGCAGTGAGAGGTCGTATCGCAGCGAAAGTTCCAAAATACGGCAGGGTAGAATCGAGGCTCGGACTCAAGGGTGAAGACCTACCGTTCTCATGCGGCTGTGGTGCTCGTTCTCAGCGTGGTAGCGCTGTCAGGATGTGCGTCGGCCAAACGTGACCTCGAGGCGGGTGATTACTGGCCGAGCGGCGCGCGGTGGAAGAGGGCGACCATGAACGCCCTTACCAGCAGGGGGACCTGGGTCCCTCTGATCGGCGCCGGCGTCGTCAGCATCGACGACTGGGACCAGGAGATCTCCGACTGGGCGGTGGAGAACACACCCATCTTCGGCTCGACGGAGAGTGCGATCGAAGCGAGTGACAACCTCAAGACTCTCACCACCGTGGCAATGGTCGGGACCGCAGTCGCGGTGCCGAACGGCGACGGCGCCTGGGAGTGGAAGCCCGAACGATTGCTGCTCGAATTCGGCGCGGTCCAGCTCAATAACTTTTTGACCTCCGGGCTCAAATCCGTGACCGCCCGCGAGCGGCCGGATGGATCCAACAATCGGAGCTTTCCGTCAGGGCACTCGTCGCAGGCGTGGACGAGAACGACCCTGGCCTGCAGGAACGTCGATCAGATTCCGAGCCTGGCAAACGGCTGGGGCGTGGCCCTCAAGACCTCGTTCCGGGTGTTCGCCGCCGGCACCTCATGGGCACGCGTCGAAGGCGGGGTCCACTACCCATCGGACGTTCTCTTCGGCGCGGCGCTCGGCAATTTCGTTGCCATTTTTGTCCACGACGCTTTCCTTCCGGCGGATTCAAAAACCAGATTCAGCGCAACGCTTAGCCGAAGAGAGGCGTCATTCTCGATCACGTTTGCCTTTTGACTAAAATGCAAATCCGAAACCGATGCGGATGAGGTACGGGCGGGTGTTCGGGCTCGGCTCATTCTCGTCGTAAGAAAAATCCCACAGAAACGCCATATACATCGCGACCCGTTCGGACGCCCTCTGGACGAAACCGAACCCGGCGTAGTACCCGGTGTAAGTGTCCTTCACCGATACGTAACCTTCATCTGTGATGCCGATGTATTCCCAGTTGAGGCGTTCGATCTCTGCCTGGAGGAATATGGGGTCAAAAACGAAGAAACGCCCGACGATCGATCCACCAACGTCGGTTGTCGAAAGATCCGGGTCGAATCGTTTGTCCTTGCGGTAGCGAAACGTCAGACTCCCGCCGAGTTGAAAGAGTGGAGAGAAACGGTAACCGAAGATCGGTGAGAACTCGGCGTAGCTGGTTTCGGAGCCGAAGGCGAAACCGACGGCGCCACCAACGAACCACGGGTACTCGATCGTCTTCTTGGCCTGTTTCTGATATTTCTCGTACTGCTCCTTGTAGGTCTCGGGCTCCTCCGGCTCGCCCTCCTGGGCTTCCTGGGCAACCGCGGACATTGCCAGTACGAGACAGAACACGAACGCGAGGATTTTCTTCAACTCCGTCATCCGTTGATGGTAGCTCAACCACCTCGGTCACATGCCGGGGTCAAATGCCGTTCGGCAACAAGAAAAAAGGGGGGGGGAGCGACGGATCGCGCCCCTGCGGTCGAAAGGCGACTGCCGGTCGTGGGCCCGCTGATACGATGGAATTGAGATGTTGTGGGGCATACCGGGTGACGTAGCGATCTTCGCCATCGCCGTGGTTGCGTTCTTCGTGGTCGGGCTGCCGTTGATCACGAGCAGGGTGTCGGTGCCGACGAAGGTCGAGTTCGAGGACGTACCGGAGAACGATCTGACGCCCGGCCAGTCACAGTACTTCGCCGCTCTCGACCCGAAAATGCATGAGCTCGGCTATCGGCCGACGATTAACAGGCGGCCGACCAACATGCAGGGGCGGGCCCTGATCCGCACCTATTTCAGCGATGTCGACCCGGCGATCGTCATGATGAACCTCATGACGTCGGAGATCGAGGGCTCTCCTGAGCAACCGATGAACTACCTCGAGATCATCACCAGGTATGGTGACGGAACTATCCTCTCGACCCGCAACGCCGAGATCTCCGAGGTGCTGGAGCCCGTGCCCGGTCACATTATCCAGGAGCGGCGTGGGCTTCGCGAACCCGCCCCGCTCAAGGCGGCGCACGATCGAAAGGCCGAAGAACTCCTGGTCCACGGACCGACGTACTCCCGTCCGGAGGACTTCGAGCCGGTCTTCCACGAGTTCCACGAACGATGGTGCCGCCACCAGGTCGGCCGCGGTCTCCTGGTGCCCGTCAGCGATGATCCCGAACGGCTGCGGCCCACCGTCAAAACCGGTCTCCGAGGCATCGCCAACTACCTCAATCCCCTGGCGGACAACTTCACGCTGCCACGATTCCTGACTGCGCTTGTATTCGGACTCGTCGTACCCGTCCTGACCATCCTCTGGCTGACCGGCCCGGGCGCTTTCGTGATCACGCGGCTGGCTTCTGCGACGGGGTTCGCGCCGATTACCTGCGTCATCGCGTGCCTCGCTGTCATGCTCACGGTTGTCGGCGTCGTGGTCGGTCTGATCTTCGTCACCAAGGCCTTCATCTGGTGCTTCCTTCTGACCTACGTGCTCTTACGGCTGGTCGGGCTGACCGGGATCGGAGCGACGTTCGGCCTCAGCCTGTGGACCGGAGTGGTCGCCGACTGGGCGGCGAAAAGCCGACAGAAGCGCCAGAAACTCGTCTAGCCGATAATACGCCCCGCTTGACTTCCCGCTGCGACGACGCTGCAATCGGGCGCGACGACACTGGGAGGGTCAAAATGAAGATCACTCGTTATCAGGCAACCTGGATCACGATCGTATGCCTGGTTATGCTGTCCGGGTCGTGTGCGCCAGGGAGTGAAGACCGCTATGAACTCATCATACGCGGCGGCACGATCTATGACGGTCTCGGCGGGACTCCATTCGTCGGTGACGTAGCGATATCCGGCGACCGGATCGCGGCCATCGGTGACCTCTCGAAGGCAACCGCCGACAAAGAGATCGACGCCGAGAATCTGGCGGTCTCTCCGGGCTTCATCAACATGCTGTCGTGGGCGGTGGCCTCGCTGATCGAGGACGGACGGGGGATGAGCGACATCATGCAGGGCGTCACCCTCGAGGTCATGGGCGAGGGGTGGTCGATGGGCCCGTGGACCAACGAGATGAAGCAGGAGGCCACCAACCGCCAGGGCGACATCAAATTCGACATCGAGTGGACGACCCTGAGCGAATACCTGGAGTACCTGGAATCCAGAGGTGTGTCGCCAAACGTGACGTCGTACGTGGGAGCGACCACAGTGAGGATCCATGAGATCGGCTACGAGGACCGCAAGGCAACACCCGAGGAGCTGGCCCGGATGCAGGAGCTGGTCCGGTCGGCGATGCGCGATGGCGCGATCGGCGTCGCGTCGTCTCTGATTTATGCTCCCGCGAGCTTCGCCGACACCGACGAGTTGATCGCGCTTGCCAGTGCGGCGGGCGAGTACGGTGGCGCGTACATCTCGCACATTCGGTCGGAGGGAGATCGTCTCGAAGAGGGCGTTGAAGAGCTTCTCACGATTGCCCGTGAGACCGGGGTGCCGGCCGAGATTTATCACCTCAAGGCTTCCGGCCGGCCCAACTGGCACAAGCTCGAACGGGTCTTCCAGATGGTTGAAGAGGCCCGCGCCGAGGGTCTCCGGATCACTGCCGACATGTACACCTATCCGGCCAGCGCCACCGGCCTAAACGCCTCGATGCCTTTGTGGGTGCAGGAGGGTGGGCACGACGCCTGGGTCGCGCGCCTCAAGGACCCGGCGGTGCGAGCCCGCGTCATCCGGGAAATGACCGATCCCTCGATCGAGTGGGAGAACCGCTTCATCCAGGCTGGACCCGAAAACATCCTGCTGATCGAGTTCAAGACCGACGCATTGAAGCCATTGATCGGCAAGACTCTCGCCGAGGTGGCGGCGATGCGCGACACCGATCCGGCGGCGACCGTCATCGACCTCGTGGTTGAAGACAACAGCCGCGTCGGTGTCTGCTACTTCATGATGTCGGATGACAACGTCCAGAACAAGGTCGCCCAACCGTGGGTTTCGTTCGGGTCCGATGAGGAGGCCTCGGCGACCGAGGGCGTTTTCCTCGAGTCCAACAACCACCCGCGCGCTTTTGGGACCTTTGCGAGGGTGCTTGGCAAGTACTCCCGGGAGGAAGGAATCGTTACGCTGGAAGAAGCGGTGCGGCGGATGACGTCGTTTCCTGCTGAGAGCATCGGCATCCGCGATCGCGGGCGGCTGGCCGAGGGTTTCTTCGCCGACATCGTGGTCTTTGACCCCGCATCGGTGCAGGACCACGCGACCTTCGAGGATCCGCACCACTACGCCACCGGCGTCCATCACGTTTTCGTCAACGGCGAGCAGGTGGTGGCCAACGGCGAGCACACTGGCGCGACACCCGGCCGCGTCGTGCGTGGACCCGGCTGGACGGGATGGCAGGCGGATAGCGCGGGGCGTTAGCCCGCATATCTCATCACGCCGTCGAGGATTCGGGGTACACTCGATCTCAGAGGAATCGACCGCAACATGGGTGAAGGGAATTCGAAACCAGGCGGCCGGCAGGCTCTTGACGAGATCATGGGCCGGATGGCGGAGCCGGATTTCACGGTGCGCCACCGGCGTGTGCCGGAGATTCCCGAAACCGGTGCCCATGTCAGTCCCGAGATGCTGGCGATGATCTCTCCCAAGTCGCGCTATGTTCGCCGGTGGAAACGCCACGCCCGCCGCTGTCTCCCCTGCGCCAACGTCTTCCGGTACTACGGCATCTCGCTCGACTGACCCTCGGCTACCAGAGCTCGCGGCGTTTGGCGTTGGAGTCGAGCTGCGGTTGGCGGCGGTATGAACCGGTAGCTTTCACCAGCACGGTGTGGGCCGCACACGCCTTCGGTTTGTCCGCCAGGAAGTAGATCGGGCATCTGCCGATCTCGACCACTTCCATCTCCAGCTCCCTGGCCCTGGCGACGGCGTCCCGGTGGCCGGTGCCGAAGCTGAACCACACCCGTTTACAGGCGGCGGAGTGGGCGACCTCGACCGCCCTCGCCGCCGATCTCGGTTTGACCCAGATGATCGCGAGATCGCCGCGGTCCTCGGGGAGCTCGTCGACCGAGGTGTAAACCTTGCCGCCGGTGGTCGGCCCACGCGACTCGGCCAGCCCGCCGAGATCGAGGCAATAGAAACGCTTCCCGATCTTTGTGTAAGCGTTGTAGGAGTAGCCGGGGAAGCGATCTTCGGAGGAATCTCCAATGAGGACAAAGGCCTCTGCGTCACGGATCGTCTTTTCAAGTGGATGCATGGAGGTCATCGTACCAAATCGCTCCTCTTCGACTTTCTCAGGCATCGCCGAAGTCGCCCTTTAATCCCCTGAACTCGCTGGAGTTGGGGCGCGGCATCTTGGTTTCGTTGAGAATCGTCATATAAAGTAGTCAAAACCCATTTGGGATGGAGAACTATGCGGATCGATCAGGCTATCGAGGATTGCCACCGCTGGGCGCGCGAGCACGCCGAGGAGGGACAGGAGCTCCTCGACGACCTCTACCGGCGGCAGCTCGAGTCGGACATCAAGTTCCGAGGCCAGCCGATCGCGACCTTTTTGCGGCCGGTGTTCCTTTCCGAGGCTCAGAGAGATCTGGTCCAGAGGGCGTCGCAGGTTCTGCTTGACTGTGCCGAGCGGATGATCGAGCAGTACATGGTGGATCCGGAGGTGCGGCAGACCATCGGCCTTCCTCCGGACGAGGAGGAGTTCGCGCTGCTCGACACCGGCCTCAAACGGCAGGTAGTGGTCGCTCGGCCTGACTCGTTTCTCAATGGCGACGATCTCAAGTTCCTCGAGTTCAACTCCGACAGCCCGGCCGGAGTCGTGTGGACCGATCTTCACGAGGAGGTCTTTCTCTCTTCGCCGATCATGAGCGAGCACCCGTGGTCGGCAGATCTGGGAAGGTGCGATTGCCGGCGTCTGCTGATCGATGGCCTGTTGAATGCCTATGCTGATTTCGGACTCGCCCAGGAGCCTGTCGCGGCGATCGTCGACTGGAACGACGCGGGGGCCTGGCCCGAGTTCGAAATCGTGCAGCGTTGTTTTCAGGAGAGGGGCGTGCCGGCGGTCGTTACCGATCCCCGCCAGTTCGAGCTCCGTGGCGATACTTTGTATGCCGACGGGACGGCGGTCAATCTCGTCTACCGGCGGGCGATCATTCGCGAGCTCCACGAGAAGCGGGAAGAGCCTGGTGTACGCGACTTCCTGGAGGCCTACCGGCGCGGGCTGGTCTGCGTCATCAATCCGTTCCGGGCCAAGGTGTCGGGCTCCAAGGCGTGTCTGGCGCTGCTCTCGGATGCCCGTTTCGACCGCCTCTTTGACGCCGAACAGAATGCGGTGCGGCGGGCGCATGTCCCGTGGACCCGCGTGCTGCGGGATGAAAATGTCGATTTCGAGGGACGCAAACACGATCTCTTTGAGCTGGCCCGCAAGAGCAGGGAGATCTTTGTCATCAAGCCGACCAGCGGCTATGGTGGACGCGACGTCATGATCGGCAGAGAGACCGACCCGGGGGCCTGGGACGATCGCCTCGATCACGCAGCAGGACACCCGGTCGAGTGGACTCTCCAGGCGTACGTGGACATTCCAGAGGAAGAATTTCCGGTGATGGATCCCGATCTTGTTTTCGAGTCCCGCAAGGTCAACCTCAACCCTTACCTCTTTGGCGGTCGCTACGCCGGCTCGTTCGTCCGGCTGTCGACCGACTCGGTGATCAACGTCTCGGTCGGTGGCGGGATGGCGCCCGCCTTTGTCGTTCCTGGCTAGAGGAGTTTCGACTGCCACCTCCTGGTCACGCATGTCCTCGGCAGGAGACGCCCCGCGATCGCCAATCCGCGTTGAGCACTGAGCCGTGCTGGGAGCATCAGCTGAGCAGGGCAGGATCACGGAGTTGGCACGATGACTGCTATGAGGTGGGTGGAAGAATCGATCGCAGTCGATCGAGGAAGGACGGATGATGAAGCGACTGACGACTCTGGTTGTGTGTGTTGTGTTGATTGGGTCCGGGCTCGGCTGTTCGTACCACCGGGCTTATGTCTCCTACTCCACGTACGAGGAGGACGTCCAGGTTGCGGTGGCCGGTTGGGACGGTCGACGACTCGGACCTGTTTCCGCCCGCGAGGGTGGCGCGTTGTGGGAGAAATGCACCGCTGTCGCCGAGGGCTCGCTGTGGGTTCTGATGGAAGACACCCGCAAGATGGGCGGCAACGCGATCGGCGAGATCAGGTGGATCCCCAGGAACCAGAAACGCACCACCGACGATCCGACGTGCAGGAAGAAGTGGGGTTGGATCCTGGTGTGGCCCGTTCTGGCGACCCCGGCTTTCCAGTCCGCCAGGGTCGAGGCCGTCGCCTACAACGTGCCTGATACGAGCACCGCGGAAGCCGGTCTGTACCTGATCCCCGAAGATCCCAGCGAGCGACGGGTCCTCGCACAGCTGATCGTGATTGACACGATGTCCGGGCGGTGATGAAGCGCCAATTCAGTCAGTCTTGGCGCCAGCGGCGGAGGTCGTGACCGGTCCGAGATAGCGGTCGAGCCAGTCCAGGACCTCACGGATGATCGCCCGCCGTTCGGCCAGGTTTGCCCGCCATCCGGAGACCAGGTGGTGGTTGCCGATATCCAGCGAGTCGAGGGCGTTCCGCAGCGCGGCCACAATCCGGGGATGGCGGTGGCCGAGGTTGAAGACGCCGCCGTTGCAGTGGCAGTTGATGAAGCTCTGATCGGCCCATGCATCGTCAAAGGTCGATCCGCTGCGGGCGCCAATGACCGCGTCAAGACCGAGCTGCCGGTACATCGCCACCTTGCCAGCATTGACGTGGTGCCCGAATGCCTCGAAGGTCGCCTCGCGATCGTCGTAGGGTTGCGGGGGTGCGGTCATTCCAGGACTCCCGTCGATTGAGATGATTTGAACCGTAGAGGACCGCCGCTAAGGCGTCAACGGGAGCATCCGCGAATCCGAGCCGATTCCAGCTGAGTTAGGATGAATTGACTGCAAAGGGACCACTACTATTCGGAGGGGCGATGGAATCCACACCACCGCGGATCGGAGTTGTACAGAGGCTGGTCCGAACGGCTCGCCTCATCCGGTGGACACTGCTTTTCGCGGCGGTCATTGCCGTTGCCGTCGCTGTCCTTTTCTTCGCCGGTCGCGTCCTGCTGTACCAGCAGGAGGACGACGAGGAACGTCTCGCCAACAAGCGCACCTACCTGGAGAAGGTCTGGGACACCACGAGCGATCTCCCTGCGGGTCCGAACATCGTCGTCATTCTCTTCGATGACCTCGGCCATGGGGACATCGGTGCTTACGGTGGCGAAGCCATTGCCACGCCACGCCTCGATCGCATGGCCGCGGAAGGGCTCCTGTTCAAGAATGCCTACTCGCCGTCACCCTACTGCTCGGCCTCCCGCGCCGGGCTGATGACCGGACGCTACGCCGTTCGCTCAGGCCTCGATCACGTGCTGCAGGTGCCGCGCTCGTGGCAGGACACCATGTTGCGGTTTGGCGGCCTTAACCGCCGACTCCCGGCCGAGGAGATCACCCTCGCCGAGGTGCTGCGGACTGCGGGCTACGCGACCGCGATTGTCGGCAAGTGGCACTTGGGCGGTCAGTCGCCCTCGCTGCCCAACGACATGGGCTTCGACTCGTTCTACGGGCTCCTTTTTTCCAACGATCAAGGCAAGCCGAAAGTGTGGAGCGACCGGGAGATCGTCGAGTACCACCCGATCGACCAGACCACGTTGACCCGCCGCTACACCGAACGCGCGGTGGCATTCGTCGAGGAGAATCAGGACCGTCCTTTCTTTCTCTACCTTCCACACACCTTTCCGCATATCCCGCTCCACGTCGGAGAGGATCGTCTCGGGACATCGGCGGCCGGACGCTACGGGGACGTGGTCGAGGAGCTGGACTGGAGCACCGGTCAGATCCTCGATGCGCTCGAGCGGACCGGCGTGGCGGAGAACACCCTGGTCATGGTCAGCTCGGACAACGGGCCGTGGTTTCAGGGAAGCCCGGGTGGCGTGCGCGGCCGCAAGTTCGACGTCTTCGAGGGCGGCATGCGGGTCCCGTTCTTGGTTCGCTGGCCGGCACGAGTCGCGCCCGGGGCAGTGGACGAGGACCTCGTCAACGGAGTCGATGTCTTTCCGACGATCCTGGACCTGTTGGGAATTCCGTTTCCGCCCGACCGGACGATCGACGGCTCCAGCCTGGTCCAACGATTCGGGGAAGGGGAGGCCGAACCGAGGGGTCCGGTCTGGTTCCACCAAGTGGGCCACTTGCGCGCCGTCCGCGAGGGCCGTTTCAAGTACCACGACCGCCACCGTGTGCCCTTCGGCAACCCGCCGGACTTCGGCCTCGGGGTTTGGACTCAGAAGGGGCCGTGGCTCTTCGACCTCGAGCTCGACCCCGACGAGTCCTACGACGTGTCGGAACGCCACCCGGAGACCTACGAGCGCCTGGGGAAGATGCTGGAGGCGCGCCTCCAGGAGCTGGAGCAAAACCCCCGCGGCTGGAAGTGACCACCCTTCACGGTTGAGCCGTCATCAAAGGCAATCGTTGGGAAAGCGAGCGCTGAAAACTCCCTCTTTCGCTGGCCGATTGCGGACACAACGGCATACACAGAGAATCAAGGCGACAACCTCAAAACCTTGGAGGTATTGCGAAAACCTCCTTTCGGATAGATACTGGTTGTGAAACTGTTCAAAAACCATGTATCGAGATTCAACGGAATGCTGGAGAGGAGGCAACCCATGCGGCTGAAGGTCTGTCTGATAACGGTGTTGGTGATTGGAGTCGTTGCCCCGGGGGCGGCGCAGATGGTCAACGAAACGCAGTTCTTTCCGGTCGTTGCCCACACCTCGGGCGCAGGTGACCCGCCGACCTCCTGGCGCTCGGACCTCACCGTCCACAACCCTATGGACGCAGCGCTCACCGTAGGTGTCATGTTCTTCCGATCCGGTCAGGTCGCCGAGTGGGACGGCACCTATACGGTGACCCTGACCCTTCAGGCGCGGGAAACACGAACGGTCGAAGACATTGTCGCGACCCTGTTTGGAATCACTGCGAATTCCAAAGGATCGCTGCTCCTCGAATGTGACGACAGCATCTTCCCGTCCAACCCAGACGGCTCGGTAATGTTGGCGACGACTCGGACCTACAACGCTGGCAGCGAGGTCGGCACTTTCGGGACCTCGGTGCCCACCGTGCAGTTCTCGGATGCCTTCCTCAATGGCGGTCAATCGATTTCGTTGATCACCGGGGTCAGTAACGACGAAAACTTCAGGTCGAACCTCGGAATCGTCAACTTCTCGTTCGCGGAGGTTCCGATCACTGTCCACTATCGGTTCCTCGATGAAGACGGAACAGAGATCGCCAGCGGCCGAAAGAACCTTGACCCGTTCGACATGAACCAGTGGTCGTTCAAAAAGCTCGGCGTTCCGGCCGTGATCGAAGGCCCGCTGACCGTCGAGCTATGGCTCGATCCGGACGACATCGCGGGCGATCTATGTGAGATCGAGGAGGACGACTTCGTCATCTTCGTGGCCTACGCCACCAAGGTGGACGGCAACCCATCGGGCTCTGGCGACGGGGTGTTTATCTACGCCACGCCTCGAGAGCGGATCGAGTGCGATTGAGCGGCCCGCACTGAATGTGCCGCAGAATGATGCCTCATCCACGGTGACGGAGGCTACCGAGCATGGAATCTCACGCGTTTGACGTCCTGGCCATGGTTCACCTCGTCATGCTCTCGCTGTGGGGTGGTGTGGTCGCCACCGAGGCCGTGATCGAGATCTACCCGTTTCGAAAGCGAGAGCTGCACGCCGCCACGATCCGCTTTCACTACTGGATCGATCTCCTGGTCGAGCTGCCGCTGGTGCTGGCAGTTATCGCAACCGGGAGCGCGCTGTTTTTCTTGACCGATCCGGTGACACCCCTCCACCTGGTCAAGATCGGCCTCGGCGGCGCCGCAGTCGCGGTCAATCTCTTCTGCATCGTGGTCGTGGTCAAAAGAGGTCGGCGGCTGGAGCGCGACGACGATGATGGGTCCCTATGGCGCGCTTCACGAGTCGTGCTTGCGTGCTTTGCTGCCGGGCTCCTGTGTGCCGCTGGAGCGGCCGTCCTCGGATTCCGCTTCGCCCTCGAGCGATTGGGCTGAACGGTCGTCTCCGCCGGTCGGCAGTTGACAGAGCGAGCTTGGTTGGTTCGTACGGATCCTCGTGCTCAACCTCGAATGGCCGACACCTCCCGGGGTCGCGGCCTCCTCGGAATTGTCACGAGCCGCAGCCAGAAATCCCCGAAATCGACGATCAACTGATTCCGGGCTTCGATATGATCGCGTCACCCAATTCTCGCGCGATGGAGGTGGCCGATGGCGAAGTACCGGATTCTCTCGATTGATGGCGGCGGCATCCGCGGGATCGTGACCGCGGTGTTGATGCAGCGTTTGAAGGCCACACCAGGGTTGGAGGGCTTCCTCGACCAGGTCGACCTCGTCGCCGGGACCTCGACCGGGGGATTGCTGGCGCTTGGCATCGCGCGCGGTCTGGGTGTCGGCGAGATCCGTGATCTCTATGAGAACGACGGGCCCGAGATCTTCGACGACTCGTGGTTGGATGATCTCCTCGATCTGGGCAAGCTCCGCGGTGCGGATTACAAAATCGGGCCGATGCGTCGCGTCTTCAAGAAGGTGCTGGGCGAAGAGACGACTCTCGGGCAGCTTCGGAAGCGGGTCCTCATCACCGCCTTCGACATGGACAACGAAGACGAGGAGGAATTGAAGCGGACCTGGAAACCGAAGCTCTTTCACAACTTTCCCGGCGATGACAACGACCGTCAGGAGCTTGCCTACAAGGTCGCCATGTACACCGCCGCTGCGCCGACCTACTTCCCCTCCGTCGATGGCTACATCGACGGTGGCGTCTACGCCAACAACCCGGCGATGTGCGCACTGGCCCAA
>Ga0209013_10004487_pt1 | contig 12223 bp, 11 predicted proteins | sample Cruoilmetagenom2_FD_187291 | JGI IMG/M metagenome (GOLD analysis project Ga0209013, IMG submission 187291) | Oil polluted marine microbial communities from Coal Oil Point, Santa Barbara, California, USA - Sample 2 (SPAdes) (version 2) | ecosystem: Environmental > Aquatic > Marine > Oil seeps ...
CTGCTGTAATATTTGTATTAGTAATCACAGTACCTGTAAACTATTTGTTGGATACTTATATTTTACGTGAAGGAGCCTTGACCTGGTTAGGAGAAGAATATGCGGACATTGACTTGAGTTTTTTAAGTTTTATTATGTTTATTGCCGTAATAGCATCCATGGTACAATTGGTTGAAATGATCGTTGAACGATTTGCTCCGGCTCTTTATAGTGCATTAGGTATATTTTTGCCTCTTATTGCGGTAAACTGTGCAATTTTGGGAGGGTCATTATTTATGCAACAAATGAACTTTACCACTGTAACAGAATCCGTAGTTTACGGTCTGGGTTCGGGTATAGGTTGGTTTTTAGCAATTTTAGCAATTGCGTCCATTAGAGAAAAAATTACATATTCAAATGTTCCAAAACCATTGAAAGGATTGGGAATTACATTTATTATCACCGGTTTAATGGCAATTGCTTTTATGAGCTTTTCAGGAATTAAATTATAATTATTTTCATTTAAGAATTTTTACAGAATGAACCCAATAGTAGCAAGTATCGTATTTTCATTAGTATTAATACTTATTTTAGTAACAATATTACTAGTGGCTAAAGCCAAATTACTTCCGTCAGGGAAAGTAAAACTATTAATTAATGGGCAAAAAGAAATTGAAGTTGAAACAGGTAGTACTCTTTTAACTACATTGAGTAACGAGAAAATATTTTTACCATCAGCTTGTGGTGGTGGTGGTACCTGTTTACAATGTGAATGTCATGTATTAAGTGGTGGTGGTGAAGCTTTACCTACTGAAGTACCTAATTTTACACGTAAAGAATTGGCTGCAGGAGCACGTTTGGGTTGTCAGGTGAAGGTTAAAGAAGATATGGAAATTACCATTCCTGAAGAAATATTTGGAATCAAGAAATTTGAGGCAACTGTTGTTTCAAATTATAATGTGGCTTCTTTTATAAAAGAATTTGTAGTTGAATTACCTGAAGATATGGATTACAAGGCAGGTGGTTATATTCAAATTGAAATACCTAAAACAGAAGTTAACTATAAAGACATAGATATTACAGCTCATCCAAAAGAACATCCCGGTGATCCTGAAAAATTCAAACTGGAATGGGATAAATTTGATCTTTGGCCTTTAGCTATGAAAAATGGAGAGAATGTGGAAAGAGCATATTCTATGGCATCGTACCCTGCTGAAGGTAGGAATGTAATGTTAAATGTGCGTATTGCCACTCCACCATGGGATCGAGCTAAGAATGGATGGATGAGTGTTAATCCAGGTGTTGCCTCATCTTATATTTTTAGTAGAAAACCAGGCGATAAAGTTATAGTTTCAGGACCTTATGGTGAGTTTTTTATTAATGACAGTGATGCTGAGATGTTATATGTTGGTGGTGGTGCCGGTATGGCTCCAATGCGTTCACATTTGTACCATTTATTTAAAACTTTACAAACTGGCAGAAAAGTTACTTACTGGTATGGAGGTAGATCTAAACGCGAATTGTTTTATGTAGAACACTTTAGGGAACTGGAAAGAGAATTTTCAAACTTCAGGTTCTTTATTGTACTTTCGGAACCGGCTAAAGAAGATAACTGGACAGTTATGAAAGATGTAGATGATAAAAAAGGTGATGGCTTCTTAGGATTTGTGCATCAGGCGGTTATTGATGAATATTTGTCAAAACATGATTCCCCTGAAGATCTAGAGTTATATTTCTGTGGTCCTCCTATGATGAATAATGCGGTTCAAAAAATGGGAGAAGACTTCGGTATGCCTGATGAAAATATTCGATTTGATGATTTTGGAGGTTAAATAATTATTAGGAAAATATTTTTAAACAGCACCCACCGGGTGCTGTTTTATTTTTATAAATATTAACATTTGGCCGTTTTCTTCTTCAGCAAAATGGTGTAATTTTACAAAAAAATCAAGAATGCCCGTTTGGATAATTTTATTATTAGCAATTTTAATTATTTTATTAACTGTAAGTGTTGTATTGTATTTTATACAAGACAGTTTTATTTTTCATGCAGTTAAATTACCCTCTGATTATAAATATGTTTTTAAAAATGAATTTGAAGAGATCAATTTAAAAACAGATGATGGAAATATTTTAAATGCTGTACTTTTTAAAGCAGTTGATTCAAGGGGGGTTGTGTTTTTTTTTCATAACCATTCGGGAAATGTGGAACATTGGAGTAGCTCAGCCAACTTTATTATCAATTACAACTATGATGTTCTAATGATCGATTACAGGGGTTATGGAAAAAGTACAGGGAAGTACAATGAAGAATTAATGCTTAAGGATAGTTTGTTATGGTATAATTTTGCTAGAAAGATTTATGATGAAGAATCTATTACGATTTATGGACGTGGAATAGGAGCAACATTTGCAACTTATGTTTCTTCCTTAAACAATCCAAAACAACTGATACTAGAGTCACCTTTGTATGATTTGTTTTCTACATCACATTTTCTTTATCCTTATGTGCTCTTCAAAAAAGTAATTTCAAGATATAAATTCGATACAGCAAAATATATTAAAAATGTAAAATGCAGGATTTATATCTTCCATGGAATGAAAGATAGATTAGTTAACTATAAAAGCAGTGAAAAACTCCATGAAAGAGTAAGAGAGAACAGTGAACTATATCTGATGCCAGACGGGAATCATTATAATCTAATAACTAATTCTATTTACCTAAATAAAGTAAAAGATATTTTAAAAGCATAAAAAATGTCCGTCAATTGACGGACATTTTTTTTACGTATAAACAAAAATTCTTATTCAGGTTTTTGTTCTAAAATATCAAAGAATTGATCCAATTTAGGTAGAATAACAATTCTTGTTCTTCTGTTTATTGATCTGCCTTCAGCAGTTTCGTTGGTCTCTAATGGAACATATTCACTTCTACCGGCTGCAATTAATCGACCAGGATCTACTTCAAAATTATTTTGTAAAACACGAACTACAGAAGTTGCTCTTGCTACACTTAGATCCCAATTATCTTTCATACATTTTGTATTGATGGATACATTATCTGTATATCCTTCAACCTGAACTTCCATTTCTGGTTTGCTGTTAACTACAGTTGCAACTTTACCAAGTACTTCAATAGCTCTGTCAGATACTACAGCACTACCGCTTTTAAACAACATTTTATCCGCTATAGAAATATATACTACAGTTTTTTCAACTTCTATCTGAATGTCTTCATCTTGAATACCAGCAGCTAATTCTTTCTTTAAATGAAATGCTAATGCTAAATTAATAGAGTCTTTTTGGGTCATTGCTGAACGAATACCATTGATGTATTTGTCTTTTTCGCTTAATTGAGCAATTACTTCTTTAATGTTGTCAGAAGACGATTGTGTCAATACTGTTAAATTTTCAACTTGTTTTAATGACTGAGCTTTATCTTCTTTTAGTGATTTATTTAATTCAGCTAAATGGTCTTTGTCAATTAAGCATCCTTGTAGATCTGCTTTGGCATCAACGAGTTCTTGTTTGGTTTTTGCGTTTTGGCTTTCTAAATCGGCATATTTTTTTGAAGAAACACACGAACTAAATAAAACCGATAAAATAATGGTTCCTAGAAATAATTTTTTCATAATTTGAATAGAATTTAATTGAGAAGCAAATTTATTAAATATTTTGCTTGATTTAACATATTGTACTAAAAAAAATGTAATTGCAAATCTAAGATAAAACTTATCTTTGATTGTTAAATAATATACAATATTTAAAATGAAAAAATTATTTATTTTTTTTATGTTTTTTACCTTAATTACATGTGGTTATGAGAACAAAGGTAATTTTAAAAAGTTTGAAGGTATGGCACTTGGAACTTCTTTTCATCTTACTTTTGAGGATACTGATGATCAAGTTATTGAAAAACAAATTGACAGTTTGTTTTACTTAGTTAACAGATCCATGTCTACTTATATTCAAAATTCAGATATTTCAAAAATAAATAGAGGTGATACAAGTGTAGTAATTGATGATATGTTCAAGGAAGTTTTTCTAAAATCCAAAAATATATTCAAGGAAACCAATGGTGCTTTTGATCCTACCATTGGAATTTTAGTTAATGCTTGGGGGTTTGGACCGGGTAAGAAACTAAATGACCTTAATAAAAAATCAGTGGATAGTTTACTGATGTATGTAGGATTTGATAAGGTAAAAGTAAAGGACCATAAGATTGTTAAAAAGTATCCAGAAACATTTTTAGATTTCAATGCAAATGCAAAAGGGTATGCTGTTGATATTATTGGAAGGTTTTTTGAAGAGAAGAACATTAATAATTATTTGGCTGAAATTGGAGGTGAAATAAGAGCCCGAGGATTAAACCAAAATAAACAAGCCTGGAAAGTAGCCATTGAAAAGCCAAATTTTGATGGAAGCAGATCTTTTCAAACCACTATTGAATTAATAAATGAATCTATTGCAACTTCGGGAAATTATCGAAAATTTAAAATTGATGAACAGACCGGTGAAAAATTTGCACATACTATGGATACAAAAACCGGCTATCCGAGTAAAAGTAATTTATTGAGTGCTTCTGTTATTGCGAAATTAGATTGTGCAGATGTGGATGGTTATGCCACTGCCTTGATGGCAATGGGCTTTGAAGAAAGTAAATCATTCTTACTAAAACATCCGGAATTAAATGTTTTTCTAATTTATAGTGATGAAAATGGAGAATTACAAACCTTTAGTACAGATAATTTAAAAATAGTTAATTAATATAATGATGTAAAAAGTGCCAGATTAATTATATAATTAACCTGACACTAATATCAACACAAAATTATTATTAACCTGAGTTCGATTATTAATACTCGGCAATAACTGTTATTTCAATTTCTTTAGCAATATTGGTTGAAGGTTTACCATCTTTAAAAGCAATTTCATAATCGGCTAAAGTCAATTTAAAACTGGTGTTCAATACAACATTACTTCCTTCAACGGTAATGCTAACTTCTTCATTAACCTTTTTGGTTACTCCATGAATTGTTAATTCACCCTCAACATTAGTTTTATAACTTCCGTCACTTTTGAAATCAACATCATCGAGATTTGATATTTTTCCTTTCAATTTGGATTTTGGAAATTTTTTGGTGTTAAGAAATTTTGCACTGTTATAATGTTGCTGCATTTTTGCTTTTTCAAATTCATAGCTTTGCATTGGTACTGAGAAGATAATTTCTCCGGTATTAATATTTATAGTTCCTACAGAACTATAATTATTTGCCTCGATATCTTCTACGGCAGTATGGGAATAAAATTTAAAATGTGTTTTTTTACTCACTAATTTATTATCAGTTTGAGCAAAAGCTGAAAAGGAAAATGCCATGATCACTACTAATGATATAGTTGAATTTTTCATTGATTTTTAAAATTTATGATTGATTTTTATTTAATAAACTACATTTTTCCAGGATTACATTTTCGTACATTTCAAGATCCTCATCAAATGTTGCTCCCGAACGAATGACTCCTTTTACAGAAATTTCTTCTCCCTCTTTAAGATGGAGAATAGAATTATTAGTGATCTCGGTAAATGTACAGGTAACACCCGCTTTTGCATAGTCACCTTTTAGAAGAATTACTTTTTGATCTTTAAAATCGGTTGTAATAGAAGCAATTTTGCCGGTTATTTCTAAGATCTTGGATTCACCTTCTGCATCTAAATACTTTTCGTTGGCCCCATCAGGATTTTCAAGATATTCTGCGACAATAGCTGTTGCACTAAGCTGATAATCTGAATTTAGTGATTGAACATCACGATGAGGCATATTGAATATATAAAATCCAACACCTCCCGCAATTAAGAGTCCAATACCAAAAAGAATTAATACAGTTTTTATAATTTTATTTTTAAACATGGTTATTTATTTGGATGAATAGTCATATAAAATAGATATTCATTACAAAAAAAAATAATATAATTATAAAAACCTGTGAAATAACAGGTTATAGATATTTAATAAATGTATGAGAGGATCAATTTAGGTGAGTGGTTTTTAAAATTGCTTCCAATTCAAAGACAAAATCACGTTTTTTTGTTGAAGGAGAAAAACTAAAGCCTTCAACAATTAACAAACGATTATTTTTTTTATCATTAATGGTATAACTAATAAATGGACCTCCCATATAATCTCCCTCTACGATCCATAGCCCTCGAGATTCTAAAGCTTCTTCACCTGAAAGGCTTACCTCTTTGATGATAGGTGTGAATTGTGGTTCGGTTTTCATATAAGTATTTTCAAATTGTCCCGGTATATATAATTTACCTATAGAATCCCTTATTTTAATGACATGGTCCACGGTGAATTCATGAATTGAATCTAATGGGATTTCATATGCAATGATATTCAAAAAACCTTTAGTTATAGTATTTCTGTACCATAAAAAATCACCATTATCTTCAACTTTCTTGTAATCAAACGGAATTTTTAATGAAAATCCTAATTTGTTAAATGTTTCTATATTTTTAAAATCATGAAATTCCTTTGTTATTTTTTTCTGGTAAAGGATCAAATCATTTTTTTTAAAAGTGGTGATAATCTCTTTTTTATGAGATTGGATATTATCGATCAGATCTTCTTTGTCTTTTCCTAAAATGGTCAAGATCGTTTGTGGATTAGCATAACTATTGATGTTAGAATAAAAATTTCTTTCACTGCTAAAACCGACAAACATAATATTTCGGGTTCGTTTAAATAAACTATTAAAAGTTTTAGGATCTACTTGATTGATGGAGAATTGAGCTTCTTCCTGTGGTAAGCCAACAACAGGGTCGGCAATTATTTCACGTAATTCATCACCTATTTTACCCTGCCAGTCAGAATTTTTCATTACAATTAAAACATGATTAATTCTACCTGTAGAATTTACTAAGGTTATTTTGTCATTATCGACACAAGAAATTGATGTAATAAAAATAAGAAAAACGAGGGTTAACTTTTTAAACATATAATTATCTTAAAAAGAACCGAAATTAATAAATTTTTAATTTGGTTCCTGGTTTCAGATTTTTACTACTCCAAATATTATTCCATTCTTTAATTTGAGCTACAGAAGCCTTTGGATATTTTTGAGAAATTAGCCACAAAGAATCACCTTTCTTTACTGTATAGGTAGTATATTTTCCTTTTGGAAGAGGTTTTTTACTTTGTTTATTAGTAGCTGGTTTAGTATTTGTTGATGCATCTGCAACAGGTCTTCTTGGATAAATGGTTAATCGTTGACCCACACGTAAGTTGTTACTTCTTAAACCATTCCAACGTTTTATACTGCTAACAGAAACTCCATACCTGTTTGCAATTTTACCTAAATAATCACCACTTCTAACACGGTATCTAATTCTATCATTGGATTCGAAATATTTTGGAAGTGGTTTTTCACGTTTTGCATCATCAGCTTCAGCAAAGGCATAAATATGATCTTCATTTGAAACAAATTTGCCTACTAAATATTTTGGGATCGTCAATGTATAATTTCGACCCTTTACAACAGGAATAATATTTAATTTATATTGCGGATTTAAAAACTCCAATAATTCATTATCCGTTTCTAATACTTTATTGACCTGATCAAATGTGATCTGACGTTTTACAACAATTGTATCAGTTTCAAAGGTGTGCAACAATTCGTTTTTAGCATATAACTGGTGTTCATTGGCGTATTCAAAAATATAATAAGTTGCATAAAAAGCAGGTAAATATCCCGCAGTTTCACGCGGCAAATAATGTCTTATATTCCAATAGTTCTTTTTACCGCCTGCTCGTCTAATTGCTTTATTTACATTTCCGGGACCAGAATTATAAGCTGCCAAAGCTAGATCCCAATCATTAAAAATTTTATATAATTTCGACAAATACTTACAAGCAGCTTCTGTTGATTTTATTGGGTCTGATCGTTCATCAACATAAGAACTAACTTTTAGGTCATACATTCTTCCGGTAGTGTACATAAATTGCCATAGTCCCTTAGCTCCAACTCTTGATTTAGCGTTTGGTTTTAATGCTGATTCAACAATTGCCAAATATTTAATCTCTAAAGGGATATCATATTTGTCAAGAAATTCTTCAAATAACGGGAAATAGTATTTTGCCTTTCCCATTAAATTGGCCAGGGTTTCTGGTCGGTTTTTTAAATAGTGTTTAATTATTTTTTCTAATGAAGGATTATACTCAACATGAAAAGGTGAATTACTATTTAATATGTCGAGTCTCTCTTTTAATAGATCAGTTGAAAAATTTTCAATTACCATTTTACCAACTGTATCTTGAGGTAAAATTATTAATGAACTGTCGATAGAATTACTCTTTAAAGCATCCATCCATTTTTTATCAAATTCGCTAACTTCTACATATTCTATAAAAGCAATATTTTTTCCGGCAATTAATGTTGAATCTACTTTTATAGTATCAATTTGAGTTTCGGAAGCGGAGCTTAGGTTTTTAACATTAACTACTAGAAGTGAGTCTTTAATATTTAGATCATCCTGAGAGAATCCACAATAACTTATGAAGGCTAAAATTAGGGTCAGATATTTCTGCATTAAATTCATATTCATTTAGTTTGTATGTAATTTATTTCGTATAAAAACGGTAAAATTAGCACAAAATTTTATTTAGCTGTTGTTTTTTACAATTCTTTCAAAAAAAATAATGGCTTTTATAATTTAAAAGTTACAGTAAAATTGAATTTTCTTACTTGCTAGATCAATTATAGTCCTCGGAATATTTTAAGCTTTGTTCCTGGTTTTAAATACTTTATATCCAATATATTATTCCAGTTCCTTATTTGAGATATGCTAACTCTCTGGTATTTTCGAGAGATATTGAATAGAGTATCCCCTTCTTTTACGATATATGTTTCAAAACCATTTATCTCAGTGGTTTTCATTTTTGAAGCTTCCAATGGTTTTTTATGGGAAATACCAGGAGAGAAAGGATTTGTTTTTACTATCGGATCATTTAGTATTTGATCATTATTGACCAAAGAGCTTTTATCTGTTATTACTAACCTTTGACCAGCAATTAAATAATCGGTCTGTAAACCATTCCATTTTTTTAATTGTGCCAATGTTATTTGATGTTTCGTTGCAATTATATTTAGATTGTCGCCAACTTTTACTATATAACTATTTGATCTTGTAATTTTTATTGACGGTGAAGTTGTATTCATTTCAGGTTCGGAATTCGAAAATTTATAAATTGAATTTTCATTTTCAATAAAAAGACCTATTAAATTTTCAGGAAGTGTCAACACGAATTTTTTATTATTGGAATAAGGAATGATCCCTCTTTTGTATTGTGGGTTTAATGCTTTTAATAATTTATTATTTATTGGAATATTTTTTTGAATGGTAGCAAATGATAATTGCTTGTTAACATGTACTGTGTCAATTTCAAAATATGTCAATTCTGATCTAATTGGTTTTATATCATGCGTCTTGGCATATTCAAAAATATAAAAAGTAGCGTAAAAAGCTGGCAAATAGCCTCGGGTTTCTTGAGGTAGGAATTGACGAATTTCCCAATAATTTTGTTTACCACCCGAGCGTTTTATCGCTTTTCTAACGTTACCAGGCCCGGAATTATAGGCTGCCAAGGCCAAATCCCAATCATTAAAAGTTTGGTATAAACTACTCAAATATTTACACGCGGCTTCTGTTGATTTTAAAGGATCAAACCTCTCATCCACAAAAGAGTCAACATTTAAATTAAATTGCTTTCCAGTGGCATACATAAATTGCCATAAACCTTTTGCTCCAGAAGGAGAATTGGCATTAGGATTTAAAGCAGACTCAACAATAGACAGGTATTTGATCTCCATTGGCAAATCATACTTGTCTAAGTATTCCTCAAAGATCGGAAAGTAATAAGAAGCCTTATCCATTAGCTTAGAAATACTTTCTCTGCGGTCATTTAAATAAACTCTAATATATCTTTCCAGTGTGGGATTATGCGAAATTTGAAAAGGAGTGCTGTAGTTTAACTCTTCCAATTGATCCATTAAGACAAGAGAAGAAAAAGTATCTTCATTGTCATTCCCGGATTGTTTTTTTGGTTCTAATAACCATTTGTTCTCATTGATTTTTGAGTAGTTTCGATCTAAGATTGTTAAATTGTCAGAAGAGAACTTAATTGGATCAAGTTCATTATATACCGGATAGTTTTTTAATAAATCACCGTTTGATCTATAACTGTTTTGAGAAAAAAGTAGGGGAGACAAAACTAAAAAATAGAGGAAAAAGGACTTTTTCATAGCGTTTTTAAATCTAGGTTTATTGTTATGTTATATTATTATCTATCCATTTCATCATATTTTCAAGTACTTCATTTTTATTGATATCATTATGTAATTCGTGATAGGCATTTTCAAACAATTGTAATTCAACTTTATCCGTTGAATTATTCGAAAATTCTTCAGAGGCTTTATAGCTGGTCAATCTATCACCTGTTCCATGCATCAAAAGCATAGGTATTTTTAATTTATTTGCATGATTAATTGCCCATTCACCAGTCCTTATAAATACGATGGAAAAGTTTGGACTTATTTTATCATGAACCATAGGATCATTTTTATAAGCATCTACTACGTTTTGATCACGTGAAATAGCTTCTATATCTAATTCGTTACCCATTGTTAAAGATGGTATGATCTTTTGTAAAACTTTTCCCATGGTTAATTTCCAATTTGGCGGATCAAATGCTAATCGTAAAAACGGACTAGTAGCAATAACTCCTTTTAAAGTATTTTCTCTTCTTAGAACATAATTGATAACTACATTAGCTCCCATGCTATGACCATAAAGAAAAGTTGGTTTATCTCCAAAAATACTTTTTGCTTTATCAAGCATTTCCTTTACACAATCTAATACCACTTCAAACCCAGGATTATGACCACGTTTCCCTTCTGTTAAACCATGACCGAATTGATCATAAGTTAAAACTCCAATTGAACTTTGATTAAAATAAGGTATTACATATTTTTCATAGCGTTTGGAATGCTCTCCCATTCCATGGACCAATACAACTACTGCTTTTACAACTTCAGGTTGAAAATATTGACCGTAAAATTGAGTATTATGCAATCTTAAGTTAAATTCTTTATGAATCATATAGAACTTATTTCTACTCAAAAATATATAATGAGAGCCATCAAATTGCAAAATTGTTGAAAACTGCTAAAAACTTAAACCGTAAATAGCAGTAAATAAGATTATTACAATTAAATACACTTCATTTGGACGAAAATAATTGTAGTTTAAATAATGAACACCATTGGTCTAAAAAGAAAGGAATTTCAAAGCTATTAATTGTTAAATAGTTATTAAAAATCAACCGTATTTTGTAACTTTAGAAATGATTATTAATTGACTTATTATGATAGCATCAAACAATAATAATATCGGTAAAAATTCTGATAAAAAAACTCTTTCCATTGTACATTTATTACATCCTTATGTGAAACAAAGAATAAGAGTTGGTGAAAATTTAGGAATTTTTCCAAAGAACATGTATCGGTCAAATGGAATAATTGACGAAGTTGTATTAAAGGTATATGAAAAGGGTCTTCAGGAAGATGTTGATTCGGATGAGCTCAGAATGATCATGTTTGACCTTGCCAATGGCAATCTCAAGACTTTATTTGAAAAGGAGAAGTGGCACAAAAATTCGATAAGCACAAAATTTATATTAGAAGAAGAATTAAAGCAATTGGAAGAAAATTTCACAATGGATGCGGGAAATGATTTGATCATGAATGAAGAATTGGATGATATTTCATATCATCAAAATGATCATGAGCGGCTGGAATTACCTTACGATGATGCTCAAGATATTGTGCTAGCCTTTTTAGAAATTAATGATGCAGCATTGTTTGAAAATTATAAGAATAAAAATATGCTGGAAAAGATGTACGATCTGCTACCGGTTCAAACATCAAATGTTGTTGATCTATATATATTAGGAAAATTAAATTTACAGGAAATTGCTACGATCTTGAAAATTGAAATCGTGGAAGTTAAAAGAATTATTGATTCTGTAAAAGAAACATTTAAAAAACACCTGGATTAATATGTGATTGTTAAAAAAAATGTGAAAATATTATAAAAAATTAATTTTTTCTTTTTCTGTTTAAATTAATATTGTAATATTGCAAGGTGAAAATAAATAAATTACATACTACTCTAGATAATAACAGA
>Ga0209013_10004488_pt1 | contig 12222 bp, 12 predicted proteins | sample Cruoilmetagenom2_FD_187291 | JGI IMG/M metagenome (GOLD analysis project Ga0209013, IMG submission 187291) | Oil polluted marine microbial communities from Coal Oil Point, Santa Barbara, California, USA - Sample 2 (SPAdes) (version 2) | ecosystem: Environmental > Aquatic > Marine > Oil seeps ...
CAGCAGGATGTCAACTACGAGAAAAAAGTTCACATCGCACGCTATGCTGCAGACCACCTGGTGAGTGATGGGGAAAACATTACGATCGAGGCGGGAACGACAGCATCCAGTCTGGTAAATTATTTACACCATTCAAACTTGACTATATTGACCAACGGTCTTGCAGCGACGATGATGGCTGTCCAGCATCTGCCGGATACGATGGTGATGTGCAGCGGGGGTATATTGATCGAAACAGGGGCATTTATCGGTCCGCAAGCCGAGGATTTTTTCGGGCAGTTTCGTGTCAATAAGGCATTTTTAAGCGCCCAGGGGTTTACCCTTGATAATGGTTTCACAGATCATTCGCCGCTGTACAGCCAGCTTAAAAGTGCTATGAAAAAGAATGCCGGGCAGGTGATTATGCTGGTTGACTCGAGCAAATGGGGATATCGTTCCTTGATCAGGGTGATGGGTCTCGAGGAAGTCGATGTTATCGTCACTGATCCTGGCGCTCCGCGAGAGATCATTGATCGCTTGCTGCGACAGGGAATTGATGTGCGCGTGTCGGAGACCGGTTGAACGGTTAGTGACGTTGATAATTACAATCAGCGATGATTATGATATATGTCGTGATCTCGAGGCCATTTTGTCAGTTGACAACCCGGGTAATATGCATTAACTTTGATTACAATAGATTGACATCTCTCCTAATCAACACCGGCGAGAGCGTAGGATATCAAGATTAATCATTTCTGATTGCTCGATACTTTTATCCAGAGGTGGAAATAATTCACGAATATCACGAATTCAAAATATTTCAAGCATATTTTTTTCGTACCATAATTCATGGGATGGAGTTTCATAATCATGGTTGTTATGGTTCTCCTTCGGTAGTTTAAGGCATAAAAATTCGTGTCATTGATGATATTTCCCCTGATTCGTGATAAAACTATCTGGTGATCAGAAAAAATTTAGGAGGCATATATGGCGAATAACATACAGAACAGCAAAAACCAGGACTTCTTTTCCGTCTGGCGCATCAATGTTCGCACCCAGACTTTTACAAAAGAACAGGTGCCGGATACCTGGATGGATTTGGGGGGACGGGGTTTGCTGACTCAAATTTTATTGGATGAAGTACCGCCCACCTGTGAGCCATTAGGTCCTTACAACAAGCTTATTTTCGCGCCTGGTCTTCTGGTTGGGCATATGCTCTCTAGCTGTGATCGCATCTCCATTGGAGCAAAGAGTCCCCTGACCGGTGGAGTAAAAGAGAGCAACGCAGGAGGACGCACGGGTCTGCAATTAACACATCTTGGCATCAAAGCCTTGATAATCGAGGATCAACCTGTTGAGCCCGGGTTTTGGTTGCTGCACCTGGATGCGGATGGTGCCCGGTTCGAGCGCGCCGATGAAATTGTTGGGTTAGGTGTCTTCGAAGCCGCGCCGCCTCTGCTGGACCGTTATGGGGATAAGATCGCCATTGCACTGATTGGTCCGGGAGGGGAGATGCTCTTGCATTCGGCTGGCATCCAGAACCTGGATAAAGACCGTGCTCCCACGCGGATCGCGGCTCGCGGAGGCTTGGGCGCAGTTATGGGGGTGAAGGGGCTAAAAGCCATCATCATTGACGGAGCCACGGGAGCCAAGCCGCCTATCGCGGACGAAGAAGCGTTCAGAACCGCCAGGAAAGCCTACACAAAAGCCCTTCTCGATCATCCTCAAACCAAGGTCTATCATGATTACGGCACTGCTGCGATGGTCAAAATGTGTGATGGCTTTGGTGGGATTCCCACGCGGAATTTTTCGTCCGGGTCGTACGAAGGCTCAGAGAAGATATCTGGCGAGACCATGCGCCAATTGATGCTGGAAAGGGATGACGAATGCGAGATAGCTCATGCCTGTATGGCGGGCTGTATTATCCAAAGCTCGAACGTGTTTGGTGATGAAGATGGTAAAGCGCTCGTCTCCCCATTGGAGTACGAAACCATTGGCATTATGGGTTCTAATCTTGATATCAATGACCTGGATACCATTGCGCGGTTGAACTGGGAAGTGAATGATTTAGGGTTAGACACCATTGAAGTGGGCGCAGCGTTGGGAGTCGCCGCTGATGCTGGGCTGATGGAATGGGGTGATAGCGAACGTGCCGGGGAGTTGATTGACGAAATAAGGCAAGGAACACCGTTAGGTAGAATCCTGGGCAGCGGCGCGGCCATCACGGGGAAAGTGTTTGGCGTGGAGCGCGTCCCTGTGGCGAAGGGTCAGGCCATGTCGGCCTACGATCCCCGCGCTATCAAGGGTACCGGTGTGACATATGCCACCTCACCACAGGGTGGCGACCACACCTGCGGGTTGACTATTCGCGCAAAGATTGACCACCTCGATCCCAGTGTGCAGGTTGAAGTGTCTCGCGGAGCGCAGATAAATAACGCTGGGTACGATACGCTGGGCGCTTGTGCGTTTTCTGGTTTTGGGTTCAGCCTCGCGCCCGAGAATATTGCTGCGCTGCTGAACGCCAGGTATGGTTGGGAAGTGGAGGAGGATATTTTACAGGTGCTCGGTCGCCAGACAATAAAATTAGAGCGTGAATTCAACCGCCGGGCAGGATTTACCAAGGCGGATGATCGATTGCCTGAGTGGATGACTCGTGAACCCTTACCGCCCACAAACGCGGTCTTCGATGTACCGGAAGAGGATTTGGACAGCATCTTCAATTGGTAGGCTTAGTGTGTAATGCCGATCAGAAACTTCACAACGTTATAAAATTATAGCTCTATGCAGGTTACCGTTCATTTGCACACCATACTTCAGCGAGAAACTCCAGATGGCACCATTGGCCGTCTGGAGATGTCTTTACCGGATGAAAGTACGCTGGCAGAGCTGATCGAGCATCTTGAAATTCCATTGTCACCGGATCATATGATTTTGGCGGTTAACCGGCGCATGGCAGAGCTTGATCAGGTGCTTAAGGATGGGGATACGGTAAATCTGATGCCGGCGATTTCTGGCGGATGAGTACGCGCGGATGTTGGTAACCAGCATGGATGAAGCAGCAATGGGACAAATATCTTTTGGACTGGCTTACGGTCGAGAGAAATTGCCGGTCGATGTGCCAGGTAAGAATCTGCTGGGAGTCTACCTTCCCAATGAGATGGTGGATGTCGTTGATGAGGAGAGAATCCTGGAACAGGCTATGGCGAATCCAATCGGTACACTCCCTCTGCGCGAAATAGTGCGTAAAGGTAACCAGATCGCCATCATTACCAGTGATGTCAGCCGGCCTTGTCCGTCCGGACGGTTGCTGCCCCACATCCTGGCTGAATTAGAGACCGCCGGTATTCCCGACGAGGATGTCTTTATCGTTTTTGCATTGGGGATTCACAGGCAAATGACGCCCGAGGAAATCATCAGCGCCCTGACGCCGGAGATTTTAGAGCGCTTCCGCGTCCTGAACCATGATCCTGAAGACGTAGTGCGATTGGGAGTCACCTCAGCAGGGACCCCCGTTGAAATTTTTAGACCCGTAGTGGAAGCCGACGTGCGCATCTGCCTGGGAGATCTGGAGTTTCACTACTTTGCCGGTTATTCCGGCGGAGCAAAAGCCATTGTGCCTGGATGTGCCTCCCGAACCAGTGTGGCAGCCAACCATGCAATGATGGTCAGGCCGGAAGCGGCTGCCGGGCGCCTGGATGGAAATCCATTGCGTATGGACCTGGAAGAAGCGGTTGGTATGCTGGGGGTGGACTTCATTTACAACGTGCTTGTAGATGAGGAGCACAGAATTGTTGGCGCCGTGGCGGGCGATTTGACGGCCGCGCACCGGGCAGGTTGTGAGATAGTCGCCGCGCGCGGAATGGTGCAAATCCCCGGGCAGGCGGACATTGTCCTCACCAGCGCAGGTGGATTCCCGAAGGATCTCGATTTTGTCCAGGGGCATAAAGCATTGGAAAGTGCGAAATATTTCGTGCGTGATGGTGGGATCATTATCCTGGCATCCAGGTGTTCCGATGGGATCGGAAATAAGGTCTTCGAAAGCTGGCTGCTGGATTCTCGTTCACCGGATGAGATTATCGAGCATATCCAGCGGGAATTTGTTCTCGGTGGTCACAAAGCCGCCGCGCTCGCCCTGATCCTGAAAAGAGCCGCAATATACTTGATTTCAGATATTCCGGACGGGCATGTCCGCCAGGCCGGTATGCAACCCTTCCGTGACCCACGATCTGCGCTGCTGGCTGCATTTGCTGAATTGGGTGATGATAGCCAGGTGATCGTCCTGCCCCAGGCAGCTTCGATCTTACCAAAAATTGAAGCTTAGTGTTCTGTCAAACATGAATGTTTTGAAAGAATTGATCTTGGACAGAACATTTTATGCATTATCAGGGAGGTAGCTACCCGTTTTTGGAAATAACCTTTATCCTTGACAAAGCACTAAACCTTTACCATTGTATTGATTTAACGCACCATCGATCAGATGCCCATCCTCGGTGGCAAAATTTCCTCAAAGCTACTCCCGAATAGATTCCGCAGCCTGCTTCATCTGCTCGAATTTTGTTTCGGATATATTCTGGTTAAATACGAAACTCATCACGGCAGCCCATCCAAACAGGAAATAATCCCAACCATCTACAATCGTGAGACCACGCGAGCTCGCCTGTGACTGCGCCTGCCTCATAAAGTCCAGCCGGCCGCGATAATTCAACTCCCAGGCGATCCCGTACTGTGGGAACAAACCTTTATTCGTAATCGGAGATCCCGGGATATCTTTACCCATTCCAGTCGCGTTGATCACCATTGATCCGGGCGGAAGACCTGCCATCAAGCGGTCGTTTTCAGCCGGGTTTACGCTGCAGATGAAGTCAAAGGATATATTCGTTTCAGATAAACTTTGCACGATTTTCTGCAAATTGTCCAGGGCAGGCTGGAAACAATCGATGAACAACATGCGCCTTGGTTGATCTTCCTGGGCGCGGCGAGTGGCGAAATGCACTGCGATGGCTACCGATGCGCCTCCGGCACCGAGGCACATCAGGTCGGCCTTGTGTTTTTCCCAATATCCAGGCTCTAAAAATAGATCCATCGCCAATCCGCATGTCGTTGGATCGATAGCGTGGGCGATAAGCCGTCCCTGACGCTTGTAAATACACGAAACTTCATCGCACAGCCCGGCATCTTCGGTCAGATTATCGAATAAATCGCTTGCCGCCCTCATCGTATTGATCTTGTGCGTGGTGACAAGACCACCCATCGACAGGGGATCCAGCTTGATCTGCGCGACCGCCTGCCGGTAGTGCAACGCTTGGGAGTTTATAGGCAGGTCTACTCCTACCAACTGCGCATTCTTTATGCCCAGGATTTGGGACCATAAGGGGAACAGTTTTCTTATCGAAGACTTTCCCGTGCTGACGCCGAAGAAATACAGCGTAGGTCTCTTTTGTGTTACCAGGTTCTCTGGATGTATTTGCGTCATCGTACGCTCCTAACTACTGATCCTTGCATTGAGGGCTAAACCCAATCAGCGATCAAACAACGCAAGAGACGTTTAGTAACTTATGCAACGATCAGTAATCACAACCTCGAGTACCAATTCTTGTGTGCCAACTAAAATGTGTTTTTTCTGCAATCAACAAGAATACCTTGAACAGATATCATTGCGAACGGAGTGAAGCAATCTCCTCCTGGTCAGAACCCTCTCCCAGATTACCAGCAACCGCACCTGAGGAGATTGCTTCGTCATTCCATTCCTCGCAATGACAGGTAAAAAGTAGCCGCGCTCCCCAGGAGTTTCTGTGATTTTGACAGCATGCGTGTCGTTGATCGCAGCACTGGGTAAGCGTCTCGCCCATTCACAACTCGATGTTCTGTGCGCAATTGGGCATTGAACCGTTCCCAAGTTCCATCTTTTTGCCGGATGTGGAAATATTGGTAAACTGTTTGCCGGGACGGAAAGTCGTGAGGCATCATCCGCCAGGCACAACCCGATCTTTGGATGTAAAAGATGGCGTTCAAAATTTCTCACCAGGAGTTCTCCCGCGGGCGACCAGTCATTCTTGGTCCAGGAAGGTATGGTGCAATCACGCTCCATTCAATATCATAAAGGTCAACCGGATAAGCTTGTCGGGATTTAGTCATTCCGCAAGTTTGCCCGACTTTGTTGATTTTGGCTAATTTTCAGACAGCCTCCAAGTGTTCAGTCTCTCTGATTTTTATGATCGCTCAACAACTTGAGCGCATTCTTGCGACCCGGCTACAGGCACAAGGCTCTAAGCTGCTTCCATCAGAACCACGGTGACTGAGCACTAGGGTCTCTGGGAGAAAAAAGCGTACAGCCCCAGACCGCCAAGCGAGATCAGCCCGGCGAAGAGGAACGGCCACTGATAACCCCGTTGCCATAGAACAGCTCCAATGATCGGGGCAGGGATGACGACCAGGCCGCGTATCAGATAGTAGAGCCCCACTACACGGCCGCGATGCGTATCGGCTGCCAGGTCCACGATGAGGGCTTTGCGTGCCGGTTCGCCAAATTCACGCAGCCCGGCAATGACGAACGCCACCACCAATAATTCAGGGGGCAAGGCGATCAGAGCCAGGGGGAAGAGAACAAACATGGTGAAGGTCACCAGGATAAGCGGTCGCCGACCGATGTGGTCAGCAATCCAGGCCGCGGGTATGTACAGCGAGATAGCGATCAGCATTTGCAGTCCCGTGTAAGCGCCAAAAGTGATTGAGGTCTTGCCGAGCAAGTTGATCACCAGCAGAATCACGTACACCGCAGCTAGATTCGCACCAAAACGCGTCATACAATCCGCCAGAAGCAAGTTGCGCAGCCCCGTGGGCATGATACGCCAGACCGAAATCAGGGAAGCGGAGCCATCTTTTTGAGATTTTTGGGGTGTACGGTAATAATGGGATTGAATATAAACCGCACCCAGCGCCAGGACGATCGACACCACAAACCCGATGCGCATCCCACTAATCAGTCCAAAGCGCGCCATCAGGTAACCGCCGATGACTGGCGCTATCACAATCGGTACGCGTTTCCAGATAGATTGTACGCTGAATCCCATGGCTCGTTTGGATTTTGTCAGTGTATCCCCGATCAGAGCAAATATTGCCGGTTGGGACATGCTGCTCCACGCCAGGACAAACAAGGTGCCCACAAACACCAGTTCCCAACTGTTGGAAACCAGATAAATGAGGTAACCCATGATGGCAATCATGGTGAACATCACCAGAGCGCGTTTCCTGCCCAACAGGTCCGACAACCATCCGCCAGGGTACTGGTACAAGGCATCGACAACCTTGTTAAAGGAAGCGAAGGTGCCGATAATGACGACGGTCGCACCCAACCCTTCCAGGTACTTAGGCATAAAGCGTACCCACAATTCCTCCCCCAACCCAATCACAAACAGCCCGGCGAGCAGCACCAGGATGTTTGGTTCCAGGGCAAGGTAATCGCGAACGGTGCCCAGCAGACCCTTAGAGTGTGTCTGAGAAGTCATAAATTGACCTGTTTAAGAGCTACTGATCCTTGCATTGAAGGCTAAACCTATTCAGCGATCAAACAACACGAAAGACGTTAAGTAACTTGTGCAACGATCAGTAAACGGCTAATCATCAGATGACTATTATTGGCACACATCATGGCATCACTGGTTTGGGGCAACGCTTCATAGTCTTTGCTCAATCTGCGATAATGCCTCAACCAGACAAAGGTTCGTCCAACTACCCAACGGCGAGGCAAAACTTGGAGACATTTTAACTCTTCTGTCGCCTGACAATCTCCAAGGTCCACCCACATCGCTGTTTTACCCAGTCGATTAGCGAGAGTGTGTAAATCCCATCCGCTCAAATCAAGCTCAAACGCTCAAGCTTCTTAACAGCTTTTTCAAAGACCATGGGATATGCTGCGTTATCCTGCAAGGAAGCCTTATGAATCATTACCTTGAGCACCAATCCTTGTGTGCCAATAAAAATATGTCTTTTCCGTCCATTAACCTTTTACTGTACATCATAATCACGCTCCCCAGGCGTTTCCGTGGTTTTGACAGCCTGCGTGTCGATGATCGCAGCACTGGGTAAGCGTCTAGCCCATTCCCTACTCGAAGTTCTGTGCGCAATTGGACGTTGAATCGTGCCCAAGTTCCATCTATTCGCCAGATGCGGAGATAATGGTAAACTGTCTGCCAGGGCGGAAAGTCGTGGTGCATCATCTGCTAGGTACAACCCGATCTTTGGAATTAAAAGATGGGGTTCAAAATTTCTCGCCAGGAGTACTCCCGCGGGCGACCAGTCATTTTTGGCTTAGGAAGGTATGGCGCAATCACGCACCAATTGCCGGATTCGGTCACATGATTATTACACCACATTTCAATGTCGGTGTAAAATATCGCTTGGAGCCAACCATGCTGCTTTCTAGATTGAACAGCACCATCAGATCCCCGGATAGAGTAAAACGCATATCCGATTATATAATCGCGCAAATCCTCTACAGGGTGCCGAAGAAAACCCGCCAGCGGCTGTTTTATGGCGAGCAGTATTCTTGCCCGATATGCAGTAGCAAACTGCGTACTTTCCTGGCACTTCAACGCCCGTATCATGCCTGGTGCCCGGTATGCCGCTCGCTGCAGCGACATCGATTGGTGTGGTTGTATTTAAAACGGCAGACTAATTTGTTTGACCAATCTCCGAAAAAAATGCTTCATTTTGCACCCGAACCGGCACTAATGGGCTCGTTTCACGACCTGCCTTATATCGATTACCTGAGCGCCGATCTGTACGACTCGAACGCCATGGTAAAGATGGACATTAATGATATCCAGTATCCAGATGGTTCGTTTGATGTGATCTATTGCAGCCACGTCTTGGAGCACGTGCCGGACGACCGGTTGGCGATGCGAGAACTGCGACGTGTCCTCAACCAGAGCGGTTGGGCCGTGATCGTCGTTCCGATAGTATCCGATGCTACGATCGAGGATCCATCGCTAACTGATCCGCTTGAGCGCGAACGCCGTTTTGGCCAGGTAGACCATGTCCGGGTGTACGGGCCAGATGTCCAAGAACGACTGGAGGGGGCAGGCTTCCATCTAGCGAAAATTTCCACGCTGGATGTAGTAAACGATGATGAAGTCGTTTATTACGGTTTGGATAAGAATGAGACGATATTCCTATGCCGCTGATCGTCCACCAGGAGCTTTTTTTCGGATGCGTTCGTCGCAGTAGCGAAAGATATGGCGCAGAAGTTTCGATTGTTGAAGTGTGGGGAGCATCTAAGTCGATAAATTATTTTGCTGCGTAATTCGTAGATGCCGAGAAACCTCAAGGTACGCAGCATATACCGCGTTATCGATCAGCTTCCGTATCGGTCGTAGAACATAATTATGCTGACAACCAGCCAGATATTGTACAGCAACGTCATGGACATGATTAAATTTGAAGCCTGAAAATACTTACTGATCGTTGCATAAGTTACTAAACGTCTCTTGCGTTGTTTGATCGCTGATTGGGTTTTGCCTTCAATGCAAGGATCAGCAGTTATGTTTACTTGATCCCCCAAGTCTCTGAATTCTTTCTTCTGATTCTTCGCTAGTTCATTGATGGACATAAATACGGATACCAGGTATGGCAGGTAAAATGCAAAAGTGAAGCGGCGACCGCTGCTTATTGGAGTGTACCAGGCAAAGGCTACGAAATAACCTACAAAATAAAGAATCGTGAATATCACCAGGTACGGATATTTTTTTGCCGTGCGATAGCTGTTACCGACATTGACCATAATCGCGATCAAAAATATCAGCAGATAACTTATCTGATAATTTGTGACACTGAATTGCCCATATATATTCCTGAGTATTACCGCGACACCATTTCGGAAGCGATCCATTATTTGTTGAGTGGTGTGATCTCTCAGGTAATTTTGCAGGCTGGGTAGTTGAGACTCAGATAGGTGGGAAGGCCAACTCTCAGTGAAATGATGCTTCGCCTCATCTTGCAAAACGACATCCCAGTTGTCATACCAGATATAAAAAGTTGTATTGACGTTATATAAATAATGCCCAAACCTCTGTTTCATGGCGTGGATATAGGGAAAAATGATTGCGGTGAACAAGACCATAACTACTAGCAAATATAGTGTACGACTGGCAGCTTTTTTCCAGTACGATGGATCCGCGTTCCTGAATTCCCTTACTGCACAAGTAATGAGCTTTACTCCATATACGACCACAAATAAAATCAGGCTCGATAAAATAGTGGCTTTCGTGAGATATGCCAAACCTAAGGTTACACCGGCTGCAACTGCCAGGAGCCAGGTAGGGCGTACAAGCATCCCCAGCATCAGGATAAAGCTGAAAAATGATAGGAAGTAGTACAAGATTTCGGCCTGTATATAAGGCGCCTTGAAGATAAAGAGAGAAAACGAAATTATCGAGATCAGCAGGAAGGATTGGTAAAATCCCACGAGATTCAGGAATGCCAGGAAGAGAAATCCCAATAAGATCAAGGAAAGAATTAAATTGATTTGTTTTCCCTGCTCGAACAAATCCTGGTCGCTCATATCGGTTTTATAGAATAAGGCTTGCAGGAAAGGGTATCCAGGCATTCGGTTATGGTCGCCGGTATATTTGAAATTTAACCTGTGGGCTTCTTTTATAAAATTCATGTAAGCGTGCTGATCTGAAAATGTTGTGTCGACATTGACGACTTGCGAATGTTTCGTAGCAGCCCGGACATATAGGACGGTCATAGCGACCAGCACGCCAAGTAATGCAATTCTTGTGACCCACACAACTTTTTTGCCGTACTTTTTTACCAGCCAACGCCATACATCGATCATATATTTTGTCAGCAAAGGCAGCCCCAGCATCATAAGCGGGGCATAAATTCCCAGATCAGGTTTCAATGCCCAGAGTTTTTTAGGAAAGGTGACCCATTGAATAGCGAATAGACCAGCCACAAGCAACAAGAGCAACAATAATAAGGATCGATCCCGTTTCTGCAATCCATAGAAGCAAAGGGTAAAGAACAAGGAGAGTAGTGCTAAAAAATATTGGCTGACGACTAATTTAATTACTCCGACTTCGTAAGGCCGAACTAAAATCCCCAGCAGGGAGGCTTGCAACAATATTCCAGCGCTAGTGAGCAGAACTGAAATTGCAGTGAATGATCCCCATAATCTCCGATCGGCGTTTAAGTATTCCGATCCCATCACTATAAGGGAGATTACAACCGCCAGGAATATAACTGGAAAGTAGCGTATGATGATGGGGGTAAGCCTTTCGTCACCCAGGATGATGATGTCCCATATTGGGATGCTAGCAGTGACGATGATTGCTGCTGCTGTCGATAGAATTAATTTTTGCAGCCAGGATATCCTGAGAGAGCGCTTCACAACCAGGTCGGTTTTTTGTTCCAGGTCGGGTTTTTTCCAGAATATAAGCGCTGTCCCTCCAGACAACCCGGCAAGGAAAACTAACCCAAAAAATGTCAGCTTTGTGGTAGTGATTCCCCCAAAAAGTGAAAGTTTCTGCGGGTCTTGCTGGTAGGTAATGGCAATGAATAAGAACAGACTTATCAGGCTAAACAGGAATGTAGTGAAGAAAAATCTCGTTAAGTGTTTCATGCCGATATTGATCTACAGAGAACGTGATCGAGGAAGTGGTCGAATTATAACATTCCCTGTCCCCCGAAGGCGATCCGCGTGGGCTACCGTTCGCAGGTGAGAACATGTCCAGTTGGGGCGTTTTATTCGGTAAAACACCCAAAATCTTGTTCGGGCTGACAATTGGAGGCGTGGTGGAATGTTTTTTGAACTTTTAGTTCTTGACAGGTATGTAAATGAGCATGAGGTCTCGATTATTATAAGGACGAATGTTTTATTTGTCGCAGGAATGCAGTTGATAATGATTTGGCGTCCATTCGCCCGCGCTGATATCGGCAAAAATCCATCTGCCCCGATATCCACGTTAGTTCAGTTAGAATTACAGGATGAGAACACGTTTGATTTCCCACTAGAACAGATCGGCGTCAATTAAAGTTGTACAACGAAATGATTGACAGCTAAAGGATTTGTGTGTTAAAATGCAATGCTTGACAACAGAAAGTTCTAGAACGAAAGACACCATCTTTTGATTTGGAACCCACGCGTGACCCAAGCAACAAATCTTTGAAAGGAGTTCCAAATCATGTCCGAGAAAGAACAAGGCATTGTGAAATGGTTCAACGGCTCTAAGGGCTACGGCT
>Ga0209013_10004489_pt1 | contig 12221 bp, 9 predicted proteins | sample Cruoilmetagenom2_FD_187291 | JGI IMG/M metagenome (GOLD analysis project Ga0209013, IMG submission 187291) | Oil polluted marine microbial communities from Coal Oil Point, Santa Barbara, California, USA - Sample 2 (SPAdes) (version 2) | ecosystem: Environmental > Aquatic > Marine > Oil seeps ...
CGGTTATTCATCGGTTAAAACCCTCAAAAGGATCATTCGCAGCTACGAACAGATGCAGGGTCCGAAATTCGTTATCGGTTTGGGGATTTGCACCATCAACGGCGGCATGTACTGGGATAGCTATAACACCATCAAGCGACTTGACCGCTATATCCCGGTTGATCTTTATATCACCGGTTGTATGCCGAGACCGGAAGCATTGCTGGCCGGGTTCATGGAGCTAAAACGCAAGATCAAGGCGGGTGAATGTGATGGCGCCAACCGCTACGTGAAGGATTTCGAATGGTACAAAGCGAACCAGAAGAAAGTCATCAAGAAATGGGATATGCCGGACTACAACTGGTGAGCGAGATACTTATGCAAGAATTATGTGAACGTTTGAGACAACACTTTGGCTGTGACCAGGTCGTGCATCAGAAAGCCGATTTGAGCCTGCTGCGTGTTGATAAAGACAAGCTCGAAAGCACGCTGATTTATCTCAAAACCCACGAAGGTTTTGTACATCTCAGCTTTGTGACCGTGATTGATTATATTGAGGACGATATATTTCGGCTGAGCTACATGCTACACAATTACGAAACCAGGGCTGATCTTGCCGTGCAGACTGAAATCTCACGCACAACGGCAAGCATGCACTCTATTCACCACCTGTGGGCACAGGCCTGGACCTATCAACGTGAGTTGAAGGAAATGTACGGAATAGATTTCCCCGGCAGCCCCAGGGTCAATGAGGATTTCATGCTGGAAGGCTGGGATGGTCCACCACCGATGTTACGTGATTTTGATACCGCGAAATTCTGCGAAGATCGTTTTGTCCCCCGCGAAGGCAGGGAAACCCAGGATATCAAACAGACCATGCGTGAAAATTTATATCCCGAAAGAGGGGAGGGTTGAGACATGTTTGAAATCAATCGCCTCTCGGAAGCCGAACTGGAAAGCGGCAAATACACGAAGATCTGGCATGGTCCCCAGCACCCGGGTATTACCGGTAATATGTCGCTGGAACTGACCTTGTGCGGTGACGATGTGGTCGAATGCAAGACCCACGTGGGTTATCTCCACCGCGGTTTTGAGAAAATGATGGAAAGGCGAACCTTTATTCAAAACTTTCCCATCGTTTGCCGGATCGCGGTGCCGGAACCAACATTCAATGAATATCTATACGCGGCAGCCGTTGAGGAACTGGCGGGCATAGAAGTACCTGAGCGTGCGCAGTGGTTGCGTTGTCTTAACCTGGAAATGATGCGTCTTGCCAGTTTCCTGATGTGGCTGGGCGGCGCCAGCGGGTCATTCGGTTTGCGGACCGTCTATCAGTGGACAGTTACCCACCGTGATTACATGCTGGACCTGTTTGAAGAAATGACAGGGGCCAGGATTTACCACATGTATATCAGCCCCGGTGGTGTGCGTGCACCATTGCCCGAGGGTTTCACTGAGCGGGCCATGAGTGTCATGAATGGCATTGAAAAATTGCTGTTCGAAGTGGAAAGAGTGGTTCTCAATAACGCAGTCTTCAAATTACGCTCCCAGGGCCTGGGTGTGATTGACCCAGGTATGGTCGATGACTACGGTATCGTCGGCCCCAATGCACGGGCCGCCGGTTTTGCGCGTGACGTGCGAAAAGACTCGCCTTACCTGGTTTATGACCAACTGGATTTCGAAACCATTACCCACGATAAATCAGATGCGTACAACAGAACGGTCGTGCGTTATCAAGAGATGCACCAGTGCATTTCTTTAATTCGCCAGATGCTTGAACAGATGCCGACCGAAGGCTCTTTCCATGCCGATTTGCCGAACGTGCTGCACTGGAAGATTCCCGCCGGACAAACCTACGTAAAAGCAGAATGCACGCGCGGTGAATACGGTTATTTCCTGGTGACTGACGGCAGTGAATATCTGCGCCGTGTCACGATTCGTGGACCCAGTTATACACACGCGATTGCGGTGATGGAAAAACTGGTAGTGGGCGTTAATATTGCTGATGTCGCTGGTCTGATGGTATCTCTGCATACTTATCCGCCCGAGATTGAGCGTTAAAAAAGAGCTTATGCTGATATGAAACTGAAAGACCTGACCTCACCTTTTTATGTCTGGCAACGGGCTTTTGAGAAGCCTTATACCCAGGCCAAACCGATCCAGGAACGGATTGGTGCGCATGCCTATCGTGGTTTTCATATCAATGACATCGAAAAGTGTGTTGGTTGTGGTACCTGTGAAGAAATTTGCCAGAACGGTGCCATCGACATGGTCAAGATCGCCGAGAAGGCGAGCCAAAAAGGCGATAGCGGCCTGGTACCGCGCTTTGATTATGGCCGTTGTTGCTGGTGTGCCCTTTGTGTGGATATCTGCACCACCGGTTCGCTTGGTATGAGCAATGAATATACCTGGGCCTCGGATGATCCCGATAGCTTCCGTTTTACACCTGGCGTTGATGAAACCAGTTGGCAGGATAGTGAACATGGTTACCGGCGGCACCCCGACTATAATCTGCTAAAACTCGAGCGTCCCGAGATGAAGGTGCTGGACCCGGATGAGGGTCTGAAATCATTTGACGAAGTGGTTGCGGGTTACGACCATCAGCAGGCCATTTTAGAAGCCGACCGTTGCATCGAATGTGAAATCTGTGTCGCGACCTGTCCGGCCAACATGGATATCCCCGATTACATACGCGCCGTGCGTGAGCAGGACTTTGATGAAGGTCTGCGTATTTTATACAAGACCAACCCGTTTTCAGCCACATGTGGTCGTATCTGTACCCATCATTGTGAAACCGACTGCACCATCAGCACCTTTGGCAAGCCATTGGCGATTCGCTGGCTCAAACGTTATATCGTTGACCAGATACCGGCTGAGCGTTTTGCTGAAATCCTGCAGGATGAAGTGGTAGAAAACGGTCATCACGTGTCGATCATCGGCGCGGGACCCGGTGGCATGAGCGCGGCCTATTATCTGCGCAAGAAAGGCTATGGTGTAACCGTGTATGAGGCCAGTGCATCAGGCGGCGGTATGTTGCGTTACGGCGTGCCGTCATACCGCTTGCCAGACGATCAGTTGGACAAGGATATCGATTACATCGTCTCGTTGGGTGTTGAGGTTAAATACAATTGTAAAATCGGCCGGGACGTTGAGTTCCAGCAACTGATGGATGAAAGCGATGCCATCTTTATCGCCACAGGCCTGAATCAGCCGTCGAGTATGCGTATTGAGGGTGAAGACCATCCGCGTGTACTGTCCGGACTGGCTGTACTGGATGATGTCGCCAGCCACCGGGATCCCGGTGTTGGCAGAAAAATCGCCGTCATCGGCGGTGGTAATGTCGCCATGGATGCGGCGCGTGTCAGCCGGCGTTTGGGCGCGGATGTGACCGTGCTCTACCGTCGCCGTATCGTCGATATGCCGGCGGATAAGGAAGAAATTCATGAGGCGCAGGAAGAGCATGTCCGTTTTGTTTTACAGGCGATACCGGTATTGATCGAAGATGCCGACTCAGAAGAGCAGGTAACGATACAGTGGGGCGAGGCCGAGATGGTGGCCGAAGAGGGTAAACGTCCAAGACCTGTATTGCAGGAAGACCGGATGCATACCGAAACCTATGACTCCATTATTTCAGCGATTGGCCAGGCCGGTGACTTCAGTTTCCTGCCGCAGGATATTTCAGACCAACTGAATCAGCACTGGGGTAAATTTGAAGTTGACGAACGCCAGCGCACCACTGTCGGTAAGATTTTTATCGGCGGTGATATCGCCAATAACGTCGCCGATGCGATCAGTGCGATTGCAGATGGTAAAAATGCCGCGATTGGTATCGATGATTTTGTGGGTGCTGAGACTAATTAGCGAAGTGCCAAGCAAAAAATACCTGGCTACTTGTTTGGATCTTTAGATTTAGTCAAAAAGAACCAGAGAAAGAAGCCACCAATTCCTAACATGATGGCAAAGCCGATCGCCGAGAAAATAGCTACCGGGTCGGTGAAAAGATCTACCCAAAGGTCCAAAAGTACTCTCCTTTATGTTTCCCAAAGATTAGAGTAGTTTCAAATTAAGGGCGATGATCTGCATCAATATTTGACCGGTTATTTCAGCTGAGTCCAGAGATGGGTATAGGACAGCGCCAGGCGGTAGGCCAGCTGATCGTTGGTGCTGGAACCGCCGTGGCCGCCTTCCATATTTTCGTAATACCAGACCTCCTGGTTCAGATCTTCCATACGTGCTGCCATCTTTCGGGCGTGACCGGGGTGAACACGATCGTCGCGTGTTGAGGTATAGAAAAATATCGGTGGGTAATCCACACCTTTTTCAAGGTTTTGATAGGGGGAATACTTGCTGATGTATTGCCACTGCTCGGGAATATCCGGGTCGCCGTATTCAGCCATCCAACTGGCACCTGCCAATAGCTTGTGATATCGCTTCATGTCCAGTAAAGGCGCTCCGCAAATCACTGCGCCATACAGATCCGGGCGACGGGTCATGGTTGCGCCAACCAGTAGTCCGCCATTGGATCTGCCTTCTATGCCCAGGTGTTCGGGTGAGGTGATATTGCGTTTGAACAGGTCCTCTGCCACCGCTTCAAAATCTTCAAAAGCACGTGGCCGATTCTCCTTCAAAGCCGCGGCGTGCCATGCGGGACCAAACTCGCCGCCACCACGGATATTGGCCAGTACGAAAATTCCGCCCCGGTCCAGCCAGAGTTTGCCGTAGGCACCGTAGAGGTTTTCATAAGATCCGGAGTAAGACGGAGTCAGTGCATTGCGGAAACCGCCATAGGAAAAAATATGGGTAGGTGTGTTGCCATCCAGTTTTGCGCCCTTGGGCAGGACTACAAAATAGGGAACCCTGGTGCCGTCGGCCGATGTTGCGAAATACTGTTCGGTTTGATATTTGCTGCCGTCAAAACTCGGTGCCTGGCTTTTGACTTTCTGTGGTTGCCAGTCTTTTGATGCGACGTAATACAAGGCGGGTGGGCTGGTAAACGACTCATAACGTGCAAAGAAATTGCCGGTAGCATCATCGGTACTGGTGATTTCCAGAGAGCCGTTATCAGGGAAATCCACCGCCTTGCGATCCCAGCGGCCTTCTGTTCCCGGGCTATAGCGGTAGATCTTGCCGCGAACATTTTCCAGCACCGTGACCAGAATGGTGGCATCGGTTGTAGCCACCGATTGCACCACGGTGGTGTCATCGGGCTCGACCAGGACATCGATTGCGCCTTTGCCGCCCGTGTGCAATGCCGTGGTATCTGCAATCAGCACGGTGCCTTGCAGATAGGTGGTATCCCCTTGAGTCCAGTCTTCTTTAAGCGAAACAATCAGGCGGCCCTGGAAGGCTCCATTGACTGTGGCCGAGACCGGTAGCTCAAGATGTTTCAGGGTGCCGTCGACCAATTGATAGCGCTCTGACGTCCAGAAAGTTTTACCGTCGCGAACCAGGTCGATGTCATCACCGGCGGAGTGCAGGCGCATGGCCATTGCTGAAACAGATGTAACATCACTTTCGTATACCAGTTCTGCAGCAGCCAACGGTGTTCCACGTTTCCAGTGTTTGACGATTCTTGGATATCCGGATTCCGTCATTGAACCTTCGCCAAAGTCGGTAGAGACAAAGACTGAATTTGCATCAATCCAGCTAACGGATCCCTTGGATACCGGCAAAGAAAAACCATCTTTGATAAAGGTTTTGTCGACAGAATTGAATTCGCGGGTAACCACCGCATCCCCGCCACCGGGTGATAGGCTAACCAGGCAATGTTCAGGGTGTTTTGGCAAACAGTCCATGCCTTTGAAGACCCACTGTTGCTGCTCTTGTTTACTTAGCTCATCGATATTAAAAATGATCTCCCATTCGGGTTCGTCTTTGGCGAACTCGGCCAGTGTTGTACGTCGGAAAATACCCCTTGGGTTTTTCTCATCCCGCCAGAAATTATATAACCAGCCTTCTTCCTGGTAGACATTGGGGATTCGCGAAGAAGAATTCAGAGTTGTTCTTGCCTCGGCATAGAGTTCTTCAAATAATGGGCTGGATTTCAGACGTTCGGCGCTTGATGCGTTTTGGGCCCGGACCCAGTCCAGGGCTTTTTCATCGTCCACGCCTTCAAGCCAGAGATAGGGATCGTTTTCAGCCCAGGTCAGGGGCGTGGCAGCAAAGGTCGCCAGCAGAATTAGTGTCTTAAAATACATTTTCGGAATCCTTGGAGAAATCAAGTTTGGGGTAGGATAAAAGTCTGCCACCTTTAAGTCCACGGCTATTGATCGGTCAGGCTAAAATATCTAAATTTGCGTAAATAACTTTAACCCTTTTTACCGGTATTTGACGTTATATATGCTGGAGACAACACAAAAGGAGATATTCCATGAAACAAAAAACACACTGGATCGTATTGTTGTTGGCGCTGTTGCTACTGGCTATAACAGGCTTCGCAAATGCCACGGAGGTAAACGTGACTGAATTTGAACTGACAGATACCGAGTGGTGGGTAGAGGATATTGATGGCAAGGGTGTGACCGACATGTCGCACACCACGTTGCAGTTCCTGGAGCAGGGCAGAGTAACTGGTGATACAGGATGTAACCGCTATGGAGGATCAACTGAAGTTTCCGGTACCAGCATCAGCTTTGGCCCGATGGCCGGCACACGAAAAGCCTGTGCCCCCCCACTAATGGATCAGGAAATGAAGTTCTACCAGGCAGTTGCAAAAGTAGTTTCCTGGGAAGTAGCTGATACAGGTCTCCTGCACCTCAGGGATGCGAACGGCAATACTGTGATCCGTGCATGGCGAGTTGAGGAGTGATGCTTGTCAGGTGAGATTAATCCGGGGCCGAATTAATTCGACCCCGAATTAATGGTTTTCTTATTTCTGACGTAGGGCTTCCATCGGAATGGGGAAGTCGAAAACAGTTGCGGCCACTCCCATCCCATCCTCACAGGTGTTGGGGGGTACCGTGGCAACATAGTTCTTACGAGCCGACGGGTATTCTGCAGCCCAGAACATGTAACCGAGCATGCCGTTGGTGGTTCCCGCCCCGTTAGGGCTTACCGTCTGAACGTATTCCGAGTGCTGCTCCTGTTCGGATGAGTAAAAGTCCGTGCAGTTGGCCATATTGCCCTTGATATAGAGACCGCCGGTGAATCTGTTGGGTGCTTTCGGCAGTATGGGGGGCGCGTAGGTTGGCATGCCATCGACATGCTCCTGCCAGTTGTCAGGTGAGCCGGATTTGCGGTGTACCATGGCGTTGGCGTAGTCCAGAACCGGGTTGTTATTATCAAGCCAGTTGATGGTCGCATAGCGATTCAACTCCTGCAGATAGCGTCCACCGGCGGCCAGGTCGATTGTAAGCCTTGCGGTGTGATCTGCACCCGTTGAATCGAAGGGGTGCTTGGAACGGTATGCGGTAATAAACGCCTGCAACCCAACAAGGTTCGCATCGGTATTTCTCTCATAATCGATCTCAATACCGACGCCAAAGTATGTTGCGATAGCTGCAGCGTTTAGCCCAAACTGTGTCGCATTCGTGGTAAGTGCTTCATCCCAGGCATCTGTATAGGTTATGCCGCCTATGGACATCATGACGCGGATTCCGGCGTCTTTGAAGTAGTCAACGATCCACTGCTCCATGCCAATGGGGACACCGCTCTCAGGGGCCACAGGAACCCCTTCGAAAAGTTCCATGCCAAGAATTTCCATGGGGTGAAGGAAGCTCAGAACAACCAGGTTCACTGAAGGTCTTCCATCTCCGCGGTCGATAATCCAGCGATTTGCTTCATCAAACTCTGCAAAGTTGCGTGGCAAAGCCCAATCCGCATAGTGATTTCCCGCGTGCCAGACGCCGAAGATTTGTATGTCTGACGGGTCTCCGGGTGGTGGTGGTGGGGGAGGTGGCTCGCTGGAGCATGCACCCAGGTCACGCCAGGTTGGCTTGTGCGTACCGGGTATAACATCTGTACTGGATCGCTTGGCAGCCCATTCATTTACCCCATAGGTGACAATGTCGCCACGCGTGTATTCTACGGTCGAGCTCCAAATGGGAGCGGTACAGCCCTCCGCCTGGACACTGGCCGGTTCAAAGCCGGCACCGGGCAACAACAAGAATAATGTTGTCAGAAAAAGTGGTAGAAAGAAGGTGATAATGGTGGTTCGTATCGTGTTCATAAAGATACCCTCCTCGGTACTCTAAGATTAGCACCGCTTATGACCTTCTGCTGTCTCATTTACGTGAAATACGCAGGCAAATTCAGGATATCTCTGTACTTTCGGTTAGTATTTTTTATCTGCACTTCACTGGACTATACTCAATACACCAACCAGCCAACATTTCGAGGGTTATTTCATGAGTTTTAGCATCACTATAAACGGTCAACTTCATAAAACCGATGTAGACGGCGATATGCCGTTGCTCTGGTTTCTGCGTGATACTCTGGAACTTACTGGTACCAAGTACAGTTGCGGAATGGGTATTTGTGGCAGTTGTACGATTCATCTGGATGGCGAAGCTGTACGTTCCTGCATCACGACAGTCAGTGAGGCTGATGGCAGGAAGGTCACCACGATCGAGGGTTTGTCAAAAGATGGCAGTCACCCCTTACAGATCGCCTGGCTCAAGAACAACGTTTCGCAGTGTGGTTATTGCCAGCCCGGTCAAATCATGACGGCCGCTGAATTTCTGGTACAGAACCCCGAGCCCACCACCGAGGAAATCAACGATGCACTACAGGATAATATTTGTCGTTGTGGTACCTACATCCGCATCCGCAATGCCGTTGCCGATGCCGCCGAACAGATGAAGGAGGCATGACATGAGTGCTTCACGAAAAGACATGAATACTTTTAGTCGCAGGGAATTCCTGAAAGCTTCCGGGCTGTCCGCAGGTGGTTTGATAATTGGCGTTTCGCTACCCCTGGGTGTGCTGGGATCGATGGATAGCGCGGGTTTTGAACCCAACGCTTTTGTTCATATCGACAAGAACGGTGATACCACGATTTACTGTGGTCGCTGTGAGATGGGGCAGGGCATCAGCACCGCATTGCCCGCTGCCGTTGCGGATGAACTGGAAGCTGACTGGTCGCGGGTCAAGGTACTACAGGGCGATGCCGACAAGAAGTACGGCCCACAGGCCACCGGCGGTTCGCGTAGCATCAACCTGATGTTTGAACCGATGCGTAAGGCTGGTGCGGCCGGCAAGGAAATGCTCATAGCCGCCGCTGCTCAGACCTGGAAAATACCAGCCGAAAAATGCTATGCGAAATCCCACGCGGTGTTTAACCGTCTTGATGATCGCAGTCTCCAGTATGGTGAGTTGGTTATTGTTGCCAGTGGTCTGCCCGTGCCGGAAGAGCCTGTTTTAAAAACCAGGGATCAATTCCGTTACATCGGCAAACCCCTGCAACGACATGATCAGCGTGACATGGTGGTTGGTGAGCGTATATATGGTGCCGACAAGAAACTTCCGGGTATGAAATACGCAGCCATCAGGCATGTCCCGGTGCTGGGTGGTTCGGTAAAATCCGTTGACAAGACCGCAGCACTGGCAATGAAAGGTGTTGTGGATGTGGTTGAAATCCCGCGTTTTGACAAGCCGTTCGGGTCAATAGGCGGTGTCGCGGTTGTCGCAGACAATACCTGGATAGCAGAGCAAGCCCTGGCAAAACTCAAGATTGAGTTTGAAGCGGGCAAGAATGGATCCTACGACACAGTAGAATACAAAAAACAACTGGTGCGCAATGTCGAGGCACCTGCCAAGAGCGAATTTGAGAAAGGTTCGTTAGACCAGGCCTTCGAGGATGCAGCTGTTAAGCACAAGGCAACCTATACCGGCGGTCACCTTTCGCACTCACCTATGGAGCCAATGGCCAGCCTGGTCTGGGTACAGAAAGATAAATGTGAAATCTGGGCATCAACCCAGGATCCTGTGAGCATTCAGACGACTATCGGTGCCTACCTGGACCGTAAACCGGAGGACATCACGGTTCACGTGATGATGGCGGGTGGTGCTTTTGGCCGTAAGTTCAAATGCGATTATGTGCAGGAAGCGGCAGCCTGTTCAAAGGCGGTCGGTGCACCGGTGCAAATGACCTGGTCACGCGAGGAAGATATGCGAACAGGTTTTTACCATAGCTGCAGCGCGCAACATATCGAAGCCTCAGTGGATAAACAGGGCAAGCTGACCGGTTGGTTACACCGCGCTGCTTTTCCACCGATTGCATCACTTTTCAACCCGGCGGTAGTTCAGCCCTCGGCTGATGATCTCGATGCGGTTTCAAAACATCCCTATGGCATCGAAAACATGCGGGTCGAATCCGGTATGGCACCGGTGCATACCCGTATTGGTTGGTACCGGTCCGTTTATGCGATTTTTTACGGCTTTGCAATCAACGCATTTACCGATGAACTGGCTCACAAGGCCGGGGTGGATTCGCTGCAGTTTTTCCGCGACATCTACGCCAACAACAAGAACCCGGATCAGGCTGAGCAGGTGAAGCGTAGCCTGGGCGTGCTCAACAAGGCCGCCGAAATGGCCGAATGGGGTAAGAAACTGCCCGCTAATCAAGGTATGGGCATCGCGGTTCATCATAGTTTTGAGAGCTATGTATCCATGATTGCGCATGTTGAGGTCGACGGGGATGAAATCACCGTTCACAAGGTAGATTGCGCAGTGGATTGCGGCCTGGTTTTAAACCCGGATATCGCAACTGCGCAGATGGAAGGCGCGATCATCATGGGTCTTGGCCTGGCCATGAACACCGAGATACGTTTTAAAAACGGTTCCGTGGTTAACTCCAACTTCCATGACTACCCGGTGCTGAGCATCGGTGAAACACCGGTGGAAATTAACGTCAGTTTTGTCGGCCAGGATTATCGGCCTACCGGACTGGGTGAACCGGGTGTGCCAACAACGGCACCTGCATTGGCAAACGCTTTGTTCGCAGCGACCGGCAAACGTTATCGCTCATTGCCGATCAAGCCGGCCTGATAAACGCGGATTTAATCGGGCTCAAAAAAAGGCCGCCAGGTTTGGCGGCCTTTCAGTACAGTCTAATATGGTTTATTCGACTTTGAATGATTCCCACAAGGTGCTTTCTGCACAAGAAAGGTGATCTTGATATTTTTGGTCAACTTTATCGGCGGCAGAACCGTCGTAAGCATCCGTAAACGTACCCCACTCTGCAAAAGAAGGTGCAGTAATCATCATGGATAAATCAGTGTCGCCCACCTGGCCGGCGATCGGGAAATACAAATGAAGTTCCAGGTTTTCGCCACCTTTTACTCCCTTAGCAGCCTCGAGCCACTCCTCAGCCATTTCTTCCACTTGCTCATCAGTTGTGTCATTGCCTTGCTCGCAGTGAAAGGCCTGCACTACAGAATCTGAATAAGCCGGCGCGGCTACCATCATCAGCATGGAAACAAACATAAAAAGCATAATTTTTTTCATCTGATCTTCCTTCTGTCTTTAACTGGGTAAATGAGTATACGACTTTGCTTTATTACTAACAACATGCCAGCTGTAAAGTACCGGAGCACTAGGGCTTTAGCCAATCGGATCAAATATCATCGATTGGCTTATTCCCGTCTTTTACCGTGCAGCATGCGCGAAGTTTTATCAGGCAACCAACTTCCTTTAAAGACATTTTCTGCAAGATCAGGATCGATATGTGGGCTTATCAAGGCCTCATATGCCAACGCTATAAGTTCGAATTCCTCTTCACAAACTTCCATTCGATAACCAGGCAACTTCCCCAAAACTGCAACGTCCTCAAACAGTTCCGGGTCGGCGCCATAAGCCATGCATAACAGATTGAACACTCGCTGTTCGGTAGTACTATGTTCGTCTGCGAAATCTTCCATCGACGGCGGGCCGGTATTTTGCACCTCGAGCATATAGGCATAGGCAGTACCCATGATCAAACGGCGCGCTTCGTCCGGGCCAAGCTGGAGATAAATATAGGCGGACACCTGATCTGCCGCATCCTCTTCACGCCCGAGTACCGGAATATCGAGATAATCAAACAGAGCATGGGCGAATTCATGTAGAACGGTGTCCGTAAAGGGCCCGATAACTGTATCGATGGGCTCTATGCCTGCGGCTGTGGTTTCCGCAGGCATGTTGTTCCACAACTCATCAAGGTATTCGTAGCAGATCGTTATCGTGTCATCCCAATACATGGCATCTGCCTCTCCTGCACACTCTGTCAACTGGATTTCCAATATCCAGGGAAGCCGGAAGGGACT
>Ga0209013_10004490_pt1 | contig 12219 bp, 8 predicted proteins | sample Cruoilmetagenom2_FD_187291 | JGI IMG/M metagenome (GOLD analysis project Ga0209013, IMG submission 187291) | Oil polluted marine microbial communities from Coal Oil Point, Santa Barbara, California, USA - Sample 2 (SPAdes) (version 2) | ecosystem: Environmental > Aquatic > Marine > Oil seeps ...
ACACTATTTGCCTGTGAGGAAGTAGTTTCAAAGCCTTTTATTTGATCTTTTGCTAACTCAGTCTTTAACTCAATATTCGATGTTTTCCCATCATATTCAAGCATGAATAATTTTTGTAAACCATTTGTTGAATCGATATCAAAGAACTTTTTGCGTACACCAGGAGCTATTTGAGTAATAGATTGGCTTGAGACCTTACCAATTGATAAAGAAGGCTTGTTCTCTACCGGAAATAAGTTAGATGCTGTATTTCCTGGTGCTGGTGCCGTCCCTTGTGCATTTGCTAATTCTCTTAATTTTGCTTTAGATGGTGTTTTATAGTCTACATAGCCAGCCATTTTCGTAATGTACATGCCGCCGCCTAAACCATACTGTCCACCGTACATATTATCGTAACGGTAAACGCGATATTGTTCTCCAGGTTTTAATATTCTTTCAAATACTAATCCTGCTGAAGTACGTTTCCATAAATTTATAGGTTTAACAACTTTGATCTTCCCAGCTTGACCAGGAACCATTAAAATTCCATCCCAGTAAACTTTTGTTGTTTGTGCTTCTACATGATTTGTTTGAAATAATCCACCCATGGCTACTGCAAAAATAATAAAAAGATATAGCAATTTTTGTTTCATTTAAGTTACATTCTCCTTCGCTTCGTTGTACTTTTATCGCTGCTCGTTTTCTTTCACTTTACGATTTTGTTCGATTGTATATTTCCATAAATTACTGCCATCGTAGTAATATAAATTACCGTTTAAATCTTTTTCAAGGCCGTAAACGCCTTTATCTTTTAACCACTCAACTTCTAATGTATCTTTTGTCACTTTGAATAATTTACCTTCAACGCTTCCGTAAATAAATCCATCCACGTTCTCAAGAATTTGAGCATTACGGAATCTACCGGAAATTAATGGTAGTAATTCAACTGTTTTTACATCTGTCCATTCATCTGTATAGACGAATAACTTTCCGTCCGCCATACCCCATACTTTATTATCCTTATCTACTATTAAACTAGTAACCATACTTGCACTAAATGGTAGATGAATATACTTCTTGTCTTCCGGAGTGCTTCTATTAAAGTAGAATAGTCTTGCTCCCCTTGGATTCACTTGTTGGTTTGCATGAATAGATGTTCCGCCAAATACTTGGGTTCCTCTACTTACTAAAGAAACAATACTTTGGTTATAAATATAATTCTCGTAAATTTCCATTTTTTCTGTTGCTGTATCATAGAATGCTAAAGCTCCACCACCAACGCTTGTATCTGGCAAGGTTCCAAAAATGATTTCTTTACCCTTGTTATATGGTGCTACAGCAGTAGTTCGTTCTTGACCATATTGGTTCATACGAATAACTTCTTTTGGATTCCCAGTAGACCAATCTTGTTCACGATCATAAACTAGGAGCCTTGCAAGTGGGTATGCGCCAATGTATAGCTTGTTATTAATATCAAACATCGATTCAATTTGGCTAATGTTGCGATACAATTCTTTGTTTCCTGTCTGTACATCATAAACACCAAGTCCACCAGACATATATCCGTTAGCAAAGATTTTCTTGCCATCTGAACTAGAAGCAAGTGTGTATAATTCTACTGGCTGCTCCGGTAGTTCAAATTGATGGTAAGCCATCTCTCCTGTTTGTGGATTATATTCAAAATGCTGACCTAAATTATCCACCATTCCAGAAAGAACAAATTCTTTTGGCTCTTCTTCGATAGGATCTTCTATTATGAAGTCTTCTTCGGCTGGAACTTCTTCAGTAATTGGATCTACTGTGACCGGAAGAGTACCTTCAATTAGATTTTCTTGTCCTAATTCATTTTTAACTTGTGGAGCAATTAAATCTCTTGATAGTAGGTTTTTAGTTCCTTCTATAATAGTGTCCTTAGAGCCATCTTGAATGATGATTCCTTCTTCACTATTCTCATCTTCCAATTCCGGAGATTGTTTGACGATAAAGTCTAAGTTAATAGCTTCTGTACCCTTTGGTAAATAGACACCTAGCTCTGTATGTTCTTTCGTTTCTAAATCATATTTAATAAGTTGCTGTGTTTTTGTATAATAAAGCGCGTCTTCATTTGGAGAAAGAACGGAAACTGTTTTAGAATTCAATTCAAACTCATCCACAATTTTCAATGTTTTACGATCAAAGATTACTGCTAGATTAGAAGGATGTAATCTGGCAATAATATAGTCTTCTGTTAACACTAAATCCTGTGCATATTTTTCAGACATATATTTAGAAGGTAAAAATGAAGTGAAATTTTTTGTCTTAGGCTTTTTCACCAATAAATCCATTGGAGAACCGATTGAAACATAAATTTCATCTTTCTCTTCATCTGCTACAATTGCTTTTACAAATTCTCTTCTTTTACGAATTTGACCAAATTCTTCAATTTCTTTTGTTTCTGTGTCAAAAGCAACTAGGCTACCTCCATATGCAGAACCTGCATATACTTTGTTGCCAGAAACGATTAAATCTTGGATAGATGTATCGCTTTTATTTGAAAAAACAGCACCATGCTTCTCAAATTCCTCTGAGTTAGGATCATAGCTGTACAACGTACTAGAAACAGAACCACCAACCCATAACTTCCCATTTTCATCTACATCAAGACCCCATGCACTTTTTGAATCTTCCAATGTAAACGTATGTACAATTTCTTTTGTAGCATAACTGACAACTACTAAAGCTGCAGGAGAACCATGCATGATGTAATAAATGAAGTACTCTCCCTTTTCATTTGCTGCAATTTTAGAAGAAACTGCTGATGATTTGAATATCATGGAACCGAGATTTTCATAGCCTTCCAAAATAACCTCTTCTTCTGGCTCAGCTTCCACCGCATCTTCTAACCATTCTTCAGAGTCACCATCTACTACAATAGTTTCATCAACGGAATTTTCAACTTTTTCTACTTCTTCAATGTTCTCTATCTTTACTTCCGTGGCTTGTAATTCTTCTGCATAAACTGTTGAACTTGCAGGTGCAACCAACATAATACATATCATAGATTTGTAAATCTTTCTCATTTTATAACCCCTTTCCCTACTATTCTAACATTAACATCTATTGGTAACATTTAAAACTTATTGTTGTAATATAATTGAAATATAAGCACATTATCTTACAAATGCTTGCTTATATAATTCATGGTATAATAGAGTTTGGAATTTAAAAGTAGGGAGAATGAAAATGTTACATTCTATTAAAAAGATGATATCTGGTGAAACAATTGAATTAAAACAACTGAATAAAATTGTATCTAAAATAAATGCCTTAGAAGAATCATTTTCATTGAAAACGGATGCCGAGTTGAGAGGCTATACCCAAGTTTTTCGAGACCAATTAAATGACGGAATTTCTCCAGAGGAATTAATTATTGAGGCTTTCGCTGTCGTTCGAGAAGCATCTAAACGTGTTCTTGGCTTACGACATTATGACTCTCAGTTAATGGGGGGCGCAGTACTAACTCAGTCACAAATTGCACAAATGCAAACTGGGGAAGGTAAAACATTAGTAGCAACTTTACCTGCTTACGTTATGGGTGCACATGGAAAAGGGACTCATATCATTACGGCCAATGAATATTTAGCCACTCGAGACTATGAACAAATGAAACCTCTATTTGAATTTCTAGGATTGACAATTGGCTTAAATATTTCTGGGATTGAAGCTGATGAAAAACAAGCAGCTTATAATTGTGATATTACATACGGAACTGGGACAGAATTTGGCTTTGACTATTTACGAGACCATATGGTGCAAGATGCCGATCAACTAGTTCAACGTCCACTCTTTTATGCATTAATCGATGAAGTGGATAGTATTTTAATAGATGAAGCTAGAACTCCTTTGATAATAGCTGGGAAGTCTAATGCTAGCTTAAACTTATTCCCAATCATGCATATGGTAATCGATTCATTTGAGGATAAAGTAGAATATGATTATTATCCAGAAACCAAACAAATCGTATTGTTGGATGCTGGAGCCGACCGTTTAGAAGAGGCATTTGGAATTGACAATGTATATGATAGTGAGCATCGTGAATTTATGCATATCGCTATGCAAACTCTTCGTGCTAAAGTAGTAATGCGTAAAGACGTGGATTACATTGTAAAAGAAGATAAAATTATGATTGTTGATCCTTATACAGGTCGTGTAATGGAAGGTCGTACATTTAGTGATGGACTCCATCAAGCGATTGAAGCAAAAGAAAAAGTTTCTTTGAAAGAAGAAAATAACACCCAAGCTTCGGTTATGATTCAACATTACTTCCGCCTATACAAACACGTTTCTGGTATGACAGGAAGTGCCGTTCCCTCAAAAGATGAATTTTGGGAAACGTATAATTTACGTGTAACAGAAATTCCGACGAACAAACCAAACCAACGTAAAGATTTAGAAACACTTGTATATATGTCAATAGAAGATAAAACTAAAAAAATTATTGAAGAAACGAAAAAATTCCATGATATTGGTCGTCCTGTATTAATAGGAACTACTTCCATTCAACAATCTGAAAAGCTTTCTTCTGCTTTAAAAGAATTGAATATAAAGCATTCTATTCTAAATGCTAAAACAGAAGAAGACGAAGCAGAGATTATCTCTAACGCAGGGCAGTTGCATAAAATCATGCTAGCTACTAACATGGCTGGTCGTGGGACAGATATTATTCTTGGTGAGGGTGTACCCGAACTAGGTGGGCTTCATATTATAGGTACCGAGCTACATAGTAGTGCTCGTATTGATATGCAACTACGTGGTCGTGGAGGGCGTCAAGGAGACCCTGGTAGTACACAATTTATCATTTCTTTGGAAGATGAACTGTTCTACTACTATGATGAAGAAGAGTTGGAGAAATATAAAAAGAAAGTTAAAACAGATCAAGCTGGTTTGATACTCGCTCCGAACCCATCTAAGTTTGTTTATAATGTGCAAAAAGTTATTGAAGGCACACATTTCTCTAGTCGTTCTCACTTATTGAAACTAGATGATATTAATAATGACCAGCAATCAGTTATGTATAATTATCGTGAGAAAGCGCTACATGCCAATAACATGCAATCGCTTATTATCGATGCCATGCACGAACGAAAAGAACATCTTATTCAACAACTTATGGATATTAACTTAGATAGTGCTGACAGTAGTGCTATGTGGAATGAAATTATTGATGAGATTAAAATTTTATCCACACTAAATTCCGATAGCGAAAATTTAGTGGATTCTACTGATACTGAAAGCAAAGGACAATTAGAAATAGCATTGAGTAAAGTCTATAGCCAAGCAATGGATGTTGCTAGTACTATTCCCTTGGAAGAAGACATTTGGGCGAATATACAATCCATTTATATAGAAACATTAGACAGATCATGGATTACCCATTTAGATAATCTTCATCATTTAAGAGAAGGCATCAATATCCGTGGTTACGGTCAAGAAGATCCTTATAGATTATATGCATTTGATGCACTTCATACATTCGACGTAATGTTACAGGCGTTCTTACGAGATATAATCCGACACTTCTTACAATTAAACGCAACAAAATTAGAAGATTAAACATCGAAACCTCTTAAGAGGATTGTGGTTACTGCCACAATCCTCTTTTTTTACGTTTAATAAAACAACAAACTATACATACTATCATTAGTTCTAATTAATATTCTGGGGTTTATACTCATATACTTACGAAAGGCTATGAAGTTATAGGAAACGAGGACCAAGAATGTCTAAAAAAACAATTTGGATTACCATTATTAGTTGCTTATTATTAGCTGGCGTAATATACGCTACTAGTATATATCGAAACATATCCACTACACTCGAAACAATCCACGAACCGGAGATCCGTAAAACTTCTGAGCTTAGAGAAACGGAAGTAGAACTCGTAGAGAAGGAACCAATCTCCGTTTTACTACTTGGTGTAGATGAAAGAGATGCGGATATCGGACGTTCTGACACTATTATAGTACTCACCGCTAACCCCTCTCTTGCATCGGTTAAAGTACTAAGCATCCCAAGAGATACGTATACGGAAATTATCGGATTAGATAAGATGGATAAATTAAATCATGCCTATGCTTTTGGTGGTATAGATATGGCACTGCGTTCTGTTGAGAATTTACTAGATATTCCGATCGATTATGTTGTACAAGTTAATATGGAAAGCTTCTTAGAAATTGTTGATAGTGTGGGTGGTGTGACGGTTGATAACCCTTCTGCTTTCAAAGAAAACGGTTATCAATATGCAGAAGGTCCGATACATTTGGATGGAGATAGCGCCCTTAGTTATGTTCGCATGCGAAAGAATGACCCGCTTGGTGACTTTGGAAGACAGGAGCGCCAAAAACAAGTTCTCCTAGCTATTTTAAAGGAAGGTGCTTCTTTCAACAGCTTGCTCAACTATAAAGATTTATTGTCCTCATTAGCGGACAACATCCGAACCAATATGACATTCGGTCAAATGATGGATATTCAAAAAGGTTATAAGGCTGCACTGACAAATGTTGAATCTATTACGCTTGCTAATGGAAGTGGAAAGCGAATGAATGATATTTGGTATTATGTGCCCGACGACAATGAGATGAGCGAAGTGACAATGACCTTAAAGGAGCATTTGGGGCTCAATTAGAGTTAAGAACTTTTAGTTTGAAGAGGTTTACTAGCGGACACCCTTTGGATACTTTCGATCGGGAGGATTTACTCGCGCTCTCCTTGTGGTGAAGAACAGTATAATCTACCATTTGAATGGATATTGGAAAAAGGCCATTCCTAAAAGTGGAATAGCCTTTTTGCTATTTTTTTATTCCTTTAATCCAATCACATGTCTGCATAGGGTCGCCTATTTCTCGTAGCTGCCATGTTTCTTCTATATAAATAGCACTTAATAAACCGATATGAGGCTTGTCAGCAATTTCTAACGCTATGATACTTTCATACACCCGTACCATCTCTTTAGCGAGTGCTTTTGCTTCAAATGTTTGGTGATCCTCTTGCAAATTTGCAAATAATTCTAATGTTTTGCTTAGCTGCCCTAACTTTTCATGCACAACGGATGTCAGATTTGATTCCACACATTTGTGAAGTCGCCGCTCCATTGCTTGAACAAATAGCTGCTGGACACTGAACTTATTTACTAATCGTATAAGCTCTAGTGCAAGGATATTCGCGGTTCCTTCCCATACTGTCAGAACTTGAGCATCCCTTAATAGTCTAGGAGTTACGAAGTCTTCGATATAGCCGTTGCCTCCATGCATCTCTATTGCTTCATGGGAAAAGTGAATCGCCTGTTCGGCTGTTTCTTTTTTTAATAAGGCTATAAACAACCGATTCAGAATCACGTCTTCTTCAGAAGCCTTGCCACTTACGACCCAGTCATATTGCTCAATGAGATCAAAAGTTGCATACAATTCTATTTCTAACTTTGCTTTCATTCGACCCAGAGAGTCTTGAATCATGGGAAACTCGTTTAGTTTTTTGCCAAATGCGGTTCGTTTGTCCACATATGCAAATGACTCATTGTAAGCACGGCGCATAATTCCCAGCGATGCAACAGTATTACAAATGCGCGAAAGGTTTAGAGCCTCTAGCATATATTTTAGCCCTTTGGAAGGATCTCCAACTACATAAGCTAGAGCACCTTCAAATTCTACCTCGCCACTCGGTACTGCTCGAACACCTAGTTTATCTTTTAATCTACGAATCTTAATGCCGTTTGAAGATCCGTCTAGGTTTTTCCAAGGAACTGCAAATAACGTCAGCCCTTTAGATCCATTTAGGGCACCTTCTATACGCGCAAGTACCATAGCAACTCCAGCCATCCCTACGTTAGAGGCAAAATACTTTTCACCAAATAACCGATATTCCTCCCCTTCTTTTACAGCTTTTACTTCATTGGCTCCTACATCCGATCCACCCTGACGCTCCGTTAAAAAAGTTGCTCCTTCGTAAAGCTCTGTATCTCCCGTTGCAATGACATGTGGAAGAAAACGTTCTTTTACTTCCTTACTCGCATAATGATCAAGTAAATAACTCGTAGCCATCGTAAGAGTTACAGGACAATAAAATCCAGCTTCCGATTGAGATAATACATACCCCTGTGCAAAGCTATAAACATAATTCCCCTTTTGACCAAGCTCTGGAATCTCTTTATGCAAATAACCTACTATGCCGGTTTTATAAGTCTCCTCTACCGTCTGTTTGTAACCATCATTTACCCAAACAATGGACTGGTCATCTCCGTATTTGTCATACTTAACTAGCTTCGGCTCTCCTTCACGATCAGTATGCCTTGCTCGTTCATCTATTTCATTTGCCACGAGCTCTCCGAATGATTTTAGCTGCTTCTGTGCATATGCATTAAACGGTGGATCTAACTTTGATATTAAAATATCTTTTAACGATTCATCTCCAGTAAAGTAATTGGTTCTTTCCATATTATTTACCTACTCTTTTCAAAGACTGCTTCAGTATTTTCCCAGAAGAATTCCTTGGAAGTGCTTCCACTTGTTCAAAAATCTTTGGTATTTTGAAAGAAGATAATTTTCCATTTAAATAATCTATAATTTCTTCTGACTTAATAGGTCTACTTGCTACATAGTAAGCTTTAACTGTTTCTCCCCATTCCGCGTGTGGAACTCCGACAATAGCAACTTCAGATACTGCTTCATGAGTAATGAGTACGTCCTCCACTTCCTTAGGATAGATATTTACTCCCCCTGAAATGATCATGTCTTTTTTCCGGTCAACAATAAATATATATCCATCTTCGTCTATGCGAGCTAAATCACCAGTCTTTAACCAATCACCATCAAAGGTTGCTGCAGTTACTTCTGGATTTTTATAATAGCCTAACATCGTTCCATCACCTCTAAGATAAATTTCCCCGACTTCAGCTACATCGACATCTCCACCATTCACATTAACTACTCTAATTTCCGTGAACAATGCTGCTCGTCTCCCAATACTACCTGCTTTACTCTCATGCTCATGTCCTAACAACAGTGTTCCACTTGGACCTGCCTCCGTTAATCCGTAAACACATACAAGATTATTCGTTTTAAAAGCCTGTTTCAAAAATAAAACCTCCCCACTCGACAATGGAGCACCACCATAAATCCACCACTTCATCGAGCTTAAGTCAGTATGTTCAATAGCAGGATTCTTGCCCGTTAATATATATGCAACAGGAGCACCAAAGAAATGGGTCGTCCTCTCTTCCTCTACCGTTTTCAGCAACAAATCAGGAGTAAATGTTGGCGTTAAAACGAGTGTTGCTCCAACTATTACTCCAGCTACCATAAATAAATGAAGAGGAGCGGAATGGCTAAGTGGCATCATTAATAGCAATCGACTTTCTGGTTTCATCTCCATTTCGATACAGATCATCTTAGCTACAGTTAGAACATTACGATGACTAAAAAGTACACCCTTTGGTTGCCCAGTAGTTCCAGATGTATATAGAATCGTAGAAGGTTCATCGTCTTTAGAAGACGATTTAGGAAGCGTTTTCATTTCTTCTTTCATCAACTCAGCAAACGTAAGCCAACCTGGGCACTCAGTACCTGTTTTTACAAGAAGGCACTCACTTTGTAAATCCTTAACGGTATCGAATAAAAGCTCATGTACGATGAATACTTTAGAATCTGCATGTTCTAAAATATACTCAATCTCCGCTATCGTAGACTTCGCATTAATCGGGACGATGACTGCTCCGATTCGATGTGCAGCAAAATAAGAAATAATAAATTCAGGAACATTTGGCATAAACATAACAATATTATAATCTTTCTTAATTCCTGCATTTAATAGTCCGGCCGACAACCTCTCTACTAATTCATTCAAAGTTCCATAAGTAAGTCTTTGCCCCATACCAACAACTGCCTCGTTTTGCGGATACTTACTTGCATTATGTTCCAATAGTCTGGATAAGTTCAACCCTTTTCCCCCTCTTTTAGATGTTCTAATTTATCTGTAAAAACATGTAGCATGATTCCCATTTCTTTTTTCATTTCCTCTAACTCTGTAATTTTCTCTGCAATCTCTATTATTTTTTCATTTCCAAATTCTATAGTTCTTTCTAGTTGTCTTTTTCCTGTGCGGTCCATATCAAATAGGAGAACCATTTCTTTAATTTCATCTAGTTGAAAGCCATACTGCTTTCCTCTTTGTATGAGTTTTAGTTTAGTACAATCAGCAGGTCGATAAAATCTCCGATTACTCTCGTTGCGAATAGGACTTAATAATCCCAGTTCCTCATAATAGCGGATAGTTCTTGTAGTAATATTGAATTCCTTTGCAACATCTGAAATACTTTTCATCTCGCCCCCACTCCCATATTTATATTTTGAGCATAGCATTAACGTTAACGTAAACTTCAAGTTAATTTTTAAAATAAGACACTAAACAAATATGTTTAGTGTCTTAGGATTTTTTATTTACTTAATGTAAGAAGGAATTCTTCTAATCTATTTAACCCTTTTTCTAGCACAGCCATGCTATACGCATATGAAATGCGGATAAATCCTTCTCCATACGCTGTAAATGCACTTCCAGGAACAACAGCCACGCCGCCCTCCTGTAATAACTTCGTAGCAAAATCAAATGAATTCATTCCATACTTTCGTATGTCAGGGAAAATATAAAAAGCACCATTTGGCTTTTCAACCGTTAGCCCCATTTCCGTTAAACGACCATACACAAAGTCACGCCTTTTCACATATTCCAAATTCATTTCACTAGGCGTATCCTTCGCATTAGTTAAAGCCTCGATTGCAGCATATTGAGCAGGAAGTGATGCACAAATTGTATTGAAGGCATGAACTTTTACTACGTGCTCCATCACATTTGCTTGCCCCATTAAGAAGCCTATTCGCCATCCAGTCATCGAATGCGACTTGGACACTCCGTGAATATAAAATAATTTATCGCGTATTTCCTTATAGCTTGCAAACGAATGATGCTGTCCGGAGAAAGTATTTTCGCTATATATTTCATCTGTTAATACAAATAAATCTCTCTCTTTTATAACGTCGACTAATCCATCTATCGTCTCTTTTGTAAGAACAATTCCAGTTGGATTAGAAGGATTATTGAAGAACACCGCTTTTGTCCTATCCGTTATCAAGTTTGCCAGTCTTTCTGCAGAAGGCTGAAAATTTGTATCCGTCGTATCTAAATACACTACTTTCGCTCCGCAAAGTTCAATTACAGGTACATAGCCGGAATAAGTAGGAGCTGGTAAAATAACCTCGTCCCCTTCCACTAGTATTGTTCGAAATACGGCATCGATCGCCTCGCTAGCCCCATTAGTTATAATAATTTCACTTTGGAGGTCATACGTGAAACCATATTTGTCAAAGAAAAAAGAATTCACAGCATTTCTTAATTCGAGCAGGCCTGCATTATGCGAATACCCAGTTAAATTCTGTTCGATTGCTCGGATACCAGCTTCTTTTACTGATGGAGGTGTTGGGAAATCAGGTTGACCAATCGTCAGATTAACCGCGTCTGGGTAATGAACTAATTGATTGGAGAATTGTCGCGTTCCAGGAATTTTCAAGGACTGCGCTCGAGGATTTATTTGTATACTCATCAGTTTTATCTCTTCTTTCTATTAATTAATCTTTATACGTAAGTATACTTTAATCAAACTCGATTTATAATAACATTTTTCATTATTTAGAATTTAAAAATGAAAATGGCCATGCAACATATAAAACGTTGCATGACCATATATATCATTATTGTGGCATTTGATCGGTTTCATGACTAAATTGCCATTCGATACCGAACTTATCTCTTAAGGAACCATAACATTTGCTCCAAAATGTTTCTTGGAGATCCATGCTCACTTTGCCGCCCATTTTAAGTGCATTGAATGCGGATTTAACTATATCTTCCTCTTTACTTACAAATGCTAAACTAACATTATTCCCTTCTATAAAAGGTGATCCAGGAAATGTATCAGAGAACATTATATTGCTTCCATTAATATTTAAGCGAGTGTGGAGAACTAAATCTTTTGCTTCTTCAGGCAATACAAAATCCGGGCTTTGTGGTGAATCACCGAAGGTCATAATCTCTGGTTTTTCTGTCTGAAATACTTCAGCATAAAATTCTGCAGCCTCTCGACAATTCCCGTTAAAAGTAAGATATACATCTATAGCCATTTTAGAACACTCCTCTTTTCAAATAATGTTATTATTC
>Ga0209013_10004491_pt1 | contig 12218 bp, 13 predicted proteins | sample Cruoilmetagenom2_FD_187291 | JGI IMG/M metagenome (GOLD analysis project Ga0209013, IMG submission 187291) | Oil polluted marine microbial communities from Coal Oil Point, Santa Barbara, California, USA - Sample 2 (SPAdes) (version 2) | ecosystem: Environmental > Aquatic > Marine > Oil seeps ...
TAACCAGTCATTGTTATAAACGACCTCTGTCTTATCTACATCTAATATCTTAAAAGCCTGTTCCGTATAAGAAACGGTATTTTTGAGGATCTCTTGTTTTGTAAGTATCTTTCGTGTTGCACTTTTACCTGTAGGATCACCGATCATTGCAGTAAAATCACCGATCAAGAACTGAACACGTCCTCCATATTTCTGAAAAGTAGCCAATTTTTGAAGAAGCACAGTATGTCCAAGGTGCAGATCTGGTGCAGTAGGATCAAAACCAGCCTTTACCGTATAGGTAGTACCATCATCATAATATTTTGTCACAAGTTTTTCTATTCGTTCCATATCTATGATCTCTGCTGTACCTCTACCTATCTCTTCTAATGCTGTTGCTACCATCTATCGTTATCCTTATTTGTTATATGCGTCATTTAAACTTATCATCTCAATGAGTTTAAATTTTTGTGAAATTTTATCTTCAAGTTCTTGTTTTTTTGGTTCAGAACTCTCTACTTCTATCTGACAGAACTCTGCCTGTTCTGAGTTTCTAATACCCAGTTCTATACTTAATATATTGAGATCCAAGTCAGAAAGTTTTGCCAATAGATCAGCCAAAATACCTTTTTGATTTTGAAGACTGATCGTCAAACGATATCTCGAGAGTTTGGAAGCACTCCAACTCACATACAGCATCTCTTCATGATCCAATATTTTTGCATAGGCTTTCTTACATAATTTGTGGTGTATAATAGCCTTTGTCCCCTTATAAAATGCAACGATCTGGTCACCCACTTTAGGATGGCAACAATAATCAAATTCGACGCCATCCAAAGGCTTATTTGTATAAAATGTAAAGTGTTCAAGTTCTTTGATCTTTGGTTTTTTATAGCCTTTCTTGAGTAACTCCCAAAAACGTACTTCTTTTGCCCCAAGATAATCTGCTACCTGATGTATCGTCTCTTTATAATAATCAAGTTGAATGGGCAATTTGTGTATTGTATCTTCATGATTGATACTTTCTATCAGTGATTTAATCGCCAAACTGTTATGAGAAAATAGTGTACCCAAGATATTATATGCACTTAAGTTATCTGATTCTTTGATCCTTGCCCTACAGGCAGACCTTATACCATCTTGTGCTTTAGATGTTTTTACCGTATCTATCCACGAACAATAAAGATGTGGCTCATCATCTTTTAAGATATTGACAATATCACCATTTTTTAAAATGGTCAAGAGTGATGATTTTTGTTTATTGACCAATGCCTCTTGGGCATTTGCACCTACCTGAGAATGTATGGCATAGGCAAAATCAAGTGCTACAGAGCCTTTAGGCAATGTATAATAATCACCTTTTGGTGAAAATACCGTGATATCTTCAGAGAAAAGGTCTGACTTGGCTAACTCATAGAACTCTTCTATTGACTCATTTTGATAATGTAAACTCTCCAGCCAACCTAAGTTCACAGAATTATCACCGCCTTTGTATTTCCAGTGTGCTGCAACACCATACTCTGCAAGTTTATGCATCTCTTCTGTTCGTATCTGCGCTTCTACGATACCCTCTTCATCAAACAATGTTGTGTGTATCGTTTTATATCCATTCTCTTTAGGTACAGCTATATAGTCTTTAAATCTTGAAATCAGCGGTGTAAAATGTAAGTGCATAAGTCCTAATACACGGTAACAATCTATTGGCTCTTTAACGATGATACGAATGGCAAGAAGATCAAGTACCTCTTCTATACTTACACCTTTACGATGCATTTTAAGATAGATCGAGTAGTAATGCTTCACTCTTCCGATGATCTCAAATTCATCTTTACTAAAACCATCTTTGTCCATGGTATCTTTTACATTTTGTATAAAAGCATTGAGTTTAAACCGGAGATTTTGTGCATTTGATTTGATATAGGTATCTATCTTCTTATAGTCTTCAGGATAGATATATGCAAAACTCAGATCTTCCAAATGGTTTTTTAATCTCGAGATACCCAATCTATGTGCAATGGGGGCATACACAACTATAGTCTCTTCTGCGATACGTTTTTGTTTCTCGGGGCTTAAAGCATCAAGTGTCAACATATTATGCAGTCTGTCACACAGTTTAATGACCAGTACACGCACATCCTTAATGGAGGCAACAAGCATTTTTCGAAATGTCAATGCAGAGTTAATGAGTCTTTCATCTGAACCTGAAGGTACAAGTTCTTCATCTCTGATTTCAACGATCTTGGTCAAACCTTCGACCATATGTGAGACATCATCTCCAAATGCTTCAAGTACATCTTCTATGGTATAAGGTGTATCTTCCACAACATCATGGAGAAGTGCTGCTTGCACCATCATTTCGTCACTTGAAATTCTTGCTGTGATCGCTGCTACAAGTATGGGGTGTACAATGTAAGGCTCACCACTTTTACGTCTTTGACCTTCATGTGCTTTAAGTGACAGTTCTAAGGCTTTTGTGGTTGCAGGCAGAGGAGATGGAATCTCTTCCCAAAGAAGCGCCTTAGCCTCTTCTACCGTATGTATATCTTTAGCTTTATGAAGAAAAGCATCCAAGGTGATCTATCCTTCTAGGCTTACAGTGATCTTACCTTCAGCAATCTCTTGAAGTGCTATATCTGCATACTTCATCTCTGATGTATCAATATCCAAAACTGTTTGGGCACCCTGTGCGATTGCTTCTGCTCTTTTCCCTACTGCATTTGCAAGAAGGTATTTATCGAAATCCACTTTTTCTAATGCCAATGCTGTTAGTTGTTCTGTTCTCATCTGTATTCCTTATAGTTTTTGTTATTTTACAATAGAGCATAGGCTCATATTACCTTGTATGATCGATAAAAGATTTCCTTTTTCAAACATATTACACACAACGATCGGTAATCCATTCTCTTTTGCCAAGGCGATAGATGTATCATCCATCACTTTGATATGGTCTGTCAATGCCTGATCATACGACAACGTATCAAGCTTTACAGCATCATCAAATTTATTAGGATCCTTGTCATACACACCATCTACTTTGGTTGCTTTGATAAGTAGCTCAGCTTCGATTTCAGAAGCTCTAAGTGTTGCTGCGGTATCTGTAGTGAAGTAAGGATTACCTGTACCCCCTGCAAACACAACTACACGACCTTTTTCCAAGTGACGTCTTGCACGACGTACAATGAACGCTTCCCCTATCTCCTGCATATCTATCGCTGACTGCAATCTTGCATTAAGTCCTGCATGTTCCAATGCTTCTTGAATAGCCACACCGTTGATAACCGTTGCAAGCATACCCATATAGTCACCAGAGGTTCTTTTGATGATACCATCTGCAGCAGCAGAGACACCACGAATGATGTTACCCCCACCCACTACAATACCTACTTCAACACCAGCATCTACAAGTTCTTTTATCTCACCGGCAATAAAGTTAAGGATCTGAGTATCAATTCCATATCCTTCATCACCAGCCAAAGCTTCACCAGAAAATTTTACCAAAACACGTTTAATCACAGTTAGCCTTTATATATAATTTCGCGATTATATCCAAAGGTTGGTTAGGAGGGGTTGAAAGTTCTCTTTTAGGTTATAGTATAGAGAGTAAATACGTCTATATTTTGATCAATCTTAAAGGGTTGATATGTTTAGAGTCTTTAGTCGCCTGAAAGATGAGTTTTTCATTTACTTTTCCTACAACATATCCTTTTTTGATCTTTGAACCTACACGAATAGTCGGAGCAATTTTGGAAAGTCCTGCATATACAGTGTGTATTTTACGGCTATGAAGAACCACAACCACATTACCCAACATACTACTTTTACCTGAAAAAACCACCTTACCATTCAATACATTTTTCACTTTTGCATTCTTATTCTTTGCTTTTAAGGTAACAGATTCATTAAAGATCTTTATCTTATAGATCGGGTCCACATAGGTACCAAACTTTTTTATGACCTTCGCACCGGGCAGAGGGGAAATGGTCTTATTACCTCTGTAAGCATAGGTTTTGGATTTTTTATAAGAGGAGTTCACCTGTCGGACTTTTTCACTCTCTTTATAGACCTTTTTTTCTTCAACCTCTGCCTCTTTTGCAGCTAAACGCGCTTGCTCTTTCTCTTCTTTTGTTGTTGCTTTACGCAATGCCTCTTTGGCTTTTCTAGCTTTCACACGTGCCAAGGCTTTTGCCTCACGGACTTTGCGTTGTCTCTCTTTTTCAAGACGCATTGCTTTTTTTCTTGCTGCTGCACGTTTACGTGCCTCTTCTACTTCCTGTGTATGTAAAATATTTAACTTTGCCAAGGTAGCACGAAGAGAGTTCTGTTTATCTTCTATCTTTTCGAGTTTAGCATTATATTTCTCTTCATCTACAGAAAGTTTTTTACGAAGTTTCTCTTTAGCTAATTTCTGTTGGGCATAGCTCTCTCTTTTTTTGACGATCCGCTTTATTTCGCTTTGTCTACTATTTCGTAATTTTTCTTTTCTTTTTTTACTTTTTTTAAGTGCCAGTATGTCAGACTTGAGTGTTTGTAATACTTTTGCATTCTGCTTTTTATAGGCACTGTAGACTTCATGTGAAAGAATGGATTTTTGTGTAGGTGCATAGGAGTGTTCCATAGCAAAGACGATAGAAAACTGCTCAGATAATAAAGAGATAAAGACCTTCGCCTTCCCTTCTAATTCTTTTGCAGTTTCTGACAATTCTGCTTCAGATTTCTTTAACTCTACTTTAAGTATTTCATACTGTTTTTGTGTCTTTTCGTGATCTTTTTCAAGATTTGCTATCTTTTTTTCAAGATAAACAATGTCCTTTTGGGCTGACTTAATATCTTTGGCTATTTTGCCAAGTTTACGATTTGCCTTTTTTTTAGCAGACGATGTCGCTGAGAGGTTTTTCTTTGAACTCTTTATCTTGGAAGTTGTTGACGCTCCATAAAGTAAACCTATGGTCACAAAACAAAGCACAATAAAGGATCTCACTCCTGTACTCCCCTACTAGATAATACAACCGAATAGACAGCAATAATAACAATAAATATGGCGGAACCAAATAAAATACCTATATCATTCAACATAAAAAGTACTGCCTGGTTTTGCATCATCATATCTATCCCACTTTGTGCTGCCCAGTAAAACTTAATATAATAAAACATAGCACTGACAAATACCGTTGCCACTATAGCATCTATGAAAGCCACTTTAAACAGTATCCCTGATCTGAGCATAAAAGGTGCGCCAAATATCTCCATTACCTGCATACGTTCTCTGTGTGCATACTTCCATATCTCCATCTGTTTGATGATAAGAAAAAGACTCACTACAGCCATAAATACTATGAAGATCTTCAATGTAAACTTAATAAACGAAAAAAGTTTATAAGCTGAACTGTAAGAAGTTCCAAAGGTTTCAACCCTCTTGATATTGGAATGGGCAACCAGATCTTTTTTGATCTCTTCCAAAGCGGAAGTATGCAGATAAGCATCTAAACTTAGGTTATAAAAGTAAGGCAACGCATCAAGTATCTTTTTACTGTTGCTCTTACTCACACCTTTGATCACTTCGGAGACTATCTCTTCACGTTTTATCTTTTTACTTGCACTTATGTGCTCATTGAGTGTAGAAAATGTAGAGAATTCCATAGGTTTTTTCGTGACTACCAACATCGAATAACCCTCTTTTAAGCCTTTTTCATATGAGTCCGTTGTACGGTCAAATACCAGATAAAACTCAATACCCAATAAAATTGCCATCAAAGGCAGAATAAACATAAGGTGATCTTTAATGGACTTCATATACGCCCTTGCTCTCTATAATAAAATGTCTGTATGGAAGTGAAAATATCGTAGGTATTTTGTGTGTTACGACCAACACTGTGGTATCGAGTTGTTGACATGCATTTTCCATCAAATCCCAAATAACATTTGAAGAGTAGTCATCAAGGTTACCGGTTGGCTCATCCGCAAGTATCACAACGGGATTCTTAGCTAAGGCTCTTGCAACACCCACACGCTGTTGCTCACCACCAGAAAGCTCCAAAGGATACTTGTCTGCATGGTCACTAAGTTTCACATGACTAAGCAGTCTGCGGGCCTGTGTCTCTTGTACTTGTGTAGTATACCCTGCGATCATAAGAGGGAGAACCACATTTTTTGATACACTCCACTCATTGACAAGCTTGTAGTCCTGAAAGATGATACCCATATGTGTTCTAAGTTCTTGCAGTTTTTTCTGTCTTATATTTGCCAGATCCAAACCACCCACAACAAGGCTTCCCTCACTTGGTTTTATCTGTCCATAGAGTGATTTTAAAAGTGTGGATTTACCCGAACCACTTGGTCCGGTAATGAAAACAAATTCACCCTTTTTAATACTGAAGTTTGCATCATTAATGATCACCTTATTATCATAAGCAAGTGTAAGATTTGAAGCGCGTATCACATTAGACATATTCTTCTCCCTTTAATTGCTCTATAAGTTTTTGGTGTGCTTGAAAATTCACAGTTGTCTTCACAGGTGGAGAGACAAAGTATCTGCAACTCTCTTCTTGTAGTAAAATATATTTGTGTTCAGGTCTGTCAAAACTTCCAAACGCACACTTGATGAACAAACTTGTATCCGATATCTGATATATACGCTCAAAATGCACAAAATAACCATCATGAACCAGTGCTTTTTTAGGCAAACGCTTTTCTATATCTTTCGTATATTTTACATCATTAAAATTAAAGTCAATAGTCGCATGTTTTTCTTCAGATGCTTGGGTAGATCTTACATATACATCATAAATATCTTTTTCCTGTTTTAACCATCTTGCTTCATATTTACTGGTCACTTCCAAAGCTTCATTTTTACGCACTTCCACCTCTACTTTTGGTACAGAGAAAAATGTCTCTAATGCATACCAAAAGTAATTGTCACTGTCTGTTCTAAGCTCTAAACGTCCATCTACACCCAAGACCCTCATAGACTCAGCCAAAAAACTTTTTGAGATGACCCTTCTTTGCGGTTTTTTATCCCATGGTACAGGAAAGTGTACAAAGATCTGTTCACAGATATTTGAAGGCAACATTTCCAAAAAGAGCCTTGCATCGTAGTTCACCACCCAAATGTTGTCAAGTTGCTGTAACTCTATCTGTTTAAGTACCTGTTGTGCAGAAGGTGTGTGTATCTCTAAACCTATAAAAAGAGTGTCGGGATTCTTTTTTGCCTGATGCAACAAATGTCTTCCCGAACCAAACCCCACCTCAACAGAAACCTTCTCTTTTGGATAGGTAATATTCTCAAAATCTTCTATCTTTTTAAAATACTCTGAAGAGAGTGCAGGCTTAACATTTGACATCGCTATATTTGAAGCAAGAATATCTAAATTCAACTCTTTAGAAACCATATCCAAAGCCTCTTTTAAAATATTTACTTTTAACGGTCTTGTAACCTTGTCATACTTCAATAAATAAGCTTTTTCATCAGATTTAAGTTGAAGTAAGAATTCCTCACCTCCATGTGCTACTTCTATCATAAGATCATCCGAAGTAAGCGCTTTGGCAACAGATTTCATGATACTGCTTTTTTCTATCTGTTTTGCTAGGATTGAAGTATCAAAGGGAGTGACTTTTAAATGTGGCATGGAATTCCTGTTGAAAATGAATTAAAAGTGATTAAAGAGAGATCCCATTGTCTGAGGGTTGATTTTTTCATCAACTTCGCTTTGATCAAAATATTTAGATATATACAGTTTCATATCATCAAAAAGTGGCGCGGTAAACTCCATTTTTTCACCCGTTTCGGGATGGACTAAGTATAGTAAATATGCATGTAGATAAACTCGCGATATTTTATCTCTTTTGGTCTTAAAGCCATATAAATCATCACCCAAAATATGTCGCCCCAAAGTGTTTAGATGCACACGGATTTGATGGGTTCTACCCGTAAAGAGTTTTGCTGCTATGAGTTCTACATCCCACTTACTTGAAAGCAGTTTTACAAAAGCAGTTTTTGCATTTCTACCATCTTGTACCACAGACATCATAAGTCTGTTCTTAGGATTACGGCCTATGGGTTTGTCTACTGCCACATCATCTTTTAACGGACAGTCTATCAGAGCCAAGTAAAAACGTCCCATACTCTTATCTTGAAGTTGTTCAGAAAGTTTTTCATGGGTCTTATTATCTTTAGCTACTACCAAAGCACCTGTAGTCTCTTTGTCTATACGATGAACTATCCCATGACGTTCTTCACCTGAAATAGTAGAGAGTGAAATACCTTTATGTATAAGCCAGTCCACAAGAGTAGGTTCTTTCACCGAGGGTGCAGGATGTACTACAAGTCCCGAAGGTTTATTGACTACTAAAAGATAGTCATCTTCATAAAGTATCTCTACATCAAAGTCTATAGGAGGAGCTACACGTTTCTCAGCCTCTTTAAAACTATAAGAGACTTCATCACCCTCCATCACTTTAAAACTCGTCTTGCTAATGTTTTTATCATTCACAGATACTAGGCCGTCTTTCACAAGTTTTTCCACTTGATTACGGCTTACATCTAATTCTTGGGCCAGAATTTTATCGATACGACCAGAAGTGTTTGTGAAAAATTTATGCATTAAATATTATTGATCTAAACCACAAGGGTTATCTGACAAAAATTGTTGTTCTACCCAACCTTCTTTATGTCCTGACTTCACTTTACACCATACTGGATTTTTCCATTTGGCATATTTTTTTTCGTTTTCATCCATTTTATCAAGTTCTTTTTCTGAAATGTTCCGTAAACATTCATACATCATGACACAATCACCTTTACCTGTAAATGTATGTGTAGTATTTGATTTTTTATCTTTTTCTTTATGTAACATCAACACTTCACAATTCTTCATCAAATCTACTCTCATCTTAACAGGTGTGATCTCATCTGCGATCAAATTCATCTGTAAAATTAAAAATACCCATATTAAATGCTTCATATCTATCCTTCTATATCATCTCTATCCCAGCGCGTGGGATCTAAAAAAGTGTCATCATGTATATGTTTAAATGATGCCCTAAACATCTTAAATATATCTTTATTATCTGCTTCAAGTCCTGCTAACCACTCTTTGGTTGCTGCTCTTGCATGTGGCATCTTCACATCTTTGAGCATCGCAGGACAGGCTTCATCTCCGATGATCTGTAAATTATTCTCTTCTGCAAAATCACGTAACTGCCGCTCTCTAGCTTGAATAAGTGGGCGTATGAGGTGAACACCTCTGCTTGTTTTATATATAGGAGCTAACGCTCTCATACTTCCGTTGTAGAACATGTTCATAAAAAAACTCTCTGCCGTATCATCAAAATGATGCCCAAGTGCTATTTTGTTAAAACCATGTTCCTCAGCATACGAATACAAAGCCCCTCTTCTCATACGTGAAAAGTAAGAACAAAACGAAGAGTTTTCACGTATGGCACCCTGAGATACATCAAAAATATTGGTGTCATACACTGTGTGCTTGATCTCATACTCTTCACAGTGTTTGGTGAGAAACTCATAATGCTCATCAGGCATACCATACTTAATGGTACACGCTTCAAACTCAAAACGAAAAGGAGCATGACGCTGTACATGTTTTAGAGCATGTATAAGCGCAAGAGAGTCTTTACCTCCACTTAGCCCCACAAGTACCCTGTCACCCTCACCTATAAGTTTGAACTCAGCATTGGTCTTACCAACTATTTTGAGTAAACGTTTACTCATAGGGATGGTTTTAGCTTTACTTCGTCTTTCGTTATCGTTCACAATATTCCTATTTTTGGATGGCTTCAACCATAGAAAGTATGAAATCTGCAGATATCTTAGCCGAAGACTCCAAAAATTCATCAAAGTTAAAACTTGCATCCATATCTGCAGAGTCAGAAATAGCACGTAAAATGAAGAATGGTACTTCAAGCGCAGAACAGACCACAGCAACTGATGCACCTTCCATCTCTAAAGCATCTGCCTTAAAGGTGTCACCTATCCAATCTTTACGCTCAGGATTAGCCACAAACTGATCACCCGTAGCAATAACACCCTCTTTAAGTGCCAAGCCCTTAGCTTTAGCTATCTCTTTAGCAATATTCCTTAAACCCACATCCGTAGGTATACACACTTCACCCTCAGGTACATAACCAAAAGGATGACCAAAGGCCGTGATGTCAAGATCATGTTGACATAAACCATCTGCGATGATTAGATCACCAATATTAAGCTCATCTGAAATGGCTCCCGCCACTCCTGAGAAAAGTAATTTCTCACAACCAAACTTTTCAATAAGCATCGTAGCAGTTAATGTAGCAAATACTTTTCCTATCTTAGAGTACGCTACAACAACCTCTTGACCATTGTATGAACCTTCATAATAAGTATTTGCCCCATGTACAGTCTGCTTAACATTATCCAATTTAGAAACAATCGGCTCAACCTCTTCAGGCATAGCCCCCATAATAGCAATTTTCATTAAAGTTCTTTAATCGCTTCTATTGTAGCTTCAAGAGAAGCCATATCAGAAACATTAAAATGAGGCTTCTTCGTAGCCTTACGATTTAATCCCTTAAGTACATTCCCGTTTCCAAATTCAATATAACAATCCACTTCATCATCAATAGCAGCCATAGAGTGCTTATAAAGTACAGGCTTCACAAGTTGTTGAGGAAGTAGATCAAGTGCTTCTGCTTTAGTGTTATACGCTTTAGCTGTTACATTTGATATTACAGGAGCGATAAACTCATCTTTAAGCATCTCTTTTAGTTTTTCTTCCAGTGGTGCAGAGGCACTCTCTAAAAGTGGACAGTGAGAAGCCACAGACATATCAAGCAACATTGCTCTTTTTGCTTTAGCCTCTTTTAGTACAGGTACAAGCTCTTCAAGATCTTTTTTGATCCCTGCAATAACGATCTGTCCATCAGCATTATAATTTACAGCCCATACTTGTTTTCCCTCATCACGCTGTGCTTCACACACTTCTTCTACTGCTTCATCTGAGAGTCCAAGACTTACAAGCATTCCCACTTCTTGTTTTGAACATGCCTCTGCCATCAATTTACCTCTTAGATTTACAAGTTCTACTGCATCTATGGCATCTAGAGCATTTGAAGCCACAAGTGCTGTAAACTCACCAAGGGAATGCCCCATAGTAAGTTCAGGCTTGATTTGAGTAGCATCAGTAAAAAGTTTATGTGCTATAGAACCTACAAGCAAAATGGCAGGTTGTGTAAACTCTGTTTGACCTAAGTTGTCATTCTCTTCAAATAAAAGGTTTTCAAAATCTATACCCGTTCTGGCACTGGCATCTGCTACCATCTGTTTTGCTACATCTGAGTTGTTAAAAAAGTCTTGACCCATACCGACAGATTGAGAACCCTGTCCCGGAAATAAAAATGCACATTTAATTGACATACGTTGTCCTTTTGAAATAATATAAGCGTATTTTACCATGTTTTGATTACACTACTCATCACACTAAGACTACACGATCAATGGCTATCTTATGAAAAAGGATAAATGATGAGTCAGAAATATATCTGTACTGTATGCGATTACATCTATGATCCAGAAGTGGGAGATACAGATAGTGACAGTGCCCCTGGAACTGCATTTGAGGATCTCCCAGAAGAGTGGGAGTGTCCTGACTGTGGTGTCAGTAAAGAAGACTTTGAAGTCTATAATGAAGAATAGACACTCTTCTTAAGATCCTATATCTGTTTTTTGATCTCAACGATTAGTTTTTTTAATTCGAGATGAAAGCGACCCGGATAAATAGGCAGCATATCAAGTTTATTATAGACAAAGATAAGACTGATAATATCTGCGAAATTCAACATACTGTCCGCACCGATCACTCTTGACTGTTTTTCCAAATCTATACAGAACTCTTTGATCTTTGTAATAGATTTTTCATTGACTATCTCTCTAAAATAAATATCCGAACGATCAAAAGTATCTAAAAAATGTTTTAATTCTTTTCTATAGACCACTCCCATTCTTTTTGCATTATTTTGACCCACTTCGACATCTAATACTTTATATTTTTCACTTTTTTTGGCTTCAATCGTATTATCAAGCTCATCTTTTGCAGTTGGTTTCACCTCTACTTTAGGCTTCAGTTTACGTTTTAATTCTTCTTTCTTCGCAAGATATTTCACCTCAAATTCAGGATCAAACAATTGCACAATAAGATCATATATACTCTTTTGAGTAATGGGCTTACTCAAATACGAAGAAATAAGTTGTA
>Ga0209013_10004492_pt1 | contig 12216 bp, 12 predicted proteins | sample Cruoilmetagenom2_FD_187291 | JGI IMG/M metagenome (GOLD analysis project Ga0209013, IMG submission 187291) | Oil polluted marine microbial communities from Coal Oil Point, Santa Barbara, California, USA - Sample 2 (SPAdes) (version 2) | ecosystem: Environmental > Aquatic > Marine > Oil seeps ...
CAAAAACAATTCGAAGGTACATTAGTAGAAATCGGTTTAGATTCTGATGATGGTCGATATGAATATGAATTAGAACTTCGTACTGCTAAAGGAAATGCTGAGTTCACAATCGATGCTAGCTCTGGAGAAATTCTAGAGTCGGAGCTAGATAATGACGACGATCGTTTTGACGATTAATAATAGTATTAGTTACCGCTTGATGGATATCCATCAAGCGTTTTTTTGAATAGAAGCCTATTAATCTTCCCCCATAAAGAAAAGGAATAATATATAAAATATTTTAAATTACTGTTTCCTTTTTTAGTAAGCGTCTTAATATTTTACCTGAGCTTGTTTTTGGAAGTTCCTGGATGAATTCAATTTCACGTGGATATTTATAAGCAGACATTTTATCTTTGGCCCACTCAATTATTTCCATTTCTGTTGCTTCCACATTCTCTTCTAGTACAACATAAGCTTTTACAGATTCTCCTCTTACTGAATCCGGTACACCTATTACAGCTACTTGGTTAATTTTTTCATGTTTTGTCAGCATTTTTTCTACTTCTTCTGGATAAACGCTATAGCCTGAGCATTTGATCATTTCTTTGACTCTACCTAAGAAATATAGAAACCCATCTTCATCATACTTTCCTATATCACCGGTAATAAAATAATCCTTATAGAATGATTCCATCGTCTCTTCTTCTTTTCCTTTGTAACCTTTAAATACACTCGGTCCTTTAACAAGAATCATTCCTTGCTCACCAATTGGCATTTCTTCATTATAATTATCAAATTGAACTATTTTGATATCTGTATCAAAAGTAGGCTTTCCAACACTGCCATATTTAATTTCCTGGGGTGGGGTCATAGCATTTCCTGTATGAGTTTCGCTCATTCCATAGGCAAATTCCATTAAAGGCTTCCCAGTAATAATTTCCCACTCATTTGAAATTTCTTGTGTTATTTGGATACCAAAGCTTGTTACTATATTAATCTTCAAATGACTAAAATCAATCTGATGAATTAACTCTTCTCTCATCATTTGTATATTCATTGGAGTAGTCGTATATAAAGCCGTTGCTTTATATCGATCAAACGCTTGTAGCACACCTTTTGAATCGAAACGAGTAAGTAACACAATTTTAGCTCCAACAACCATCGCACTAAGTAAACTTACTACTTTACCTGCAATATGGAAGATTGGCATAACTGCAATGTACGTATCACCTTTTGTAAAGCCAAAGTTCTTTGCCACACAGTTTGCCTGAAACTCCGAGTTTGTATACGTGAGCATTGCCCCTTTTGGAGAACCTGTTGTACCTGAAGTATAAATAATTAAGCTAACATCTTCAGCCATATTAATTTCTACATTATTCTCATAGTCATATTTTTGTTCCTTTAATACAGAAGACCATGCAATCGTGTCTTTGAATTGTGCATCTACTATCTTCTCCGGGAATTCTGGATACGGAGTTTCAGGTAAGTAATCACGGTAATTAGTGAGTATCTTACTTTGCACATTCGTTTCATCCTGGACTTTTTTATAAACTTCAAATAGATCAGGAGTGGTAATAAGTACTTTAGCGTTAAGATCGTTTAATTGGTATTTTAGTTCCCATTCTTTGAACATTGGATTACATGGGCCAGCAATCGCACCTATTTTCTGTACTGCAAAAAAGGCAATTACATATTGAGGACAATTTTGAAGGTATAAAGCTACTGTATCTCCTTTCTTCACTCCTTGTTCAAATAGAAAGTTAGCCATCCGATTAATTGCATTCCACAATTCACCGTACGTTATTTCTTGACCATAGAAATTAATTGCCATTTTTCCCGAGTCTAATTTAGCATGTTGTTCAATATAAGAATGGATTGGTTGTTTTTGTAGAGTTAGTTGCATTCCCAATTCCTCACTTCCCTTCAAAATTTGTCTCTCTTTTTTCAATGAAAGCTTGCTTACCCTCGGCATAATCCATTGTATGGAATGAGGCTAAAGTAGAATAGGTCTGCACTTGGAAGGCTGCCTCTAATTCCATATTTTCGCTTGTATGCATCGCTTTCTTCATTAAGCCAATAGTTCGTGTAGCACTCTTCGATAAATGCTCTGCCAATTTTTCTACTTCCTCATTTAATGATTCCATTTCTACTTGTTTAAATAATAAACCCCATTGAGAAGCTTCTTCTGTTCCGAACATTTCTCCTAAATAGAGATATCTTGCTGCACGATGATATCCAATTCTTTTTTGTAAAAGATATGTACCTGCTGAAATTCCTCTTAACACAAAAGGAAGACCAAATTTTGTATCTGTAGAGGCAATAATAAAATCAGCTGCCAAGGCAATTTCAAGCCCTGCACCAAGAGCATATTTTTGCACTTTTACAACAATAGGTTTTTCTAGGTTTTTCATTGCTAAAACTACCTCAGGATATCCATCAGTGTACTCTGTTAATTTGTCAGTTGGATTGGGATTTCTTTCTGTTCCCATGTCTACGAGATCATCCCCAGAACAAAATGCCTTTCCGTTACCCTCTATTATTACAACGCGAACTTTGTCGTCTCTTTTACTTTCCTTTAGAAAACTAATTAAATCTGCTATCATATCATTATCTAAAGCATTCAAGGCATTAGGACGATTTAATGTAATTCTAGCTATATTACTTTCTAATTGATAAATTACTTTATTGTCCATTTAAACCCTCCTCAAATAAATGCTTTTCCAATTCTTTTCGAATTTCATTTGGTATAATCTCACTTCTTTTTTCATGTACATTATAGTTAACGTATACAGTATTTGCTTGGATAGTTAACCTATCATGTTGCCAAATTTCCTCATATAACTCTAAACTTGAGTTGCCAATTCGCTTAATCCAGCATTTAATTTCTACATTCGTTCCAAAATATATTTGTTGCTTGTATTCAACAGTGGTTTTCAGAATAATCATTTTCCATTCTTTAAAGCTGAGATCTGGATTGAACAATGAGAAGAGTTTATTTCTACCACCCTCTAACCAAATAGGCACCGTTGTATTATTTATATGTCCCACCCCATCTGTTTCAGAAACTCGTGGTTCGATAATTGTTTGATACATTATATTCTCCCCTTTCCTTTATAATTTACTGTTCAACATAATTCCCCAAATTCCTTCTGCTACTACATGTTCTTCCACAATTAGGTCTATTTTTATATCATAAATATATCTTTTATTACCAAAGGTTTTATTTTCCTGAACTTGATAAGCCACCGAAAGGGTCTCTCCAATCATCACTTTCCCATAAAATTTCCACTTTTGACCTACTACAGCAACTAAAAATCCCTCTAAGTTAAGTGTCCTATTTAAGATACCTATAGCCAGCATTACAAGTTGCCTATTGTCTGAAAATTGAGCTTCCTCTGAACTTTCATTACCTAATAGCTTTTGAAAAAGAATAATATCTGTTTGATATAAAGTCCTACTAATAGTCGTATGTGGCTGCTTGATAAAGTTCAACTCTCAAACACCTCATTTTCTGAAGTGGTCCACACGGTTCCCTCCATTACTAGTTTACGGTCAACGTTAAAAACCAGAAATTCAACTTTTCTTTGGTGCTCCGTGACTACCAAATTGTATTCAACGAAAATATGATCTCCAATTGTGACACTTCTTTTATATGTAGTGTCAAACTCATTTATAAAAGTGAATTTAGCTTCCTGCTTTTCAATTAATGTGGTGGCCAAGGAAAAAACTGTGTCTCCGTGAAGTATGATATTTTGAAACCTTGATTGTTTCATCAAGGGCTCATTAGAATGGAGGTTTAAATCACCTTCCCATATAATCGGCACAAGTAAATGGCTTTCTGTAATAACTAAAGTACATGTTTTTTTGTACAACTTAGTTATAGTCATAAAAACCTTTACCAGATTTTCTTCCTAGTTTTCCAGCTTCCACCATCCTCTTCAGTAGAGGGCAGGGACGATACTTAGAATCTCCAAATCCTTCAAATAGGCTTTCTAGTGCATACAGTGTTGTGTCTAAACCACATTCATCGGCTAAGCGTAAAGGTCCAATTGGATGATTAGCTCCAAGCTTAAGACCGCGGTCAATTTCTTCTGGGGCAGTCCCTTCCATGACTAAGAATGCTGCCTCATTCATCATTGGCAATAAAATACGATTTACGATAAACCCTGGATAATCTTTAGCAATGATAGTTTCTTTGCCAATTGCTGCTCCATATTCCTTAATACGCTCCAATGTATCTTCTGATGTTTCAATAGAGGTAATTATCTCCAACAACTTCATAATTGGTACGGGACTAAAGAAGTGCATACCAATTACTTTTTCTGGACGACTAGTCACTGAACCAATAGAGGCAATCGATAGGGAGGACGTATTACTCGCTAATATAGCGTTTGTTTGTACTATTTGGTCCAATTGTTTAAAAACCTTTTGCTTTAATTCAATTTTCTCAGGTACCGCTTCTATTACCAAGTCAACATCCTTCCCATCTTGGATATCCATTGAATATTGAATAGAACTATGGATTCTTTGTTCGTCCTCAGTTGTATACTTTTCTCTTTTTAACATAGATTGAATACTTTTAGCTATAAAGTTTTTACCTCTTGTTAAATCTTCCTCGGTGCGATCATTTAAAATAACAGGTATTCCCGCTAGAGCAAATATCTGTGCAATTCCACTTCCCATAAGCCCTGCACCAACAACCATTACTTTCTTTTCTATCATCATATCGCCTCATTCTATATAGATTATTTCTTAATTTGGACGTTTTTCACTATCACAGTTGCTCCCTGCCCTCCACCAATACATAAAGTTGCAAGACCATATTCTTTACCTCTTCTAATCAGTTCGTGCACTAAGGATACAATTATTCTTGACCCAGAGCTTCCCACAGGATGACCGAGAGCGATAGCACCCCCGTTAACATTTACAATTTCTTCATTTAATTTTAAATCTTTTATTACTGCTATTGCCTGTGCTGCAAATGCTTCGTTCAGTTCAATTAAATCGATATCATCTATTGTTAACTTCGCTTTTTTAAGGGCTATTTTTGTTGCAGGCACTGGACCGATACCCATCACACTTGGGTCTATTCCTGCTGAAGCAACAGAAACAATTTCAGCTAGAGGAGTTAAATTATATTCTTTAGCCATACTTTCAGATGCAATAAGTAAAATTGAAGCTCCATCATTTAATCCGGAAGAACTACCCGCAGTAACAGTTCCATTATCTTTAAAAGCTACCGATAAGTTTTCTAACATTTCTAATGTCGTAGAGCGCGGATGCTCATCCATCTGAAAGACTTGTTTTTTCGTTACTATTGGAACTATCTCTTTTTCAAACACACCAGCTTGTATAGCAGTTGCAGCCTTAATCTGGCTTTGCAAAGCAAATTTATCTTGTTCTTTTCTTGAAATACTATATTGCTCTGCTATATTCTCCGCAGTTATCCCCATATGATAATTCTCTTTCGAGCAAATTAATCCATCATAAAGCAAACTATCTTCTAGTTGAATGGCACCTAACTTTTTACCCCATCGACTATCTAAAGAAATGTAAGGAACATTACTCATACTCTCAGTTCCACCTGCTATAATTAGCTTTGCTTCTCCAGCTTTAATTTGCTGAAAAGCAAGTGAAACGGAACGCATACCAGAAGCACACTGTTTGTTTATCGTCATTGCTGGAATAGAAGTCGGCAACCCAGCCTTTAAAGCCGCCTGCCTAGCCGGGTTTGCTCTTCCACCTGCCTGATAAACATTGCCGATAATTACTTCATCTATTTTCTCCAGAGGTACTGTCAACCCATTAACTGTTGCTTTAATGACTTCTGCACCTAAATCGGAAGAATTAAACTGTTTCAAGCTTCCTCCGAAACGACCTACTGCAGTCCTTAACGCCGATACGATATATACCTTTTCCAAAAAATCACCTCTATTGTTAACTATTAGTTAACCGAATATTGTAAACAATATTATCGCCAATACTGTCGCACACATGGTAAGCCCCACGGCCATTAAGGCAACTGCAGGATATGCCCTCTTAAAAGTTTCATGACTAATATTACGGATAGTCGTAACGATATAACCATTGTGCGGTAGAGATGCCAATCCATCAGAAGACATTACAGATACACGGTGTAATGCACCAGGATCTATCCCCATATTCAAATAAATTGGTGCCAAGATCGGAAGGGAAATTCCTAATCCTCCTGAAGCAGATCCTGTTAAACCTGCAATTAAGTTAATACAAATTGCCATACTTAATAATGGTGGTCCTGGAATTTCTAATACTGTTTCCACAATTTCAGTAAAACCGCTAGTTAGGGCTGCAACCTTACCGAAAGCTATAACAGCACTAGTATTACAAATAGCAACAATCGCATCATTGGAACCCTTTCCAAGAACGTCCCAAAATCCTTTGATAAATTTGAACATTGTTAGACAAGCTATAACAATTGCTCCTAGTAGAGCTAAGATTGCAGCAGTATTTGCTTCAAATAATTGTGAATACGTAACCATTCCTGCCACTACGACTACAACTGGAAGCAGTGCAAGAAATATATTAGGTAATTTCTTTTTGTTTTCTTCATCTATCTCTATATCGGAATCGTATTTCTCGAATTTTTCTCCTCTATTGACTGCTTTTCTAATAAGTAAATGAAGGAAGAAGGTTCCTAGTATAAAATTGAAAAGAGAAGCAATCATACCAATCCAAAAACCTGAGTAAGGTGTGGTACCAAAAAACTCTGTCGGCATTATGTTTTGAATTTCAGGAGAACCGGGTAAAAACATTGTAAAGGTAACAGATCCAAAAACTAATGCAGCAGGTATAAAGCGACGTGGAAGATTTGCATTTCTAAATAGAGATACTGCAAGTGGATAAACTGCAAATCCTACTACGAATAATGATACTCCCCCATAAGTCATAATCGCACATGCTAATACAACAGCCATTACCGCTCCTTTAGGTCCAATAATTTTCATGACCCATTCTGCAATTGCTTCAGCAGCTCCGGTTTCAGCCATTACCTTACCAAAAATTGCTCCTAACAAGAATAATAAGAAATAAGTTGCAAAGTACCCCGTAAACCCTTGCATATACGTTCCTGTCATTGCTTCAATAATATCCTGTCCAGATGTTAGGGCAACAAATGTACTTGCCACTACAGCACTGATAATAATATTTATTCCTTTAACTGTCATAAAAATTAATATCGACAAACCAATTAACAACATAAAAACACTCATCCTACATCCCCCTTACAAGATTATTAGCAACTACTCATTTACTTTGTTAAATATTGGTTTTCTCTTCTCAATAAACGCATTAATACCCTCAAACGCATCCTGATGTTGAAAAATCTCACAAAATAGTGCTGTTTCTTTTACGATACCTTCATCGAAGGAATACTCGTACCCATATTGCATGGCTTCTTTTATACTATTAATAGAATTCAAGGACTTCTCAGAAAGCTTGGTTGCCCATTCTTTAGCTACATCTAATCCTTCTCCGGTTTTTGTTACTTTATTTACTAAATTGATTGAAAGTGCTTCTGCTGCATTGATGCTCTCTCCGAAAAACATTAATTCTTTCGCCTTTGATATACCTACTAGCTTCGGTAATCTCTGGGTTCCGCCTCCTCCAGGAAAAATACCGAGATTTATTTCAGGTAAACCAATCTTGACATGCTCTTCTGCAATACGTAGATCACAGCTAAGTGCCAGCTCACATCCGCCACCTAATGTAAGTCCATTCAACATAGCTATAGTCGGTTTTTTCAGTTTTTCAATATAATTAAAAAGTTGATGATTTAACTCAACATGCTGAACCATATCTTCTCGACCTAGCCAAGTAGGAAACTCTTTAATATCTGCACCAGCCATAAATGCTTTCTCACCAGCGCCAGTTAAAATAACTGCACTAACAAGTAAATCTTCTTCAATTCTTTTAAAAGCGTTCATTAAATCCAGAACTACTTGCTCACTCAGTACATTTACAGGAGGATTCTCAATTGTAATAATCGCTACTCTTCCTAACTTTTCAACCTTAACTACCTCACTCACTTCATTCACCCTCTTCTATAGATTGAGTACCATTAAGCCACTTGCTCTCAACTTATAAAAATTAATAATAATTTTAACTAAAATCATCTTATGTATACGTATACATATTTATGATTGCGCTTTCAAAAACTAATATACTTTGAATAGCTTTATATTGTCAACATTTTCTGAATACTTATATTTAATAATTCATTTGCTTGTATTGACAATACCAAAAATATATACTTTAAACGTGCGATAATGTTGTTTGAAGAAAGATAAGTAGATTTTGGAGGTTGCTCATTTGGTATCATCAAAAGACGTTGCAAAACTAGCAGGAGTTTCTCAGGCAACTGTTTCACGCGTATTAAATACTCCTGAACTAGTAAAAAAAAACACTCTTGAAAAAGTAATGAATGCAATTAATGATTTAAGTTATATTCCCAATGCCCACGCTCGCTCCCTTGTTCAAAATAAAACTGGAACTATTGCTCTTTTATCAGGTCCGCTTCATAATCCATTTTTTGTAGATACAACTACGGCAATTGTTAACTATGCAAGTGAAATGGACTATAAAATACAGGTACAATTCGTAAATGATAAAAAATTAAGTGAAGCCTATACTACTGCATTCGAACAGAAAGTTGACGGAATTATTTTATCTTGTATTTTGAATGATGATCCTATTTTCGAAAAACTAATAAGAATGAAGATTCCATTTATTACATATAATAGAAAACACCAAAATAATGAATACTTTGTCGAAATAGATAATTATGACGCCGGTTACTTATCAGCTAAACATATGATTGAACAAGGTCATAAGAACATCGCTTGGGTCGGTGGTCCGCTAAACGTAAGTACATTCAGCAATCGATATTTAGGGTTCCTGCAAGCAATTCAAGATTTTCAAATTCACATACCAGAAGAATATAAAATTATCACGGATACAACAAAACAAAGTATTTCAGATTCCTTTTACAAGCTTATGCATTTACAACAACGACCCACTGCAATTTGTGCGGGATCCGATTCACTTGCATTGAATCTAATTGATGATGCAACTTCCGAAAATTTATTGGTACCCGAAGATTTAAGTATCATAGGCATTGATAACGTGAATCTTAGTCAACATAGCTTGATTAACTTGACTACTATTGGAAGCACTTCCGGAAAAAATTTAGGCTATCTTGCAATTGAAAAATTAGTTGATATGATTAATAATAAAGATAATAGTTGCGTGAAAATTACAGAACCTGTTAGACTATTCGCTAGAAGCACAACTCGAAAACTTTAAACCCAAACTCCAACAGTTTGGGTTTAAACTTCAAACTAAATGAATACGTATACATTTATAAATTAAATTTTTTGTATTTAGCGCAATTTATCTAATAAGGGAAAATAGAATTCGAAAGGATGATTTGATGAAAAAACAATATTACGTGAATGGTGAGTGGAAATCTGCAAGTAAATATGCAGAGCTCCTTTCTCCACATACAAAAGAGGTTATTGCACAAATTCCACAAGCATCTCATGAGGAAGTAGAAGCTGCGATTGATGTTGCATATGAGGCTAGAAAACAGATGGCTGCACTAACTGCTTATGAGCGAGCTGCTATTTTAGAACATATTACTCAACTATTTATCGATAACCGTCAAAAGGCAGCTTTCATTATTTCTTTAGAGGCAGCAAAACCAATTAAATATGCGTTAGGTGAAATAGATCGAACGATTGAAACTTATAAATTTGCTGCTGAAGAAGCAAAACGACTGACAGGTGAAATGATTCCAATGGACGCTGCAAAAAATGGAGCCAATCGGTTCGGTTATACAATCGAACAACCGATCGGTGTTGTTGGGGCCATTACGCCGTTTAATTTCCCACAAAACTTAGTTGCACATAAGGTAGGCCCTGCAATTGCTGCCGGTAACACAATTATTTTGAAACCAGCATCACAGACTCCCCTTTCTGCCCTGTTTTTAGCAGAACTAATTGACCAAACGGCTTTGCCTAAAGGAGTATTTAATGTTGTTACAGGTAGTGGTAAAACGGTTGGAGACGCACTTGTAGAAAGTGATAAAGTAAAAATGATTACATTTACAGGCAGTCCATCTGTCGGAAAAGGTATTCGGGATAAGGCTGGATTGAAAAAAATAGCCCTAGAATTAGGCTCTAATGCCGGATTGATAATAGACAAAAACGTAGATCTTACTCAAATTGTACCAAAATGTGTAATGGGTGCATTCTCCAACCAAGGTCAGGTATGTATTTCATTGCAGCGCACTTATGTAATGGATGAAGTATACGATGAATTTCTTGAACAATTTTCTAAATTAACAAAACAGCTCATTATTGGTAGTCCAGATAATGAATCAACAGATATTTCCGCGATGATTAATCCGAGCGAACAAGATCGAGCGCTAAATTGGGTTCAGGAAGCTGTTGAACAAGGTGCGAAAATTATTTCTGGTGGAACGATAGAAAATGGCGTCTTCTTGCCTACAATTTTAACGAATGTATCCGCTACTTCTAAGGTATCGTGCCAAGAAGTATTTGCACCGATTGTTTTAGTGAACCGTATCTCTTCTATTAAGGTAGGCATTGAAGCCATTAATAATTCCGATTTTGGTTTACAGGCAGGTATTTTCACAAATGACATACAAACTGCATTTATAGCTTCCAAGGAATTAGAGGTTGGTGGAGTCATGATTAACGACATCCCTACCTACCGTATTGATCAAATGCCATACGGTGGAGTGAAAGAGAGCGGCACTGGTAAAGAAGGATTAAAATATGCTATTCATGAAATGACAGAGACTAAGCTTGTCGTTTGGAACCAGCAATAAAGGAGCTTAATATATGTCCGAAAAAATTACATTACCACCTATCAGCTATACTGGTTGGGGTTGCCTTTCCCATTTATTAGAAGAGGTTGAACGCTTTAACGCGAAAAAAATTCTAGTAATTACAGATCCATTCTTAAAAGATATAGGTATAACCAATAAAGTAGTTGATCCACTTGTAGAAGCAGGTTATTCAATAGCAGTCTATACAGATGTTGTTCCAGAACCACCTTTAGCAATCGGTGAAAAACTAGTCGCATATACACGTGAAAATGCATTTGATTTGGTCATTGGCGTAGGCGGTGGCAGTGCACTGGACCTATCTAAACTTGCTGGAGTTTTTGCCTCGAATGAAGGAAGAGTGGCAGACTACTTAAATTTAACTGGAACGAAGAAAGTTAAGAAAAAGGGTATTCCTACTATACTAATCCCAACAACTTCTGGAACTGGTTCAGAAGTGACCAATATCTCGGTTCTGTCACTTGAAACTTCTAAAGACGTTATAGCTCATGACTATTTATTGGCGGACGTGGCAATCGTAGATCCTGCCCTTACTATTTCATTACCACCAAAGGTAACTGCTGCAACTGGAGTTGATGCTCTCACTCATGCTCTAGAATCATATATTTCTAAAAGTGCTAGCCCAGTTTCTGATGCATTGGCTTTACAGGCAATTCGATTGATCAGTAATTCTATCCGTCAAGCAGTTAACAACGGAGAAGACAAACAGGCCCGTACAGATATGAGTTATGGTAGCTATTTAGCTGGTTTATCATTTTTCAACGCAGGAGTTGCTGGGGTTCATGCATTAGCTTATCCCCTTGGGGGTCAATTCCATATTGCTCATGGCGATTCCAATGCCGTTTTGCTACCATATGTAATGGGATATATTCGCCCAAGTTGCGAAAAACGAATGAAAGATATTTATGATGCGATGGGCTTTAGCTCTGCGAATCTTTCACAAAAAGAAGCTTCATACAAATGCGTTACTGAACTGAAACGTTTGGTAGAAGACGTGAATATCCCTTCCACCTTGAAAGGATTCAATATTACAGAGGACGCATTAAAAAGCTTAACAACGGATGCTCTTAAGCAAAAACGAATTCTTGCTCGTAGTCCGATGTCATTATTAAAAGAGGATATCTTTATCATCTACAAAGCTGCATTTGATGGCATTATTATAGAAAAGAAAGTACAAGTTGGAGCCTATTAAAGGCTCTTTTTTCTTTGTAAATGCATAGTTTGTATATATAAATTTCTGAATTATTAATGTACATAAAACAGCTTAAGTATCTTGATTATGAGACGATATTAGTCAAGAATATCAATTATTTATCATTAGGAGTGTC
>Ga0209013_10004493_pt1 | contig 12213 bp, 10 predicted proteins | sample Cruoilmetagenom2_FD_187291 | JGI IMG/M metagenome (GOLD analysis project Ga0209013, IMG submission 187291) | Oil polluted marine microbial communities from Coal Oil Point, Santa Barbara, California, USA - Sample 2 (SPAdes) (version 2) | ecosystem: Environmental > Aquatic > Marine > Oil seeps ...
TCAAGCAATAGCAATTGGTTCCCAATCCAGCTCGCAAGATCCGTTCCATTAAAGCCAGTAGCAATCGCGAGTCCACCGCCTACTAAAAGTAGAACGCCCCAAGGCATATTTTTCAGCGTGTCTCCTCCTAAGAGACGCTCACCTGGTTTATTTGGAGATGGGATAAGATGCAGTAGAACTGTAGCTACCATAGCAATCATCGTGTCACTCAATCCCGGGATGATATCACTCCAAAGGAATGTTCTCGTCATCCACATAAAGGCCGTAACACAAAAAATAACTAGTACAACTTTTTCTTCGTAAGACCATTTACCAAGTTCTTTTTGTCGGTCTAACACAAACTGACGGCCATTCTTTATTTTTTTAACCTTCATCGGATAAGCAATTTTAGTAATATAAAAAATGGAGAACAGCATTAACAATGTTACTAATGGGAATGCGAAAATAAAGAATTGAGCAAAGCTAATTTCAATACCTAATAGTTCGCTCGCAAGCCCCGCTAATACGAGATTCGTCGGTGTTCCAATTAATGTGGCACTTCCTCCAATGGTTCCACCAAAACCAATTGCAAAGATAATTGATTTTGTAAATTTCGTTTCTTCATCAATAGAATGCACATTATCTTCTTTCATCAGTGTTACAACTTTAGCAATAATAGCTGTACCAATTGGAAGCATGAGCATAACTGTCGCCATGTTTGATACCCACATCGAAATGAAACCCGTTGCTAGCATAAATCCAAGCACTAGTCCTGATGTACTTGTTCCCACTAAGCTAAGAACCAAAATGGCAATACGCTCATGGAGATTCCAACGTTCTAGCGCCAAGGCAAGTGCAAACCCTCCAATGAATAAGAAAATTAGAGAATTACCGTAACTAGATGCTGCCACATTTTCTGGCAGTGCCCCCATCAATGGTAGTAAAACAAGCGGCATTAGCGATGTAATGCCTAGTGGGATTGACTCTAGAATCCACCATACTGCCATCCATACTGTTACTGCAAGCACAGCTCGCCCTTCTTCACTTAGTCCTGGTAGAGGCAATAGATACAACGTCAATAGAAATAGTAGTGGTCCTAAAATGAGACCTACCAACTGTGCCGTAGTGTAAGAGTTATTACGCTTAGATTGTTCATTTTTAGTTTTAGTCATTTCTCTAATTGATGATTCAGCAGTTGCCACCCCTGCACTGCTATGATTCCGGAGATCCGCCATCGTCACTAGATCTTTCGTTTGTAGGTGAGATTTCCATAGACTCTGATTTAAATTCTTAAACGAAAATTTCATATTTTTCCTCCCATTTTCCCCTTTTTACTCAGTGGGGGATGAAGAATACCCCACTGAGTGAAGTTTCACTTAATTTATTTGTTTAAAGTTTGTGCAAGAATGTATTGATCTCTTTTTGAATTTCCGCACGTTCTTCAAACACCATCGTATAATGATTGCAATCCGATACGACTGTTTCCAAGTTACTTGCGTATTCCTTTGTTTCTTCATAGTCTGTTATTAAAAACAATGGACCCATCGAACCAATAGTCCCTTCTGCATACACAAGAAGTGCTGGACAATCAATTTGTGGGAAAATCTCTTTTGGACTGAATGTAAAGAAGCTATTAAAATCTGCAACAATACGAGATTCCGTCGATTTGTTTTCCCAGTGGTCCCCCGCGTCGACTACTTCGTATTCCACCGTTTCTTGTAACACGTCATTCCACTCGACGCCTAAGTTTGTGTAGATTTTTTTAGTTTCTTCTGCATAGTGTTGTTTTGACGTAAACTCTCTACTGATTCTTCCTAATGAAGGCTGCACAATTCCACGCTGATGTTCAGAAGCTTTTGCCGCACCGTCCAATAAAATCAAAGCCTGCACTGATTTTAATTTGCTTGCAACAATTGCGGATATAAATCCACCCATCGAATATCCCAATAAAATTGGGTTTTCTATTTTCAACTCACTTATCAAACCTAAAATATCATCCGCATGCTTGAAGATAGACGTTTCTGAATCCGTTTCAGCACTATTTCCACGACCGCGTAAATCTACAGAAATAAAACGGTATTCCCCTTTTAACTTCTCTGCATAGTAATGCATTTGTTTATGTGTACCAGTTAGTCCGTGAATCCCAATAATTGGACCCTTTTCACCAGGATAATCCGCTACTTGTATGTCATTTCCATTCACATTCACTTTATAAAATTCCATAACTAGAACCTCCATTTTTTATTTTGTCTACAAAATTAATCAAACTCGCCTTGGCGTATTTGTGCCCAGATTTTTCTCGAGCTTGCTCGAGAAATTCCTTTAAAAATCTGTGGCATCCGCCGGAGGCTTTAACTTTATTCAGCAGGGGTTTGTGGACCCCACTGAATTGTATACATGTTTTGCATTCATCTCGCCACTTATAGAAGTGGGAGACTTTTGCTGAATGAAGTTAAAACATATATTTTATAACTTTAAGAAAAATAGCTGTCAAGATTTCCTCGACAGCTATAAAATTGAAAATTTATTCAGTTCTCATTACAAAGTTTAACGAAGCCTCTTTATGATCGCCTTTATCTTTCAGTTCTGTTGTAAGAGATGAACGAACACCACTAGCAACATCTGTTTCTAACCATATATCGCCTTCAAAGAACACTTGCGTAATTAATGTTTCATGACCTTCGTGATCGAACTTGATATGGATATGCGCTGGACGGTATGCATGATAACCAGCTGCAAATGTGAACTCTCCAGTTGGTCCACTAGTTGGAATTTGATATGGAATCGGAACAATTGACTCTACTTCAAAATCTCCATTTTCATCTGTGTAGAATTGGCCTCTTAAATTGAAATCCGGAGCTTCAGAATCATAGTTTGAATACAATCCGTCTGCATCATCTTGCCACCACTCTACTTTTGTTTTTCCGATTGGCCCGTTTACTGAGCTCACATTACCGAAGAATTTCATTTTGTCTCCTGGCTCATCAGCTCTTTGTGGAATAACAACTTTTGATCCTTCAAGTTCAGGTGAATTCTCTTCGTAGTAAGGCCCTAACAATGATGGCTCTGTACCTGGAGAATTTTTATATTTTGCTGTTAATACGTGAGATTCCACGAATACATCTAGGAATAACGGAATTTCTCCACTTCTACCTAGGCGATCTGCCCAATGTACGAAGTTTGTATACTCTTCATGATTAAATTGTTGCTCATCCAAGAAAGCTTTCATATGCTTCACAAAACCTTCGTATGCTTGTAATACACGTTCATTCTTTACAGCTGTTTCTGCCATTTTAATTTCCCCCTCGGTAATTGTTTGATTACTCTTCGCAAAATTCTAAAAAGTCAATCATGTAACCGTGTTCATTTGTATGTAAAAAATTTTAACTCTATTAATATTGCAAAATCGACTCTCTAGTTGTACGATATACGTACGCTATTTCTTTATTCGTACAAGTTTATCTTAACAAGGGGGTCATATATTTGTCAACAAATAATTTAGATAATTTCAAAAATACAGGCGATTATAACCAATCACTAGACCGAGGACTTCAAGTTATTCAAGCATTCTCACAAAATAACAAGGCTTTAACAATAAGCGACGTTTCCAAAATTACTGGACTTAGTCGACCAACTGCTCGCAGAATTTTACTGACACTCGAGCATCTTGGCTTTGCAGAAGTAAGAAACGGCTTGTTTACTCTAACAGCTCGCACACTATCACTTGGCTATGCATATTTGTCATCCAACAATACATGGAGCATCGCCCATCCGTTCATGCGTGACTTTGTCGAGAAAACCGGAGAATCCTGCTCGATTTCCATATTAGATGGAACAGATATTATATATGTCGCTCGTATTTCTACTAAACGTATTATGTCCATCAACTTGGACGTCGGATCTAAATTACCCGCCTACGCAACATCCATGGGCCATGTATTACTAGCAAACTTATCTACGGAAGAGTTAGAAACATATATGAACAACTTAGACTTTAAAAAATTTACGGACAAAACAATACACAACAAACAGAAATTACTCACCACTTTGCAAGACGTTCGTGAACAAAACTGGGGAGGCGTCGACCAACAATTGGAAGAAGGACTCCGCTCCATCGCAGTCCCAATCCGAAACGCAAATGGCAAAGTATTCGCTGCCATGAACTGCTCCGCACACGCAGGTAGAATTTCCAGAGAAGTGCTTAGAGATGAGTTTCTCCCACTTCTACAAGAAAGCGTAGAAAAAATCAGCCAAGCCATGGCCACAACAAATAATTCTCGATACGTTTAAGCGAAAGATTTTCCAAAATAAGAAGAATGATTGTTTGATGGAGATGGATTTACTTCATGAGTTACGGCAACCAAAACGAAACTGTGGCCTGTCCCTGTGTCAGACTCAAATGTTTGTTCAATTTGTGGCTGACACCGGGACAGGTCACTAAACCACGCTAGAAAAACACACTAAGCACCCAGGAGTTCGACACAAATGCTCCTTCAATTTGTGGCTAACTCCTGGGTGCGCTCCAAAAATAGGTTTCCAGCGTTTAGTTGGAATTTTGGCGGCTTTAGTTGGAAAAACCGAACTTTTAGTTGGAATTTTGAAGAGTTTAGTTGGAAAATTACACTTGTTAGTTGGAATTGGGAGCGCTCCTACTTGGTCTGTATTTTTTAGGGTGGTTTTGGAGGAGCGCTTTCTTTTTGTTTTTGGACCCACCCCGGTGTTAGCCACAAATTTGAGAGCATTTAAGTCTAACACAGGGGCGGGGAAGCAGTTCTGTTTGGGTGATTGTTTGATGGAGATGGAGTTACTTCATGAATTGCCGCAACCAAAACGAAACTATGTCCTGTCCCTGTGTCAGTCAATCCCTTATAGTCCACGCCCCACTTTCTCCAAAACAAAAGATCCAGGCTAGAAACCACTTTCCGTAGTTTCTAGCCTGGATCTATTATTTATTAATGAAACACAATTGTTTTATTGCCTTCTACAATAATTCTATTTTCTATATGCCATTTTACAGCTTTCGCTAAAACACGGCGTTCGATTTGACGTCCAATTTTCTTCAAGTCGGAAACATCGTCACGGTGATCTACACGTTCTACATCTTGCTCGATAATTGGACCTTCATCCAAATTGTTCGTAACGTAATGCGACGTAGCTCCGATCAGTTTCACACCTCGTTCAAATGCGCGTTCATATGGACCTGCACCGATAAATGCCGGTAAGAATGAGTGGTGAATATTGATGATTCGGCTTTCGAAATGGGTTACAAATTCAGGTGTTAAAATTTGCATATAACGAGCAAGAATTAACAAGTCTACTTTATATTCTTCCATTAAACGAATCTGCTCCGCTTCTACTTGTTTGCGGATTTCTTTATTCGCAGGAATATAATGGAACGGAATTCCTAATGCTTCTACAAAAGGACGGGCGTCTTCGTGATTACTAATAACTACCACAATATCCGTATCTAAATCGCCATTTTGCCATTCCCACAAAAGCTCCATCAAACAGTGAGCTTCTTTTGATACATAGATAGCCGTTCGAAGTCGTTCGTTGCGATAAGAGAAATTGTAGTCCATCTCATGGAACTTCGCAATAACTTCAAAATCTTTTTCCAGTTGAGCTGACTTTCCTTGCAAATTTTCGCAGTGGTATTCAATTCGGATGAAAAACATACCCTTTTCTGGATTACTAGAATATTGACTAGATTCAATAATATTGCAATTATGATTATGCAAAAATGTAGATACTACAGCTACAATCCCTGCTTTGTCTGGGCATTTCACTAAAAGACGGCCTAAATTTTCTAGTTTTTTACTTGATTTCTTTACTTGCACTTTGGTACTACTTGTCATATCTGTACAACTCCTGTGTTAATTATATTAGTCTAACCATTATGCTCCATTCTACGTCGAATCTCAAGAAAAATCCATTTTATTCTATGTCTAGACTTCAGCGCCTTGCCCCTCGGGGTCAAATGGAAAATAGCTGTGGTGGCAGAGACAGGCGCTTTCGCTTTTCTATGTAAAAATGCCTGTGCAACAAACGGTTGATCATCGTTTGTTGCACAGGCACACCTTTTTAGTTGAGTATTTTAAGCTTAACCGTTTGTCTTCCCCATGCTATCGCATTATCATAAGACGGCATGAATAAATCGATTTTATGGCCTTTAATAGCACCACCTATATCTCCTGCAATTGCTTCTCCGTAGCCTTCCACCCAAACTTTCGTTCCAAGTGGAATGACAGTTGGATCTACTGCAATCACTTTCCGATCAGGATTAGCACGCAAGTCAATGCCATATGCAGTCGTTCCGGAACATCCTTCACAGTATGCGGTATACGCGGTTGCCGAAACCGTTATTTCTTGCTCAGCTTCACTAGGTGCAGGAGTTGGAGTTACCTTTGCAACGGGTTCAGTTTCCTTTGTTGGCTCAATATTTTTTGTCACATCAACTGTATTAACTACCTTTGCCGCTACATCTTCAACTGGTTTGACCGGTTTCTCATCCCCACTAACAATGAGTTGATCTCCAGGATGAATAGTTACGTTTGCAAGGTCATTCCAGTCCATGAGTTCATCTAACGTAATATCGTTCTTTAATGCAATCCGATACAAATTATCCCCTTCTGCTACCGTATACATCTTAGGTGGTTCTAATTTTTCCTCCTTAGTTAACTTCACGAGTAAATCTTCGTAATGCAGTGCATCGTCAGTGTATGCATATGTTACGGTACCTGTTATACATGTTAATAATAGAATGAAAACAATGGATTTAATTTTCAATTTAAAGCTCCTCCTTTGAAAGAATATTGGTAAATCTATCAAAGTATTGTCCCAAAGTATGGAAAATTAAACATGAACAATATGTATTTAGTAAATTCCTTTTCTATTACAGGAAAAAAAGAATGCTGAAATATGACTTAAAAGCCTGTTTTGACTAACTTTTTATCTCGAGAGTCATAAATTTAGAAGATGTTTTTTAGGGTTATTAATATAGAAAAAGAGCTGTCATTCATTCGAATAAACGAATTGATAACAGCTCTCTCACTATTTACTTCCCTACTTACTCACCTGACTCATGCAAATCTCGTAACTTATAAGGTATTATAATACATCTCATCAGCTCGTCACATTGAAGCTATTTAAAGTGAACGGTCGTATTTTATTTTATCCGGTCAGAAAGTATAATTTCAATAGAAAATGCAGACTCCCTACATAAGGAGCCTACATTTCTATTAACCTTCTTCATTTATAATAACTGTTCGTCCTCTAAGCTTCAGTAATAATGGCACTAACAACCACGCTGCAGCCGCAATTATGAAAACTAGTGATAACGGTTTTGTGAAGAAGATACTAAATTCTCCATTAGAAATAGTTAAAGCACGACGCAAATTGTTTTCAATCATTGGACCTAAAATTAGTGCTAATACTAAAGGCGCTACCGGGAAATCATTCTTCGAAAATAGATAACCTAAAATACCGCAACCTATTAATAAGTACAAGTCAAACGTTGTATATTGAACAGCATACACTCCAAAGAATGAAATCGCGATAATCATTGGTAATAAATACTTTTTCGGTGTCTGAATAATTTTTGCAAAAACACGTACTAACGGCATATTCAACACCAATAACATTAAGTTACCGAGGAACATACTTGCAATGAGTCCCCACGCAACTTCTGGATGTTCGTCAAAAAGTAGTGGGCCCGGCTGAATATTATACATGATCAGCGCACCCATTAATATTGCAGTTGTTCCTGAACCAGGAATCCCTAAAGTAAGGAGTGGTATCATCGCACCACCAGAAGCAGCATTATTTGCTGATTCAGGACCAGCTACACCAGCAATATTCCCTTTCCCGAACGTCTCTGGATTCTTACTGAATTTTTTCTCCGTTGTGTAAGAAAAGAATGATGCAAGTGTAGCACCTGCTCCCGGTAAAACTCCGATAAAGAAGCCCAAAAGAGATCCACGTACAATCGGTACAGCGCTATCTTTCATATCCTGCTTAGTTGGTAAAATTCGATGGATTTTCGCAATCGCTCCAGCATCTTGATCTCGTTCTAAAATTGTTTTAATCACTTCTCCAAGTGCAAATAATCCTACCGCAATTGTTAAAAATTCTAGCCCTGAAAATAGAATAGGTTGGTCGTATGTAAAACGAGCAATACCTGAAACTGCGTCAATCCCAATTGTTCCAAGCATAAGTCCAAAAACAGTCATCATTAACGCTTTCGTCATCGATTTTCCAGCAAGCCCACTAACTGCTGCTAATCCTAGTAACATTAGAGAAAAATATTCGGCTGGTCCAAATTTTATCGCGACATTCGAGAGCGGTTCTGCTAAAAGTACAAGCCCAATTAGAGAAATAATTCCTGCACAAAATGATCCAATTGCCGAAATCGATAATGCTGCACCAGCACGTCCTTGCTTCGCCATTTGATAGCCGTCTAATGTCGTAACCACGGAAGACGATTCCCCTGGCGTATTTAACAATATAGAGGTTGTCGATCCTCCGTACATTGCTCCATAATAAACTCCTGCTAACAAAATAATCGAACTCGATGCAGCCGCACTTGCTGGCATTCCCGAAGTAATCGTTGCTGTTACAGGAATTAGGAGAGCAACACCGCTCATCGGACCGATACCTGGTAAAACTCCTACTGCAGTTCCAATAACAACTCCGACAAATGCGAACAATATATTTTGCCATTGAAAAGCAATGCCAAATCCATCAGCTAAAAATTGTAATGTGTCCATAGCTTAACTCCTCCTCCCTAAAACAGTGGAAATCCTGGCAATGACCCCCCAAGAATCTCCGCAAATAAATAATAAACGCCAAACGAAAAAACTGCCGCTACGAGTACTGAATAAACCATTTTCCCGCGCTCTACTGTTTGAAATGTAACTAGTAAAAATACAAACGTCGAAACAACGTATCCTATTTTTTCTAAGAAAAAGGCGTACAGTACCGCACTCCCAAAAATAATAAAAAACTTCTTATATTGCAGTTGCTCTTTCTCAGAATCTTCCGTTTTATATTTAAACGTTTCATATAAAAGGCGAATGCTAAGTGCAATTAAAATAATACCAAGCCACATTGGAAATATCTTTGGACCGACGGATGAACCATATGCGCTATTGGAGATCTTTTGACTTTCCACAAGAAATAGAATCCCTACTAACAAAAAGCCGACACCGGCAAATCGATCGAATATTTTATTCATATTATCTGACTCCCCCTAACAGAAAAGGCGGCAACTATGGCCGCCTACATACTTTTATTTCTGCATGCCAAGTGCTGTTAATAATTCAACAATCACTTTATCTTGTTCTTCTAAATAAGTAGTAAAGTCTGCTGAGTTACGATATTCACTTGCCCAACCATTTCTCTCAAGCTCTGCTTTCCACTCATCTGTTTCTACCATTTCGTCAAGTTTTTCTGACCAATAGTTTTTAGCGTCTTTAGACATTTCTTTTGGTCCGAAAAGTCCTCTCCAAATTGTAAATTCTGCATCGATACCAGACTCTTTAAATGTTGGTACATCTGCTAAATCACCTGTCAGACGATCCGTAGAGCTAACTGCAAGCACACGTACATCCCCAGATTTTAAATACGTTGCAATAGTAGATGCATCTGTAGCAATTACATCCGCATTCCCACCAAGTAAAGCAGCAACCGCTTCTCCACCGCCATCATACGAAACATACTTCACTGTTTTCGGATCAATTCCTGCTTCATATGCCGGTAGAACTCCTACTAGATGATCCATCGATCCAGGTGCGGATCCTCCTGCAAGTGTCACTGCTGTTGGGTCTTTTTTGATGGCATCTAATACATCTTGTAATGTTTTAAACTCTGAATCATTTTTGACAACAATTGCTCCGTAGTCGCGAGTTAACTGTGCTAACGGTGTTGTATCTTTGTAACCATAAGGACTGTTACCCTCTGCTTTATTGTTGTTAATAAGAATTGGTGGTGATTTTACCATCAATACATAATCATTTTTTACTTCTTTCGTTGCAAACTCGGCCATGTATACCGCTCCGCCGCCACCTGGCTTATTTTCAACCGTGATTGATTTATCGACTAATTTCGTCTCATTCGTTATTTTAGCAATGGATCTTGCTGTTAAATCCCATCCTCCACCTGCACCAGATGGAGCAACAATCGTAATATTATTTTTTGGATAATCAGATACTACTGCCCCTTCAACTTCACTGTCGCTATCGCTAGCTGAACAAGCCGCTAAACCTACCGCTAATGCAGCTGTAAAAGCAATTGACGTGACTCTCTTCCAAGTTTTCATAAAATCCCCCTAATCTCAAATGTATTGACAGCGCTTTCATCCGCTTGTTAATAATTTATCAGAACATTTGTCAAATTCAATGTTTCTGGTGATAAGTTGGATAATGAAAATTAAATTCATTTTGTTCATACTGTTCACGATGACTGGATAAAGTATCTCCTTTCTGGTCTGCCAACTGTCCCATAAATAAGCTCAGCATACACAACCTTTTCGGAAGCAAGGTATTCTAAGTAGCGTCTTGCAGTGGACCGGCTTACACCAACTTCTAAACCAAGTGATTCTGCTGTAATGCCATCATTTATTTTCTTTATATGATTTATTACTTTTTCTTTCGTAATCGGATCAATACCTTTTGGAGGAATATCCCCTGAATAGGGGGCCTGCCTAGCAGAATTATTCCAAAGAGACTTGATTAAGTCTTCTTGTACTTTCCCATTGCCTATAAGAATCTCCCTTTTTTCTTTGTATGAAAGTAAGCTTTCTTTAAACTTCTCAAATGTTAATGGTTTTAAAATATAATCCGCCACACCACTTCGAAATGCCTTTTTCACAATTTCTGACTCTGCTGCTGCGGTGATAAAAATAATATCAGTATCAGGACTATGTTCTTGAATAATTGCTAACAAATCGGTTCCAAGTGCATCTGGAAGATAAACATCTAGTAATACTAAATCTGGCATGTACGACATAATCCAATCCTTTGCTTCTTCCCCTGTATATGCGGAGCCAATGACCTGGAATCCCTCTATCTTTTCAATAAATCGTCGATGAATATCTGAAATTCTTTTATCATCTTCCACTATTAATATCTCAATCTGCTTTGTCATGTAAATAACCCCCTTTTGGAATAGAAACGATAAACAGTGCCCCTCCCAGATCCCCTCTTTCTAGAGCAATAGAGCCTCCTAAATCATCCACATTTCCCTTTACTTTCACTAAGCCAAATCCACGATTTCCATCACTTTTTGTAGATACTTTCTCTTTCCAAACAACGTCCAGTACTTCCTCTGATATCCCCTTACCAGAGTCTTCTACTTCGATTAAAATTTCTTCTCCATTATCAAAAATAAACACACGAACGATGCGTTCTTCTTCAGGAAAAAATTCCACTGCTTCAAAACCATTCGTCACTAAGTTTCCGATTATAGACACGAGAAGATGCTTTTGTAGATGTTTTGGTAATTTTTCCAAATAACTATCTTCATCCAAGATAAATCGCACCTTTAATTCCTTCGCACGATTGAGAAGTCCAATGACAATCCCTCCAAGAAACGGATCTTGCAAACGTTTTGTCATAAACTGAATTAATGATTGGTGTTCCGCTGTCTCCACATGGATTAAACTGAGTGCTTCGTCGTAAGAGTTTAGTTGTATAAGACCTGAAATGGTATATAGAAAGTTATTATACTCATGTGTTTGAGCACGTAAAGCCTCCGTATATTGCTTCACTTGTGACAACTCTTCTGCTAATCGATCAATATCCGATTGGGAACGAAAACTAGACACTGCACCGATAATTTTCTCCCCTACACGAATTGGTATTCTATTGACGATTGTCTTTTGACCTCGAATTTCCATTGGACGATCTAACTGCTCTTCTCCCGATTCCAATACTTGAGGAAGATGCGTATTTGGTATGACATCCCAAATGTTTCGGCCTATCAATTCTGTATGGCTTGGTAGCGATAATATTTCAAAAGCAGCTATATTTGCCATGGTAATGGTACCTTTTGCATCTACCATAATAATTCCCTCACGAACGGACTCGATTAATGCATTACGCTCTGTAAATAAATTAGCTATTTCCACAGGCTCCAGATCAAACAATTCTTTCTTAATATTGCGTGCTAATATACTTGAGCCTATGATTCCTATCAATATAGCTATTACTACAATATAAGCGATATTATCGACATACT
>Ga0209013_10004494_pt1 | contig 12212 bp, 11 predicted proteins | sample Cruoilmetagenom2_FD_187291 | JGI IMG/M metagenome (GOLD analysis project Ga0209013, IMG submission 187291) | Oil polluted marine microbial communities from Coal Oil Point, Santa Barbara, California, USA - Sample 2 (SPAdes) (version 2) | ecosystem: Environmental > Aquatic > Marine > Oil seeps ...
GGTCCTGTAGGTATTGACCCTCCAAGTGGTGTTCAAGTTGTTCAAGTAGAGAGTGCTCAAGATATGTTTGAAGCAGTAATTGAACATTTTGATTCAGCATCTATGGTCATTAAAACTGCAGCAGTTGCTGATTATCGACCAATAGAAATTCATTCTCAAAAAATGAAAAAGCAATCTGGTGAATCGACAATTGTTTTAGAGCGTACTACTGATATTCTTGCTGAGCTGGGCAATAGAAAAACTAGCCAATTACTAATTGGATTTGCCGCTGAAACAAATGATGTTGTCCACTATGCAAAAGGTAAATTAGTTAAAAAAAATGCGGATTATATAATTGCAAATGACGTAACAGAAGTTGGTTCTGGATTTGGTACAGATACAAATGCAGTTACGTTAGTTGGGAAAAACAATATAGAAATGCATTTTCCACATATGAACAAGAAGGAGCTTGCTCTTCAATTGTTGCAAACGATTATTCAATTAGAAAATGATGTGAAGAAATGATAGCGGAAGTAATTGTGGATGTCTCTACCTTTTCAGTTGATCGTCCTTTTGACTATATCGTTCCAGAGCAATTTGTATCGATTGTAGAACGAGGTAGTAGGGTACATGTACCTTTTGGAAATAGAAAAGTACAAGGATTTATCACAGATGTAAAAGAGAAATCAGATTTTGATGTATCTAAGCTAAAAGAAATACATTCCATTATTGATGTGGAACCAGTCATTACTGAAGAGCTGTTACAATTGTCGAAGTGGTTGACAAATAAAACGCTTTGTTTTGAAATTGATGCTCTTCAAGTAATGTTGCCAGCAGCTTTGCGTGCATCTTATAAGAAGAATATCAAGTTAATCGATGGTCAAGTAGTGGATGAACAGTTTTTAAGTCTTTTTGGAAAAAAGGAATCGGTCCCTTATGATACTGTAGAAAAAGCAGGATTGTTGAAGTTAATGAAAAAGTACCTAACAAATGGTAGTGTCGAGTTAGAAACTATTATTAAGCAACAAGCTAGAGCTAAAACGATTGTGAAATATAAAGTTTCATCTGATCAAGATCATATTCAAACACAACTAGCTGGACTTAAGAAACAAGCTGTAAAACAAAAAGAATTGATTGAGTGGTTATTAGTACAAGAACAAACCTCATATACATTGCAAGAACTTAGTGCGTTAGCAGGAGCAACTAGTAGTACTGTAAAAGCCTTAATCGAAAAAAACATTTTAGAAAAAGAAAAAGAAGAAGTATATCGGGAAATTAATTCATTAGAACATAATGAAATAGATCATCGATTTCAGCTTAATGATGAGCAAGATCTTGCACTTTCAAAGATAAATAGTGCCCAAGACAATGCAGAACATACTACATTTCTACTGCATGGTATTACAGGTAGTGGAAAAACTGAAATATACTTGAATACGATCGAAAAAGCTATTTCTAAAGGAAAACAAGCAATTATGCTTGTTCCAGAAATTTCACTTACTCCTCAGATGACCCGTAGATTTAAATTACGTTTTGGTGAGGAAGTTGCAGTAATGCATAGTGGTTTATCTATCGGTGAAAAGTATGATGAATGGCGCAAAATATGGCGTGGAGAAGTGAAGGTTGTAGTAGGGGCAAGGTCCGCTATATTCGCACCCTTTAGGGATCTTGGCGTCATTATTTTGGATGAAGAGCATGAATCTACATATAAACAAGAGGACAATCCTAGGTATCACGCCAGAGATGTAGCGATTTGGCGTAGCGAATTCCATAATTGTCCGGTCATTCTTGGAAGTGCAACTCCTTCATTAGAATCCTACGCACGTTCTTCAAAAGGTGTTTATACGTTATTAACATTACGTATGCGAGCAAAAGAACAACCATTGCCGACCGTGAATGTTATCGATATGCGCGTAGAACTTAAAAATGGAAACCGTTCGATGTTTAGTGTAGACCTTGCAGATGCGGTTAGAGACAAGCTTGAAAAGAAAGAACAAATTGTGCTATTCCTAAACAAACGAGGTTTTTCTTCCTTTGTCCTCTGTCGTGATTGTGGAACGGTAATCGAGTGTGATCAATGTGATATCTCGTTAACATATCATCGCTTTAATGAGCAACTAAAATGCCATTACTGTGGGCATGAAGAGCCAGTTCCGACGATATGTCCAGAGTGTTCCAGTGAACATATTCGTTTTTTTGGTACTGGTACGCAAAAAGTGGAAGAAGAAATTGCTAAACTATTTCCTTACGCTCGAGTTATTCGGATGGATGTCGATACAACGAGAACAAAAGGTTCACATGAACGTATATTAAAGCAGTTCGGTGACGGAGAAGCCGACATATTACTCGGTACTCAAATGATTGCAAAAGGATTAGATTTTCCTAATATTACACTTGTAGGAGTTTTAAATGCAGATACAACCCTACATTTAGCTGATTTTCGAGCATCGGAGAAAACCTTTCAGTTGATGACACAAGTAAGTGGAAGAGCAGGGAGACACGATAAAGAAGGCGAAGTATATATTCAAACTTATACTCCGGAGCACTATGCAATTGAGCTATCTAAATCTCAGATGTATGAACCTTTTTATCATAAAGAAATGCAAATTCGTAAACAATATGAGTATCCTCCGTTCTATTATTTGACGCTTGTTCAAGTGACGCATGAAAACGTCATGATTGCTTCAGAGTATGCAAAACTCGCTACAGATTGGTTAAGAGGTAATTTATCTTCTACAACAATGGTGGTAGGTCCTACCGCTTGTGCAATTAGCAAAATTCAAAATAGATATCGTTATCAATGTTTGATAAAATACAAAAAAGAACCAATATTAATTGAGAAATTACAGCAATTAATTAAAATATATCGTTCGGATTGGATGAAAAAAGGGATTATTTTATCCATAGACTTAGATCCATCCGCAATTTTATAAGCTGTATGAAATGAGGAAAAGAAATGGCAATTAGACAAGTAATTACACACCCAAATGAGCTACTAACAACCAAATGTAAAGAAGTAGTGAATTTTGATAAAAAACTAGCAACACTTTTAGACGATATGTACGACACGATGATTGCATCCGATGGTATTGGCATTGCAGCTCCACAAGTTGGAGAAACAATCCAAGTTGCAATTGTTGATTTGGGAGAAGGGCAAGAAGTAATTGAACTGATTAATCCAGTGGTGGTTGAAATTAGTGGCTCCGAAATAGAAGTGGAAGGTTGCTTAAGTTTCCCTGACATATACGGAGAGGTAGAGCGTCCTTTTCACGTAAAAGTAGAGGCGCAAGATCGTGATGGTTCTTTGTATGAACTAGAAGCAGAAGACTACGAAGCAAGAGCTATTTTGCATGAAATAGATCACTTACATGGCGTTTTGTTTACTACAAAAGTTATTCGGTATGTAGACTTAGAAGAATTAGAGCGAGAGGAGGTAGAGGGATGACATCGATCGTTTTCATGGGAACACCAGCTTTCTCTGCTCCGATATTAAGAATGCTTGTAGATGAAGGCTATGACGTATTAGCTGTTGTGACACAACCTGATCGACCAGTAGGTAGAAAAAAAGTCTTAACTCCTCCACCTGTGAAAGAAGAGGCCATGAAACTAAATCTTCCAATTATTCAACCTACAAAACTGAAGGGCTCAGAAGAACTTGGGGAAATTGTAAAAATGAATGCAGATATAATTGTTACTGCTGCTTTTGGTCAGATATTACCAAAAGAATTGCTAGATGCTCCAAAGCTTGGTTGTATTAATGTTCATGCATCTCTTTTACCAGCGTATAGAGGTGGAGCACCGATTCATCAAGCAATTATAGATGGACAAGAAAAAACGGGTGTAACTATTATGTATATGGAAGAAAAACTGGATGCAGGTGATATTATTGCGCAAAGTGAAATTTCTATAGAACATAATGATGATACAGGTATGTTATTTGAAAAATTAAGTAAAGTGGGATCTGATTTATTAAAAGGAACATTACCATCTATCATTTCTGGAACAAACAATCGATTAAAACAAGATGAATCACTTGTATCGTTTGCAAGAAATATTTCAAGAGAACAAGAACGTATTGATTGGGAGAAATCTGCATTACAAGTCCATAATCAAATTAGAGGATTGCATCCATGGCCTGTTGCTTATACAACTCTGGAAGAGCAAACAGTGAAAATTTGGAAAGCAGACACGATAAATACACAGACAAAAGAGCAACCAGGTACGGTAGTGAAAATTGAACCGGATTATTTTGTTGTTCAAACCGGTTTTGAAGAAGCGATACGAGTAAACGAATTACAACCTGCTGGTAAGAAAAAAATGTCTGCTGAAGACTACCTACGAGGTGTTGGATCGAAATTGCGAATAGGAGATACATTTGAATGACTAAAAAAGCCGAAAAAATATCTATTGGAAATACAAGAGATGCCGCACTAACTATATTGATGGCCGTAGAAAAACAACAAGCATACAGTAACTTATTATTACATCAAACGATTGAAAAATATGAGATCGACCCAAAAGATCGTGCACTGTTAACGGAATTAACATACGGTACACTTCAATATAAAATGACATTAGATTATTACTTACAACCATTCATTAAAGGGAAATTAGATGATTGGGTATTACAATTGTTGAGACTTTCCCTTTATCAAATTCATTATTTAGATCGCATTCCAGACCATGCTGCAGTAAATGAGGCAGTAAATATTGCGAAAAAAAGAGGACATAAAGGGATCTCTGGAGCAGTAAACGGCATCCTTCGTTCTATTTTAAGAGAAGGAGTTCGTAGTACGGAAGAAATTACCGATGATGTAGAAAGACTTTCGATTGAAACGAGTCATCCACTATGGATGGTGAAACGTTTTGTTTCACAATATGGTTTTGAAACTACTGAAAAAATGTTAATAGAAAATAATGAACCTCCTGTACAAACTTTACGTGTTAATTTATTTAAAAGAACTGTAGAACAGGTACTTTCATTATTTACCCAAGAGGGTTATACTGTTGCGCAAAGTAATATAATTCCAGAGTGTATATATTTGATTAATGGGCAAGCTGCTAAATCAACTGCTTTTGAAAAAGGTTTTATTACGATTCAAGATGAAAGTTCGATGATTCCAGCATATGTATTACAAGCAGAGCCAGGAATGACAGTACTTGATATGTGTTCTGCTCCTGGTGGAAAAACAACACATATTGCAGAAAAAATGAAAAACACCGGAAAATTAGTAGCTATGGATATTCACCAACATAAATTAAAACTAGTGAAAGAAAATGCTGACAGACTTGGATTTAGTTTTATTGAAACAGTTGAAATGGATGGTAGAAAAGCGCTAGAAGTTTATCCTGAAGAATCATTCGACCGTATTTTAGTTGATGCACCTTGCAGTGGCCTTGGTGTTATGAAACGTAAGCCTGATATTAAATATACGAAAAGTGAAAAGGATTTTACAACGCTTAAACCAATACAACTTAATTTGTTGGAATCTGCCTATAAATTACTTAAACCGGATGGTATTCTAGTTTATAGTACATGTACAGTAGATCGTGAAGAAAATGAAGGTACAACAGAATTATTCTTACAAGAGCACCCAGATATGGAACTTCAAGCTTTCCCGGAAGTTATTAAAAACATTAAAGAACAACCTAAAGACGGCATTCTTCAGCTTTTCCCACAGGACTTAAGAAGCGATGGTTTTTATGTTGCCGCATTACACAAAAAGAGCTAACAGCAGTTTCCTGTTAAACCAAAACGAGGTGAACGTATAAATGAAGTTCGTTGTAAAAACTGATGTAGGAATAAGAAGAACTGTAAATGAGGACCGAGTTGATGTTCTTGAACATAAAGACAGTATCATTCTATCTGTAATTGCAGATGGAATGGGAGGCCATAATGCTGGGGATGTAGCTAGTGAAATAGCTGTATCTGAATTTCATAAATATTTTTCTACCATAGATGAAAATACTATTTCAACTACAGATGAAGCAAAAGAATGGTTAAATTATGTATTTCAATCGATTAATCAATCGGTTATTAGACATTCTACAGAAAATGCAGGCTGTGAGGGAATGGGAACGACTCTAATAGCAGGATTATTTTATGGCAAAACAGGAGTTATAGCACATGTAGGAGATAGCAGAGTATACCGTTTTACTGATCAAAAAGTGGAGCAAATTACACGAGATCATTCTTACGTAAACGCGTTGTTAGATTCTGGTGAAATTAACGAAGAACAAGCCAAGGTACATCCAAAAAAGAATGTATTAATGAAAGCAGTTGGAACTGAAACAACTATTCATCCAGATTTTTATAAAGTTAATATTCAAGCGAATTCCTATTTTCTATTTTGTACGGATGGTTTAAGCAACAAATTAAGTGACGAGACTATTCAATCAACTCTTTTCTCAACCATGTCATTAGAAGAAAAAGGAGTATCCCTTATTAATGATGCTAACAGTGCTGGTGGTGAAGATAATATTTCGCTTATCTTACTTACTAACGTAGATGAGGAGGTGTAAGGGTGCTTATTGGAAAACGAATTAATGGAAGATATAAATTGTTAGACATGATTGGCGGAGGTGGAATGTCTAACGTTTATTTAGCGCATGATATGATTTTAGATCGTGACGTAGCGATGAAAATATTACGGTATGATTTTTCCAATCAAGAAGAGTTACATCGACGTTTTCAACGAGAGGCATTATCTGCAACTAGCCTTACACATCCTAACATTGTAAATATTTACGACGTTGGTGAAGATGGGGATATACATTATATTGTCATGGAGTATGTAAAAGGGGAAACATTAAAAGAATACATACAAAGTAATTCACCGATCTCACCTAATCGATGTATTACAATCATGAAACAATTAACATCTGCAATAGCAAATGCTCACAACAATAATATAGTTCACCGAGATGTAAAACCACAAAATATTCTTCTAGATGAAGAAGGAAAAGTGAAAATTACCGATTTTGGTATTGCAATGGCATTAAGTGCAACATCTTATACACAAACAAATTCCGTATTAGGTACCGTTCACTATTTGTCTCCAGAACAAGCTCGTGGTGGAACTGCAACTAAGCAATCAGATATATATGCACTTGGGATTGTATTATTTGAACTCTTAACAGGGGAATTACCATTTTCTGGCGAATCAGCAGTATCGATTGCATTAAAACATCTTCAATCAGAGACGCCATCTATTCGTGCAATTTTACCTTCTATTCCACAAAGTTTAGAAAATGTTGTCATAAAAGCAACATCAAAAGACCCCAGAGATAGATATCGAACAGCAGAGGAAATGGAAGCAGATTTGGCAACTGCCATGACTCCAGAAAGAGCGAATGAAGAAAAATTTATGGTAGAACTTGATGAAGGGGCAACGAAAGTACTTCCAGTTATTAAGGAACCTATATCTTTTGATGAAGTTTCAGAAACAAAGAAAATAGCTGTAAAACCTTCTGTAGTAGAAGATAGTAAAGAAAAGAAGAAAAAGAAGAAATGGAAGTTAATTAGTGGGATTTTAGCTAGTATTTTACTCATAGCAATGATTGTAATTATTGCTTTCCCAGGTATATTTAAAGCTGAAAAAATAGAAGTACCAAATGTATCTAATTTAGAATTAGCAGAAGCAATAGAAAAATTAGAGGCAGAAGGCTTTATTGTTGGTGAGCAAACAAAAGAGAATTCAGAAGAAATTGAAGAAAATTTTGTCATTCGGACAACTCCAGAAGCTGGAAAACTTCGTGATGAAGAAACGGAGATTAGCATATTTATTTCTTCTGGAAAAGAGACTTCTGTCATCGCTGATTATAAAGGTAGGGATATAGATCTAGTAAAAACTCTACTTCAAAATCAAGGTTTAAAAGAAATTAAAACAGTAGAGAAGTTTTCAGATCAACCGATTGGAATTATTTTAGAACAAACTCCGGAAGATGGAACAGAACTAGTTCCTTCTGAAACAGAATTAATATTTACAGTTAGTAAAGGTCCGGACTTACAAACGGTAAAGGATTTAACAGGTTTTAACGAAAAAGCACTAAGTGATTATGAAAACTCTTCTGGGTTTACAATTGAAATTGTTGAAACGAGAAACTCTGATAGTATTCCAAGTGGAAATGTGATAACTCAAACACCAACCGGAAATACAAAAGTCGAACCTGGGAGCACGATTGAAGTAGTTATTTCAGGTGGTCCCAAAGCTAAAGCTTCAAAACTATATGTAAAATCTATTACAATTCCTTATGAAGCAGCGCAGGAAACACCAGAAGCTCCAGAAGTAGTAGAGGATGTTGAGGAAGAAGTTGTAGAAGGAAATGTAGAAGATGAATTAGAGGCAGAAGCAGAACCAGTAGTACCAGAACCAGAACCAGTAGTACCAGAACCAGAAAAATTACCACCAGCTGAAGTGGTAGAGCAAATTGTTCGAATTTATATCCAAGATAAAACGAGAACAATGGCAGAGCCAGTAGAAGAGTTTGTATTGACGAAAACCGTTGAAAGACAAATCAAACTTGAAATTAGCGAAGGTCAAAAAGCAGCGTATCGTATAGAAGTAAATAAAACAGTTATTGCAGAGGAAACCATTGCGTTTGAGGATATAAAATAGGGAGGTTACGAATGTCAACAGGTCAAATACGAAAAGCATTAAGCGGATTTTATTATGTATATGACAACGATCAATTAATAGCTTGTCGAGGAAGAGGTATTTTAAGAAATAGAGGAGAATCACCTTTAGTTGGAGATTTTGTGGACTACGCAGTTGAAGGTAATAATAACGGTACTATTGATGCAATTCATCCGCGTAAGAATAGTCTAGTTCGACCTCCAATCGCAAATATTGATCAAGCAATTTTAGTTTTTTCGATAAAAGAACCAGATTTTAACACAATATTATTAGATCGCTTTTTAGTTGTCTTAGAATCTTTCCAGATAGAACCTATTATTTGTTTAACCAAAAGTGATTTAATGGATGAACAAATGGAAAAAACGATTGCTGAGTATACGAAAGAATATGAACAAATAGGCTATACGATTTTAATGACTTACAAAGACGACCCATTGTTTGATGAGAAAATAGCTCCTTTATTAAAAGGAAAAGTAACTGTGTTAGCAGGACAATCAGGTGTTGGAAAGTCGACATTACTCAATACGATTTTGCCTTCATTAGACTTGAAAACAGGTGTTATTTCTGAGGCGCTAGGCAGGGGGAAACATACAACAAGACATGTGGAGTTAATCGCGGTTTGTGATGGTTTGTTAGCGGATACTCCAGGATTTAGTTCATTTGAATTTGAATTAATGGAGAAAGAACAATTATCAAGTTGTTTCCCTGAATTTGTAGCAATTCAAGATAGCTGTAAATACAGAGGGTGCATGCATGTCAAAGAGCCTAAATGTGCTGTCAAGGATGCCGTTGAATCAGGAGAAATTAAAAAATATCGTTACAAACACTATATTCAATTTTTAGATGAAATAATCGATAGAAAGCCGAGGTACTAAACATGGTGAAAATTGCTCCATCTATCCTAGCAGCTAATTTTGCAAAATTAGGAGAAGAAGTATTAGAAGTTGAAAAAGCAGGCGCAGAGCTTATTCATATTGATGTGATGGATGGTCATTTTGTTCCGAATATAACGATGGGTCCGATAGTTGTAGAAGCACTTAGACCTTTAACAAAATTACCTTTAGATGTTCATTTAATGATCGAAAATGCAGATCGATATATTGAAGCATTTGCAAAAGCGGGAGCTGATTATATTACGGTGCATGTAGAAGCTTCTCCGCATCTTCACAGAACTATTCAATTAATCCGTTCTTTTGGCGTGAAACCAGGTGTTGTACTAAATCCTCATACACCTATTGAATCGATTCAACATGTGTTAGAAGATATTGATATGGTTCTATTTATGACTGTAAATCCAGGATTCGGTGGGCAAAAGTTTATTCATTCTGTCGTACCTAAAGTGAAACAACTTGCAGATTTGATAAAAGAAAGAAACCTGTCAATTGAAATAGAAATTGATGGTGGGATAAATGCAGAAACGATTATTCCTTGCGTAGAAGCTGGTGCAACTATATTTGTTGCAGGTTCTGCGATTTATAATGCCCCTGATAAAGGCCAAGCATTACAAGATATCAAAAACGCTGGATTAAGTGCTGTAAGTAAATGAAACGAGTAGTTATTTGTTCAGGAGGCCCAAAAGAGGAAGTTGTTGATTTTAAACAACTTCTTTTTTTGGAAGATGAAGTTTTTTTTATAGGGGCGGATAGAGGAGCACTCCATTTAACAGAAAATGGAATTATACCGAATGAAATAATAGGCGATTTTGACTCGCTTTTAGATGAGGAGTTCCAGTACCTGGAACAAAAAGTGGGTAAAATAACCAAATTGCAAGCAGAAAAAGATGAAACAGATACTCATATTGCGGTTATTCAAGCATTAACTTATAAGCCAGACCAAATTATATTGACCGCTGTAACTGGTGGTAGACTGGATCATTATGAAGCAGTCTTGCATGATATGTTTCGATTTCAAATGAGTAACCCTGAAGTGATTTTTTCGATTCAAAATAAACAAAACATTATTCGATTTTTGCTTCCTGGTACTCATCTTATTGAGCCGAATCATCAGTATAAATATATTTCTTTTTTTTCATTTGGTGAAATAGTGGAAGCTGTTTGGTTAAGAGGATTTTTATATGAAGTGACAAATGAAAACATTGCAATGGGGAATTCAAAATTTACAAGTAACGAAGTAATAGGCCGAACAAGTAATATCTCTTTTACCAAAGGCATATGCTTAATGATAAGAAGCAGTGACTAAAAGGGAGGAATATTGTGTGAAGGTCTACACATTTAAATTACCTAAATCAGTTAGTAGTTTTGTGAAAGTATGTATTCGTCTATTTAAGAAAGAAGAAAAGAAAAAATGAAAAAATGCCAGGTCGACAATTGTCGGCCTGGCATTAATTATGAGTGCGATTAAACGCGCTCAACTTTGCCTGATTTTAAAGCTCTAGCAGAAACCCATACACGTTTTGGTTTACCGTTTACAAGAATACGAACTTTTTGTAAGTTAGCACCCCATGTACGTTTAGTAGAGTTCATAGCGTGAGAACGAGCGTTACCAGCACGAGCTTTACGCCCAGTAATTACACATACTTTTGGCATTATATTTCCTCCTTAAAAAAGAAGCTGAAAGTTTTTTCAGTTCGTTATTTCACATACTTTAATAATTTACCACAGACGACTACTATGTGCAAGAGATATCAAGAAAAAAACCTTTACACCATGAAAGGCGTAAGTGCCTGTTTCTGCTCCGATAGGCAAATGGGGAGATTCGCAGTCCAACTCGTTGGACATAGAGTATTCACATTTGATCCCGAGGAGCAAGGCACTGAAGCTAGCCACCATGAAAAGTGGAAGGCGCTCGTTCATCGACGACAAGCACATGACAAGCTGGCAAAAAGGTTGTACTTTAACCTTTTGGACGGATTGACATTTGACCTCGAGTCGATAGCGCCTGCAACTAGCCACCATGAAAAGCGTAAGTGCCTGCCTTGAGCAATGTGCTAAATTCTGTCACAATTTTAAGTTGTATGAAAGGGACATATTCTAAAAACGTACTTAAACTAGACTTAAGTAACATACTCTTTTATAATTTCTTATGGTGTAGTACAATTATGGATAGTAAAAAAGGACTTTGGAGGTTTCAACATGTCAATTGAATTGAAAAATGAATTCGGACAAATTGATATATCGCAAGATGCAGTAGCACAAATTGCTGGAGGAGCTGCTATTGAATGCTACGGTATTGTTGGTATGGCTTCAAAACATCAAATAAGAGATGGTCTAACAGACATACTAGGAAAAGAAAATTTTACTAAAGGTGTTTTAGTGAGACAAGAAAAAGAGGATTTACATATTGATATGTATATAGTAGTTAGTTACGGAACGAAAATTTCTGAAATAGCTTATCAAGTGCAATCCAAAGTGAAATATACACTTAATAAATCTCTTGGTATGTCAGTGAAATCCGTAAATGTTTACGTACAAGGAGTTCGCGTGGCAAACGTGTGAATAAGGGAGAGAAACTTATGAAATCTATCAATGGTATTCAATTTGCAGATATGATTAAGATGGGCGCTCATCATCTTTTTCAAAATGCAGATTACGTCGATGCATTAAATGTATTTCCTGTCCCAGATGGTGATACAGGAAC
>Ga0209013_10004495_pt1 | contig 12211 bp, 7 predicted proteins | sample Cruoilmetagenom2_FD_187291 | JGI IMG/M metagenome (GOLD analysis project Ga0209013, IMG submission 187291) | Oil polluted marine microbial communities from Coal Oil Point, Santa Barbara, California, USA - Sample 2 (SPAdes) (version 2) | ecosystem: Environmental > Aquatic > Marine > Oil seeps ...
AAAAGATTGCCGATTTTGATGCAGATGAGCAGGACTGGAGGGTTGTATCGCTTCCTGACGATCCTGAATATGTAGAAATATAGGTCCGGGCTGGAGTCAAACCAACTGATCCAAACAAGCTAATCGAGCAGAGTTGTGAAATGTTTGGTCGAACCCAAAAGAATATAGAGATTAACAGAAAGTACCAGAAGGACATCTGGCCGGTTGAAGTGGATCGGGGTCAAATTGACCAAGTGTTGTTAAACCTCTATGTGAATGCCTGGCATGCAATGTCGGGTGGTGGATATATCTATATTGAAACAAGTAATGTCATGTTTGACGAAAACGATTCAAAATCATTCAATGTGAAACCTGGGAAGTATGTAAAGATTTCCGTGACCGACACCGGCGCTGGTATGGATAAGACTACCCAGCAAAAAATATTCGACCCGTTTTTTACTACCAAGGAAATGGGCCGTGGGACAGGCTTGGGCTTGGCCTCTGCCTATGGGATCATCAAGAATCATAGCGGCATCATCAATGTTTACAGTGAAAGGGGTAAAGGGGCCACCTTTACCATTTACCTGCCTGCTTCGGAAAAGGAGGTGTCAATAACAAAAAAGAATGGGGACGACGAAATACCAAAGGGTACGGAGACTGTTCTTCTTGTGGATGATGAGGAAATAATTCTTGATGTTGGCAAGGATATGCTCACAGCATTGGGGTATAAGGTATTGTTGGCCGGAAGTGGGAAAGAAGCCGTTGAAACTTACAAGAAACACAAGGGCAATATTGAGCTTGTTATTTTGGACATGATTATGCCACGCATGGACGGTGGAGAAGTCTATGACAAAATGAAGGAGATCAATTCCGAAGTAAAGGTTCTTCTTTCGAGCGGATACAGTATAGACAGAGAGGCAGAGAAGATACTTGCACGTGGTTGTGATTCCTTCATACAGAAGCCATTTGACATGAAAAAGCTGTCTCGAAAAATAAGAGGGGTTTTGAACAAGAGATAGGCCGGGGCAAAGAGAGGGGACAGCATGAAGCGCGGTTGAAAATCGTCATTTTTTCACTTACTGCCAAGTTCCCGATATTTGCACCGCTTTTCTGGCTGCCCCTCAACTTAACGTTCAGCGATAACTAAGAGAATCACACGTGTCATTTTTAAATAATATTATTGAGCCCATTGCCCTTTTTCTCCCCTTCTTGCTAACAGCCTTAGGTTTTGGGGTGCTGCTTTGGGGTGCTTATCGAATCCTCATTGGAAGACACCCTGAACACGGAAACGAGCGCATGTTTCCCCGGCAACTCATCATGCTGGGGTTAACTCTTGCCAGTGTTGTGGCTCTCGCGATTGCTCTGCCTGTAAGTGAAAGCTCCCGCAATCAAATTATCGGACTCATTGGCTTGGTGATTTCGGCGATCTTCGCCTTTTCATCTGGCAATATTTTTGCCAATCTCATGGCCGGGATTTTGCTTCGTGTTACAAGTCCATTCCAAATTGGTGATTTTATTTACGTTCGTGACTACTTCGGGCGCGTCGCTGAACGGGGTCTGTTCGATACAGAAATTCAATCGGAGAATCGAGAGCTGATCGCTATCCCCAACACATATTTGATCGCCAACCCCGTCTCAACAGTACGTAGCTCCGGCGCCATCGTTTCAGCTTCTCTTTCTCTGGGCTATGATGTTCATCATTCACAGGTTGAATCCCTTTTGATCAAGGCGGCAGAAAAAAGCGGGCTTGGGGAGCCCTTTGTTCATATTCTAGAACTCGGGGATTATTCGATCTCCTACCGTATTTCTGGAGTCCTCGCCGAGGTGAAAGGACTTATTACAGCTCGTTCAAATCTCCGCCTTGCTGTATTGGACATGTTGCACGGTCACGGTATCGAAATCATGTCTCCAGCCTTCATGAATCAACGTCGATTGGATGAAGCCCAGAGAATCATCCCCACACCAGCAATGGAACAACCATCGAAGAAGCCGCCTGTTGCAGAGGAGATTATGTTTGATAAGGCAGAGCAAGCGGAACAGCTCGACAAGGAAAAAAAGGATTTGATGGAGCATATTCAGCAGCTTGAAACATCGCTCACGGAAGCACCGGACATAGAAAAGAAACGTATAAAAGAAGTAATTGAGGATGAGCGTGAGCGCCTGAAATCTCTTCAGCAAACAGCGAGTGAATCAACTAAAGTCAATAGTAAAGCTGAACGAGGCTCTCCAGCGGACGCAGATAAGCCGCGCCGTTGAGCTTATCGTTCGGCGGTAATAACAAAAAATCAGGGGAGGATTTTATGGGGCTTATCAAAATTATCTGTGCAATTTTACTACCACCTTTGGGAGTAAGGCTCAAGATGTAAGGTTTGGGTGTAGGGTGCTCGGTAATGCCGTAAAGACTCCATTGTGTCGGTTATAGGCAGCCGCACATCATTTTGTAATTTTCACATTCCGTCTGGTTCTGAAAAGGGCAGGGATTATGGCGAAACCATTGCAGCTTGGGGCACCAGTAGCGGTCCTTGTACGGTTCATTGCAGCCCTCTTTGGTCAGCTTCATGCGCTTTCTTTTCCCGTATCTGACTTCGTTGCCTTGAATTGAAAATTTCCAGACAGCCATATCTTTTCCTCCTTGTTACACTAGACAATACTTTCTGCGCTTGCTTTCAATATCGTTGCCTTCGTAAAAGGTCGGACTCGACAATTGTCGTCGTTATTGTAATTTAATATGCAAAATTCAAGCCAAATAAAATAGATGACTGGTTTGTATGATATTGGCATGCTGGAAATTATGTAAAATCAACTGGTTGTTATAGAGTAAGATTCCTGAGCAGAGAGCCGGAGAGGGTGACTTATAGCCATCATCGTAAGAAATAGAAGAGAAAGAGACAAAAAATGTCACTATACTCTGCAACATCTAAGTGCATTCTCGCTTGCTCGGAGATGACGACTTACGTTAAATGGGAGTGGAGGTCATACGAATATGGTAGTATACAGGCAATGACAGAATTCTGGAGTTTGTCAAGAGTACCCTAAATCCGACGGGCTCTAAAAACAGACAAAACCAACTCCTCAAAAATGGAGCACTATCATGTCCACCACGAGAGTCGTTTCCTTTTGCATAGGACTTTTTTCCCTGACTGTTGGTCTTCAGAGTTACGATAGTGAAATTGCCACGGCGCCGGTCCCTGTTGTGATAGGAGCTCTTGTCATGGTGCTGGCCATTTTAGGGCTCATCCCGGAGTTTAAACACTGCTTGTCCTGCAACCGGAAAATCCCTAAAAAAGTTTCGCAGTGCCGCCATTGCGGCGCTAAACAGCCACCACAGGACTGATGACGTGGCAACTATGGATTTGACTTCAGACATCAGTACTGCTTCAATTTTCTGAATTGGATTTTATGAACCCAAAATTACGATAGATTACAGGCAGTTCTTAAATTTATTTTAAGGATTAAGGGTAATTCAAATGCCAAAAAAAATAACTTATAACGAATTAGAAACAAAAATCAGGGAACTGGAAAAAGAGTTAACTGAACACAAACAGACCTCTGCCTTTTTTCAATGCATTTTCAAATCAATTCCCGATGCTACAGTGTTTGCTGATCCCGAACGACGGATAATTATGGTCAATCCTGCAATGAGAACATGTTTCGGCTACGAGGAAGAAGAAGTACTCGGCCGGCAAACCGAAATGTTTTACAGCAGCAAGGAGGACTATGAAGAACAAGGGAGAATCAGATTCAATCTTGACGCTGAAGAAAAACTGAAACCGTATGAGGTGCATTACCGCAAGAAGGATGACAAAATTTTTCTTTCCGAAACCGTAGGTGCCGCTGTCAAGGATGAAGAGGGCAACACGATCGGTTTTTTAGGGTTGATGCGTGACATCACCGACCGAAAGAGAGTGGAGGACAAACTACGGGAGGCAGAGTTAAATTACCGCACTGTGGCGGATTTTACGTACGACTGGGAATACTGGGCCAATCCTGACGGCACATTTCGCTACGTTTCCCCTTCATGTGAGCGCATCACCGGCTATAAGGCAGATCAATTTATTGAAAATTTTTCTTTATTGCGGGAAATTATTGTTCCGGAAGACAGAGATATATGGGACAAACATCATCATGATGCTCAAAAGGAGAAAAGTTTGCGAGAGGTCCAATTCCGCATCATGAGGCGAGATGGCGAGATCTGCTGGATCGAACATGCCTGCCGGCCGGTGATCGGAAGTCAAAACGAGTTTTTAGGCTTTCGAGCCAGTAATCGGGACATCACTCAGCGCAAGAAAGTCGAAGACGAGCTTCGCCTGGCGCTTGTTGAAATAGAACAATTTAAAGAACAGCTTGAAGCTGAGAGCGCCTATCTTCGCGAAGAAATTGAGCTGGCACATAATTATGAAAATATTATTGGTAACAGTAATGCCCTTCAATACGTTCTTTTTAAAGTTGAACAAATTGCCACCACCGATACCTCCGTTCTCATCCTCGGTGAAACAGGAACCGGCAAGGAATTGTTCGCTCGGGCTATTCATAACACCAGCCTGCGAAAAGACCGTCCTCTGGTGAAAATAAACTGTGCCACTTTGCCTTCACACCTTATCGAAAGTGAGTTGTTCGGCCACGAAAGGGGCGCTTTTACCAGTGCCCATGCCAAGCAGGTGGGGCGATTTGAAGTCGCAAATGGTGCGAGCATTTTTCTTGATGAGATAGGTGAATTGCCGTTCGAACTTCAAGCCAAGCTGTTAAGGGTGCTTCAGGATGGCGAGTTTGAGCGATTGGGCAGTTCCAGGACGATAAAGGTTGATGTTCGTGTCATTGCAGCCACCAACCGCAATCTGGAAGAGGATGTCCATAATGGACTGTTTCGCAAAGATCTCTGGTACCGGTTAAATGTTTTTCCTATAACGGTTCCACCACTTCGGGATCGGGTTGAAGACATCCCTCAACTCGTAAGATATTTCGTGGATAGGTTTGCCATGAAACAGGGCAAAGTCATTACCGCCATACCGAAAAATGTTATGGAAACCCTACAGAATTATTACTGGCCTGGAAATGTCAGAGAGCTGGAAAACGTAATTGAACGGGCAGTGATTAATACATCCGGGCCCAAGCTGCATTTGGCTGATGGACTGAAGCAGCCTCAAGAGAAATTGCCGTCGATCTTTAAATCCTTAGAAGATATGGAACGGGGCTATATTGTCGAAGTGCTTGAGAAAACAAATTGGAAAGTCAGTGGAAAAAACAGTGCCGCAGAAATCCTTAAACTTGACAGGAGCACATTGCGAGCCAAGATGAAGAAATTAGATATTCACAAGCCATAAGCACAATACGCTTTTCCTTTTTTGCCCCTCTCCATTATTTCCCTTTGAGAAGTACACGTATAAATTCAGGCTGCTAATATTGGTTAAATATAACCAATTGGTCACACTTAACCAATATTAACAGCTTTTTTACACCCGCATTCTCTCCCACTTAACTTTCAATATCTCTTTATAATCTCCTTATAAATAAAGAAGTTAAGTGTGTTACACATCCGGCAATATTTTTTGGCACGCAAATTGATATATATTTTCCATTATAACCGTAAAAGACAAACCTGAACGGAACGAGGAGTTAGCTTGATCATTGCTGCCATCAAAATGAAAGGTCGTTCTGAAAAGCGCAAAGAAATATCACAAACGATCCAAAGCCTTGCCGGTCAGGTGTTAGGGAAGAAAGGGTGCCTGGATGCGAATAGTTACCAGGATATCAATGATGAAAACATATTCTATCTTGTTGAAGAGTGGCAGACGCAGCAGGACCTGGACGATTATCTACAGTCCAAATTATTTGCTGTATTGCTTGGTATTAAGACCATCCTGGTTGAATCGCCGGAAATTAAATTCATGGTCGAGAGCAGGTCGGCAAGTTGCAATGAGAGAGAAAGTGTTCAGCTTAATGAAAATTAAGAGCAACATGGAGGGATATGGTCATGACTGAAAACCAGAGGGAAAAAACAGGAAAGATCAGGCGAATTTTACTGCTTCAATACTCTTTATTTATAGCGGCAGTGCTTGTTACCGTCTCCCTGGTAGCCGGCAATGCCCTGGGTGCCGAGTTAAATGTCATTAGTGTGGATAAAAACGGCACCTCAAGCCCTTTGGCCGAGTACCGCTGGCTCATTGAGGAAGACACTACTTATCACGTCAATCCGGGCATACCCGATCCAAACACCCTGGCAGTGCGTTTTCATTCGAGCTACATGCCGGTTGTGGCACAGGGTGACAATACAACACCCTTACCGGATCTCGATCCTAATAAGCACTACTTCGTATCTATTATTCCAAAATTACCTGGAACCTTCAGTATAGGTGGAGCACCGCTTGAGGGTAATGGTTCGGTGACTGTCCATGTCAATGAGCTGCCCCTGCCCACGGCCCAGATTACCATTTTCGTCCATGAGGACGTCAGCCCCATCAACAATGTCTGGGATCAGGGAGAGCCCGGTCTGAATGGTTTCAGGATCATCGTGGAAGACGCCGGCGGGCGCTACGGCATATCGGCCGGCACTCAGATGGTGGATGCTTTCGGCAACATGCTGGGCACGGTTTATGTGCAGACGTGTGATCAAACCGGCCAGAATCCGGGCAGCGGAGACTATGGCTGTCTGGATGATACCGGCAGCCCTATCGTGGCCACAGACAATAACGGCGACCATATTGTTGAACCTCTGATCACTGGATCCGACGGCAGGCTGACTGTCAGGAATCTGGCACCAGGAAAATACGGCATCATTGCTGTACCACCCAGTGCCGTGGAAGATCCTCCCGGATCAGGAAATTTTGTTGCCGGCAACTGGGTACAGACATCCACCATTGAGGGCAAAAAAATCATTGATGCCTGGGTCAAGGCCAATGAGCCCCCCTTCTTCGCAGAGTTTGGCCCACCGGGCCCCCACGTTTCCATCGGCTTCGTTCCTGCCGGCCCGAACACCCCCTACATTGATGCCACAGCTCTCACCGGGGGCGCAACGATCGCCGGCCAGGTTGTCAACCTGCATCTCTCCCGCCCACCGAACACCGCCTTCTATAACGGCGCATCCTTCCCGCACACAACCCCCTGGGTTGGCCTGAATCTGGGGGCAGCCGGCGAGGGCAAGGGCGTGTATGCTGCCCGTGCCAATGAGGATGGCAGCTTTGCTATTGCCAACGTGCCTCCCGGCAACTACCAGCTGGTGGTCTGGGACGACAACCTTGATCTCATTTTTGCTTTTCACGGAGTAACGGTGTCAGAAGGAGGCGGAAACATCAATCTTGGCGATGTGCCTGTCTTCCAGTGGTTCACCCGGATTGAAAACTGGGTATTCAACGACCAGAATGAGAACGGCTTCCGGGACGGCGATGAGGCCGGTATTCCTGAGCAGGCTGTCAACCTTCGCTGGCGCGACGGCTCAGTCTACCAGTCGTTTCCAACCGATGGAATGGGTTTCGTTCCCTTTGACGAAGTTTTCCCTTTTTTCTCCTGGCTGGTTGCTGAAGTTGATTTTGCTCGCTTCAAGGCAACAGGCCTTACGGTCACCGTCGATGATGGCGGACCAATACCTTATTCTGACCCGTGGTCATGGGAAGGTCAACTGACCCCGCAGGCCCAGGGTAACCCGTTTGATCCTGCCAGTGCGGTTACGACCGCTGCATACCGTACCGAGCTTGGCCCTGTGCTGACCCAGGGATTCCAGGGATTTCTTGGCCAGACAAGTGTGTTCGAGTGGGGCAAGAAAGCCTACGAATTCGGCGAGAACGGCGGTATTTCCGGCATTGTCTTCTATGCCGTCACTCGGGCCGAAGATGACCCGGAACTGGCTGCTGCGGAACCCTGGGAACCAGGTGTCCCGGGCGTGGAGGTCAATCTTTACGAATATGATTCTACCGCGCCGGACCTCAAAGGAGCCTTCCTTAACAGTACTATTACCGACAGTTGGGACGACAGCATCCCTGAAAAATGTCAGTATGGCAGCAACGCCGGCAGCGGCACTGATGACCCCTTTGTTTTCCGTGGAGTAGTAACGGACTGCTACGACGGTATGCGCAATTGGAACCAGGTGCGCCCCGGTGTTTTTGACGGCGGCTACGCCTTTGATTCGATCATCGACCCGGTAACTCTAACTGAAATCAGCCCGATTCCTTCCGGCAGGTATATTGTTGAGGTGATTCCTCTTGCCGGATATGAAGTCATCAAATCGCAGGATAAAAACGTAGACTTCGGTGACACGTATATCCCGAGCCCGCAGCTTCTGCCGCCACAATGTGCAGGCGACCTGTACACGGTGCCTGATGAACTCACCCTTTTTCCGGGTGTTGCAGCTCCTCTTGCGGGGCAGTCCCTTAACGGCTGTGAGCGCAAGTTGGTTTTCCTCAGTGAGGGTGCCAACGCGGCTGCTGATTTCTCACTCTTTACCAACGTACCCGTGGCCGGGCATATTCTCGGCTTTATTCTTGATGATACAGCCAATGAATTTGATCCCACTTCACCCCAGTTCGGTGAAAAATATGCACCTCCCTGGCTGCCGATCTCCATCCGTGATTGGACAGGCCGGGTAATCGCGACCACCTATTCGGATGAATACGGGGTCTATAATGCCCTGGTTCCCTCCACCTATACGGCCAACCTGCCCATGCCCAGCGGTATGTCGCCAAACATGCTCACGACCTGCATGAATGATCCCGAGGCGGATATTGTGGGGGGATTTTATAACTCCCAGTACTCCACCTTCTGCTACACCTTTCAGTACATGCCTGGAACAACCACCTATCTGGACACTCCGGTCGTTCCCGTGGCTGCCTTCAGTGGACCGGGCCAGAATCCGTTGGATTGCGAGTTTCCGGACGGGACACCAGGGATCTTTACGGTCACCAATGCAGCGAATCAGGGGCCTTATTTTGCAACAAACAACAGAGGTGCAATCATCAATGGAAACATCACTCTTGCTTCGATGGGATTCCGTGATGTACCCAACCCGGCCTATGATGGCGTGGGTGGGACTGAGCCGAAGAATATCAGCCGTGATTACGGCTTTGGCAGCACTCCCGGCAGCGTGACTATCGGGGGAGTACCCCTGACAAACGTTTCCTGGGGTGATGGCACCATCACCGGAACCGTTGCCCCTGGAACGGAGACAGGTCAACTCATTGTAACACGTGGTGACAATGGCAAGGCATCAATCACCGGTGTTACGGTCCAAGTTGGCCTGCGGCAGGGGAGTGGAGTTCAAACAGTTCTTGCAGGTGGATCGATCCAGGCAGCAATTGATACTGCCGGTGACAATGACCTCATCCTTGTAGGGCCGGGCATCTATAATGAAATGCTGATCATGTGGAAGCCTGTACAGCTTCAGGGTTGGGGTGAAGGCTCCACTGTCATCAACGCCGTCAAGACACCCGCGGAAAAACTGACGGCCTGGCGCCTGCACGTAGAGCAGCTCAGCAATGAGTACGACCTTGTAGACGGCCAGGTGGCCGGCTTTGGTGGTATTGAACCGGACGCACTCTTCAGCGAAGAAGGTGCCGGTGTCCTGGTACTGGCTAAATCTAACGGCAACAGGAGGTTTTCTCTCAGGCGCAATCAAGGTGCCCGCATCGATGGTTTCACCATCAGAGGTGCTGACACCGGCGGCGGGGTTGTGGTCAACGGTTACGCCGATTTTCTGGATGTTTCGAATAATCGCATCATCAACAACAGCGGCTTTTTTGGTGGTGGTGTACGCGTCGGCCATCCCTTACTCACCTTTGAGCAGGGAAACAGGATATCTTATACCGACGCGGACAACGATAACGTCGGAATCCGTTACAACCATATCACCAGAAACGGCGGATTCAGCGGTGCCGGCGGTGGTGTATCACTCTGCACCGGATCAGACAACTATGAAGTAAGTGATAACTATATCTGCGGTAACTTTACCTTGCAGGACGGTGGCGGAATCGCCCATTTCGGGCGAAGTGATAACGGCCTTATCCAAGACAACACCATCCTGTTCAACGAGAATTTTAATCAGGGTGTGACTGTCAATGGCGGCGGTATTTCCATTACCGGACAGCCGCCCTTTGGTTGTCCCGTTGACCCGGTAACCGGCGTCATTCTTGATCCGGGTTGCCTCACTGATCCCATCCAGACTCTTACCCCAGGTACGGGTTCGGTAAAGGTGGTCCGTAACCTGATCCAGGGCAATTCAGCCGGTGCAGGCGATGGCGGTGGTATTCGTCTGAGCCGCGTCAACGGTCAGGATGTGGCGGACAACCAGAGTAGACCGGATAACTGGTACACGGTCGAGATTATCAACAATATGATCTTTAATAACGTCGCGGCCCTGGCCGGCGGCGGCATCTCACTCCAGGACACCTTGCGTGGCAGGATTCTGCATAATACCATTGCCAACAACGATAATGCCTCCACAGCAGGCGAGGCGTTCACCCCCGGCTTACCGAATCAGTCCAACGCGCAGCCCGGGGCCGGCATTGTTTCCCGAGCCCACAGCGCTGAACTGGTCTCTGTCCTGCCGGCCGGCGAGGCAAGTTTTTCCGATCCGGAGCTGGTGAACAATATCATCTGGCATAACCGGAAGTTCTACTTCATGGTTGACGCCACTGACCCGGACAATGTCCTTAACGGACTGTGTCCTGACATCAATAATGCAGTTGGCCTGAGCTGTGCCGGTACTACTCAGCTCTACGATGACCTGGCAGTCCTTCCGCAAGGAAGTGGTCTGCTCAGTCCTGTCTACTCAGTCCTGACAGACATAACCGGATATGAAGGTCAGAATAACATCAGTACTGCCCCGGAATTCATTGCCGAGTACGTCAACGGTAACCGGGAATCAACCATTGCCAATCCGGAGGTGAAGACAGCGATTCAGCCGGTGCCGGCTTTTGACGAAGGCGGCAACTTCATCCAACTGCGTTACGGACCCCTGACCCCGACACGGGTGGATAACGGGCAACTTTATGGTGACTATCATATTCAAGCCGTCTCACCGCCACGAGATGCGGGAATCTATGTCGCGGTCGACGACGATTTCGACGGCGAACCGCGTCCCTTCGGCGCTGCCGTCGACATTGGCGCGGACGAAGTGCAATAATCTTGTAAGGGTTTAATATCACCTGCCGGGCGCTGTCCGGCAGGTGCAAAAAAACAAAGGAGTGACGTTATGAATATCATAAAAAAATCTTTGTTTTTGGTAACACTCCTGACTGGTTCGGTCCTCTTGTTTGGAACCCAGCAGGCTGGAGCCGGGATACTGGTTCAGTGTCCCGGTGACAAAGACGGCTCCGCGGATTGGGGGCCCGGCGAAACCCAGCCGGTAAATACCAAATGCATACACCTGGGAGCAGGTGACGGCTTTGTTACAATGGCCGACGGAATGCCCCAGTATATCTTCAGCTATTCGGATCTGACCGGTCTGGCGACCAATCCAAGAAACAGGAACCAAGCGGTTGATATTATGGAAGCCGGCATGCTGGCGGCTACCTTCCCGGCACCGCGTATCGTGCTCGACGAAGGGGACGAATTTTATCTGACCTTGACCAATGTGGGCATGATGATGCGCCCCGACCTGTTTGATCCGCACACGGTTCATTACCATGGCTTTCCCCAGGCCGCATCTATTTTTGACGGTGTACCGGATGCTTCCGTTTCAGTCGTCATGGGGGCGAGCCTGACCTATTTCTATAAGGTTAATGATCCGGGAACCTACATGTATCATTGCCATGTCGAGGCAACCGAACATATGCAGATGGGTATGTTGGGAAATCTCTATGTAAAGGCTGCCCAGGATGGGACAGAGTATATCTATAATGGCAAGAGCTTCACCCAGTTTGCCTACAACGATGGCGACGGCTCCACCGGATATGATGTGGATTACCCTGTTCAGATCGGTTCCTTTGACTCTGCCTTTCACGACTCCAGCGAAACGGTCCAGCCCCTGCCCTTTGCCTTGATGCAGGACAATTATCCCATGCTTAACGGCAGGGGATACCCGGATACGGTCAACACTGATTGGCTGCCTGCACCCGTTGAAAACGGCGGTAAGTTTTCCCAAAAAGAGAGCGCTCTGATTTCGGCTTTGCCAGGGCAGAAGATCCTATTGCGCATCTCCAACCTCAATGTCACCCGGTTTTACACCCTGGGTTCACTTGGGCTTCCAATGCAGGTGGTCGGAAAAGACGCCAAGCTGTTGCGGGGACCGGATGGCAAGAACTTGTAC